>Ga0182004_10004533_pt1 | contig 11212 bp, 8 predicted proteins | sample Sormic07211540_1_FD_120479 | JGI IMG/M metagenome (GOLD analysis project Ga0182004, IMG submission 120479) | Endophyte microbial communities from Sorghum bicolor roots, Mead, Nebraska, USA - 072115-40_1 MetaG | ecosystem: Host-associated > Plants > Roots > Unclassified | place: USA: Nebraska...
TATCCAATGATTATAAGTTTATAAGCATAAATAATATAATATAAAGTAAATGAATGGTCAAAATGTAATCTAGGAGACCGTGTCATTCTAACCTGCGCCAGATAAAATGGACCGGAGGGAGTAATTAAGGCTCTTGATCGACGCCGAAGAACAGCTAACTGTTCAGATGTTGTAAAGCTAGCTGCTGCCTGCAGAGTAAGCAAGCAAGCTACGTACACAACAAGACGAATTGACCTCAACAACAAACAAATCTTGAGCAATAGTGCAATCTACTTGAAGACGACGATGAATGTTATAGCTGATTTAACAACAAGGATAGGTCAGTGACTTTTGCGATGAATCCACCGTACCCTCTTGCTTTATCGATCCATGCAAAGCCGTAGATTTAACGCGTGATTAATGTGGCTTAGAATAACAAGATCTACACACATGGTTAGGTAGCCTAGGATGCTAATAGCCCGTCATTAGGTGGCCGGCCGGCCAGCCGGCCCTAACAACGTGTCATCAAGCTTGTTCTTATCACTGTCTCAAGATCACAAGCTAGCTTGGTCAATTATGCAGACCACAGGGAAGATGACAAGCCATCGAATTTGAGTATTTGTTACAGTCCCTGAAAATGCATGCCATGCCACCATGACCATGAGAAACAACCCCTGAAGTTTAGATGGATGTCTCATAAAGTCGAATGCAGACTGATTTAGTTTTGTTTGCTTTGGCACTTTGTGTCTTGTACCAAGTTTTAGTATTAGCATGGGGTAGCAGGAGTATTTATTTGGATTCTTCAGGCAGGCATTCATCAGCTAGCATCCTGGTCAAGGGGCTGCTGGCTGGTCATCAGTCAAACAAACAAATAAAGCTAAGCACGGATAAATTAAAGGCAAGGGCTTATTATGACACTTGATAGTGATTAGACCCCACTAATCAACCGACTTATTTAGCACTGATCCCAAGACGTAAAAGCACGTAATGGAAAGCAAGACTGGTGTCTTTGTTTTTGTGCATGCAGCTGCTTTGTGGAGGAGGGGCAAAAGAAGAATTGAAGGTGATCGAGGTCTTTGGCTCTTTGCAGCATGCATTAGCATTAGCATTAGCTAGAGCTCGTAATGGAGGAGTCAAAATATGCACCAACTTTGGCCCTCCAAAAAGACCAAAACCAATGCAAGTGCGATCGATCACCATAATAACCCTTGTTCCGAACAGGATATAGCTTGAAAAGCTAGGAAGAAAGCAAAGAGAGCAGAAGCTATAGGCCATTAGGCCGGGCAGGGGATGCAGTGGCAGTGCACTATACAGTAGTACTAGTATTATTATCTGGTGATGAACAAGTGCCTCGGGAATTGTGCTTGTGGCGCCTCCCCCATCATTTCAGTTGAAGAGCTTTTTATTGATTTGTGTCTCTTTCTAGAAATGAAGTTCTTGTTGGATGTGCGTTCACAAATGTTCCTCTCTAGTATTTTTCAATAAAACAAATAAAAGGGAAGTCAGAGCTGCTGATAACTTTATACTGTTTGCAATTCTACTGATGGTATCTTTATTTATTTTTTAGTGGAATTGTAGTTTCCTTTGATGAAGAGATGCTCCTTATTATACTTTTTCTTAGGGAATCCTTATTAGTACTTGATTGATGATGATGAAGGCTTGTGTAGTTTGTATATGTATGTAGGCCCAAAAGCATGGGCCTGGGCCTAAATTACTACTGTAGTAGGCACAGGAAAAGGAATTCTCGATCAGTTTGAGGCCCACAATTTGCCAAGAAAAGTAGTTAGTCACTGCAGTGCAGGAAACTAAGTGTCACAAGAGCAAATATACGTACTCGAGGTTTTGAATATTTTGATCTGAATTAGATGCCACTGCATAAATGCTTCTTATTTTGTAGTGCTGGGAGGAATATGAACTTGTGTCAGATCAGTTTCAGTCTTTCTGGGAGCAAACCTTTCATAATTTTTGTGCTTGTTGTTTGGCTCCACTCATCTAATAGTGATTGTAGAAATTTAGACATATGCCACCTTAGTTTGAGACTACGAGCTAACCTTTCAACTCTTTTTGTGCTTCTAGTTGTGGTCCATTTCCAGTTATATCATATGGAAAAACACTAAAAACAGAACCTTTTCGTCGTCAATCTAAAGGTGTCCATTTCTTTCATGGATCAAGATTTTAATACGGAGTATATAATAGGTATTTTTTTGTTATTTCTATTTTTTGGGTTAAAAATCTGGTTAGTAGAATGAGATAATATGCCAAAAGAATTCGAATCTGCTTTGTGGTGTTAACGAACTGCTTTTGTGCTGCTCATATTTCTATTTTTCAGTGAGCTTGGATCACATGGGTTCTGTGATTTTGTCCCTGGGCAATGTAAGAGATAATGTCATTGCCAGTCATATCTCCACTACTGCCATTTGTATCTTGTTAATTTCGGATCTTATGCCGCAAATACAGCTCATGCGCTCTGCCTTTTGTATGTCCAGCAAATTGCTCATGAAAAAATACTGTAGTATTTTGATGGTTATCTGCTTTTATTGTGTCAACTACTGCCATTTGTTTTTGCCATTCTGATGCTACTAACTTTTTTATATAAAGATGCTTATACTAATTCTTTATAACTAGGAATGTCTGAATAATTTTCTATTAAATGATCATGATCAATCACTGCCTGCATCTTTTCCTTTTGAGGTACACCATTTGATTTCAGTAGCACTTCCAAGTGTTTCTTCCCAATCACCTCGGCTCACCAACCTTTTGCTTAAGATCAGTCCTTGGCTCTCTGTGAACCTGCTGAAAGCACACAATTTCCTGGCAGACACTTTAGATACTTTTGTGACCTTTCAGTTGATACCCTCCATTCAGTTGGGTTGGTGAGCGTCTGTCTGGTTGTTCATGCCTTCTCATCACAGCAACTTCATTTCATGCTGTCTACGAACACATTCTGGTACTGTCAAGTGTTCATCATTTCTGAAGGCCATAGCAGCCAACTGCTACATTTGGTGCAAAGTTTTCCCTTTCGGATTGCTCCAACCACAACGCTGGTACTGAATACATTAAGTTTGGAGCGGTCTTTACTTACACGATTTCTGCGTGCAGTCAGGTTGGGGATGTATTTCCAAGGTCTAACCTTCAGTTAACTATACGATTAGCAGGATAAAACTCTGCATCTGTCTCCTTCTTTTATATATAAAAAAATTGGGTTCACGTACATGATCCAGATGAGCCTTGAGAGAATCAAAGTGTCGGCCTCCAAAGCCAAAGACATCTTCTGTGATGGTAAGCACATGGCGCCGACGCATATTGACAAAGCCTTTTTTTTCAATCAGAGAGCTGATTCTTCCCAAAATTTCCCTGCTCTTTTGTTCTGTAGATTCCGGGCCTTATTGGAGCACGGATGCGCACAGTACCTGCAGCCCTTCGTGTAATCAAGTGGGTGGCTGAAAGGACATGTAGCTTCCAAATCATAAGCCAGAGAACAGAGATGCTTAACAGAAATTTTGACAATGCTGTCATTGGATGCCTGTTTGGCTGTTTGACAGAGACACAAGGGCCGGCGACACCCACCCCATCTGTTCAGATCAACACTGCAGATGCCTCGTTACCTGATGAGTGCGCAAATACCGGATTTGGTAGTACTTCTCTTTAGGAATTATGACTGATCTCATTGTGGTGTGACTGCACTAAATTCTTCAAAATTACTTTTTTTTTCAATCCCATTCACTGGGCTGTCATCAGGTTAATTTCTTTGAAGTCTGAACACAGATTTCCCTGCTGTCATCAGAAGCCTTTTGCCTGTGCTGTGCAGGAGATTGGCTACTGTTTACTGCAGCAGAAATTGTCAGTCTGCCACTGTCTTTCTGCCTGTACCATTCCTTCCTTCCTCAAGAGAAGCGAAGCAGCAGACAGGCAGACATGTTTTGTTCGGTGACATTTCCATCCCACCACCAGCACCAGCAGGTCGTCTTCTTTCTAGTGCTTGCTTGTGTTTGGTGGATCTGAATCACCATTCCGATCTGCTCACCACCTCCCGGCCTCTCCTCCCCGGAACGAGATCCTCTCTCCCTGCTGCTGTGCGGCTCCAGCTCCAAGCGCGGGAGAGGGGGCCGCATCTCCAGTTCCCCATGGCCGCCGCCACCAAGGTTCTTGACAGGCTCAAGGTGGGGGCTTCACCTCCGGCGCCCGGCGGCGCGCTCCCGCTCACCTTCTTCGACGTGCCCTGGCTCTTCACGGGCCCCGTGGAGCGGGTCTTCTTCTACCACTACGCGCACACGGCGGAACACTTCGCCGCCCACCTCCTGCCGTCCCTGGTCTCCTCCCTCTCCGCCACGCTGCACGCGTTCTACCCGCTGCTCGGCCGCGTCCGGCCGTGCCCGGACGGGGGCAGCGGCGGGTACGAGTTCTTCTGCTCCGCGGGCGGGGAGGGCGGCGAGGCCGTCGAGCTCACCGTCGCCGAGAGCTCCGACGACTTCGACGAGCTCGCCGGCGGCGGCCCGAGGGACGTCGCCCGGCTGTACGCCCTGGTGCCGCGGCTCCCGCCGCCGGAGGTCGACGGGTCCTTCGCCCTCGCGGCGGCGCAGGTCACCGTGTTCCCCGCCTGCGGGGTCGCCGTCGGCGTTTCCATCCACCACGTGGCCTGCGATGACTCCAGCTACATGCACTTCGTCAAGACCTGGGCCGCCCGGTGCCGGGTGGCCGTCACCGGCGCGGACGCGGACGCGGACGCGGTGCCGGTCCCTTTCTTCGACCGTGGCGTGGTCGCCGACCCCGAGGGCCTCGCGGCCAGGACGCTCGACGAAATGCGCCAGCTGGCGGCCAACGGCCCGCCTCCGCCTCCGCCGGCGGCGCCAGCAGGCCCGCCGCCGAAGCTGGTCATCGCGTCGTTCGCGCTCACCCGCGACCGCATCGACGGACTGAAGCAGCGCGTGACCTCCAAGTTCGCGGACGGCGGCGGCACGGAGCGCGTCCACTGCTCGGCGTTCACGGTGGCGTGCGCACTGGCGTGGGCCTGCCTGGCGCGCACGGGCAGCGGCGGTGACGAGCGGCCCCGCGCGCACCTGCTGTTCTCGGTGGAGTGCCGGCGCCGCCTGGCGCCGCCGATCCCGCAGGAGTACCTGGGCAACTGCCTCCGGCCGTGCTTCGTGGAGGTGGGCGCGACCGAGCTGCTTGGGGGCGACGGCGTGGCAGCAGCAGCCGCCGCGATCGGCGCGGCCGTCGCGGGGCTCGACGGCGGCGTGCTGGACGGCGCCGGCGGGTGGTTCCACAAGATCCTGTCGCTGGTCCCGGAGCGGCCGATGTCGGTGGGCGGGTCCCCGAGGTACGGCGTGTACGAGACCGACTTCGGGCTGGGTCGGCCGGCCAAGGTGGAGCTGGTGTCCATCGACAAGACGCCCGGCACGGTGTCCCTGGCGGAGGGCCGCGACGCCGACGGCGCGCAGGCCGCCGGGGTGGAGATCGGCGTCGTGCTGCCGGAGGCCGAAATGGCCCGCTTCAGCTCCTGCTTCGCCGACGCGTTGGAGGAGCTCTGCGACTGAGCTGTGCAGCATGGACGACGGCGGCTGCTCCGTTGACGACAAGCGATGAATTGGTGGTGGTTTAAGGTGTAGTAACAAAATATATAGAAAGAGAGATGATCCGAAGTGTATATTTGAGGGAGAGATGGATACATATATTTCATATTTTTGTGGAGTAAATTTCATAATGTGCGAGAATATTAAGAGTGTGACTGATATTGTTGGATTGATTATTTATCTTAGAAGTAAAGAGCCGAATATGACTGATATTTTAAAACGACTGTGTGAGTCTCTGCAAATACCTTAATCTTTGCTCTTATGATATGATGAATAGTAGCCGTGTGTTCTTGGGGGCATTGGACCATGATCAGATGAACGTTAGTTATTAGTTGGGTCATTTTCAGGTTAGGCCACGCCAGTACGCGCACAGTCCACAATGCAGCGCAAATCCCTTGTGTTGTTGAGATTGTTTGTTGCTGCTTTGGTTCGTTAGGTGTCTGCGTCATCATGGCACGAGCTTTGCTAGTTGGCGTTTGCTGGTGCGAAGCTGGAGACGACTAAGCCCTGTTTGGTTTACAATGGTAATTTAATTTTTGTCACATCGAATGTTTATATAATATAGACTATTTACAAAACTAAAACACAGTTAATGAGTTGCGAGACGGATCTTTTGCGCCTAAATAGTAATGATTGTACACTGATTACCAAATAAAGCTACATTACCTGTTAAATTTTAATACCTCCAACCAAACATGCCCTAGTTCTCATTACGTCCGAAACAAGGATGTATAACAGAGACGTCAAGTGTGGGAGAGCACTTCTCCAAAACTTGAATTTGACTGAATAATCAGCAAAATTAGTATTGCGTTTTCTTTTCTGCGATGGAAACATGTGCTCCATTGGCTACTACATAACTACATTGTGTCTTTGGTTTGCGGACAAGGAGTGATGGTACTGGTCCATTTCAGTTTTCTGCAAAAATCGAAGGAGCCCGGATCAAGGGTCTGTTTGCATATAAGAGCTAATTGAGTAATTGTTAGCGAGCTAATAATTAGCCATAGTGCATCCAAATAGGAGAACAAATAGATGTGATAATTGTTTACATAAGCCTTCAACTATTGGTTAGCTAATTAGCTAGCCAATCTTAGCTAATTCAAGATAATTTTTAGCCTAACTTGCAATTAGTCCTAGCTTATTGAAACAAGCCCCAAATAAAGGTTAAATAAACATAAAAAAATATGCAAAAGCAAAGTGCTTATGCTTAGATGAAAAATCAGAGGATCCGTGGTTGTAATCAAGGGAGGGACGAAGGAGAACGAGGGTTTTTCCAAGTTCTAAAAAAAGATTGGAAGATGGAGTGGAGAGTTATTCAGAGGGTGTTTAGTTCCCCTTCTATTTTTAAAAATTTAGGTTTTGGTCTATTATTTTGCATAGGTAATATGCTCAAAAATCAGATTGGGAGAATGTTTTGGAACTCTTGGAGACCTGTAAACAAAAGGAAAAAGACTACTTTTCCTCCACCAATTTTTACGAAAATCCACTTTTCCTCCCTCAACTCCAAAATCGGCAAAACCACCTCCCTTAGCTTTTCAAACCGTGCATTTTACCTCACTAGAGCGGTTTTAAAGGCGGTTTTGCTATAGTAAATAGTGGTTTTGCTACAATGACATGGTTTTGTCTTTTTCTTTCTAAATTATTTCGTCTGAATCTTTAAAAAATCATAGTAAATCACAGAAAAATAATAAAATAAAAATCCAATTTTGTTGGACTTCACATAAGTATATCTACACAATGAATATATAATATGGTATCTTTAGTATAGAGTTTTTCCTATAAAGGTTTTGTCTTTTTCCTTTTCTATTTATTTTGGCTAAATATTTGAAAAATCATAGTAATTTATAGAAAAATCATAAAAATATAAAATATAATTTTTGTTATACTCCACATGAGTATATCTGCACATTAAATATATATGCTTTAGTATAATTTTTTGTTGTACCTTTAGATCTATGCTTTTCTCTAATTAATTAAAAAAATTTATAGTTGCAGTTCCTATAACTATTTTATCAGACTAAAAACATACATATATTATATGTCCATTGTGTATATATACTCATGTAGAGTCTAAGAAAATTAAAATTTCTATTTTATTATTTCTCTATGATTTACTATGATTTTTCAAAGATTCGGCCAAATAAATAAATAAAGAAAAGAAAAATACAAAACCTTTATAGGAAAAACTTTATACTAAAGCATACCATATTATATGTTTACTATGTAAATATACTTATGTGGAGTCCAAAAAAATTAGATTTTCCATTTTATATTTTTTCTAGTTACTATGTTTTCCATGATTCAGCCAAAATAATTAAAAAAAGAAAAAGATAAAACAACCATCACGGTAGCAAAACCACTATTAGCAAAATCACATTTGAAACTGTTTCAGGGAGATAAAATGCATAGTTTAAAAAGTTGAAGGAGATGATTTGCTTGGTTTTGGAGTTAGGGAGGAAAAACGAACTTTCGTAAAAGTTGGTGAAGGAAAATTAGACTTTTTCCTAAACAAAAGGAAACTGGCAGCACATGTTTCTCAGCCCAGCCCAGACCACCTACGGCCCAGACAGTATCTACTTACTGCTAAGAAGAGAAAGCCCAGCCCATCGCCCAGACTCCTCCCTCTTCGCCCTCACCGCCGGCCGCCGCCGCTGCGACCCAGCAACCGCTCCATCGGCCACCATGGCGCTACGCCGCGCCGCCTCCGTTCTCCTCAGGACCCGCCTGAGGGCCCCCGTCACGTCCCTCCCGCGCAAAGCCCTAATAAACCCACTCCTCGCGCCGCCCCGCCGCCACTTCTCGCCGCGGCCGCCGCCTCCTGTCCCCGCCGCCGCCGCTGCTGTCGCGGACGCCGCGGAGGAGGCTTTCGAGGCGGCGAGGTCGACGAACGACATGCTCGCGGCCTTCTCCCGCCTCGAGGGTGCAGTTCCCGCCAACGACAAGCGCCTCGCCCTCGCCTGCCTTAAGCTCGGCCAGCACCTCGAGGCGTCTGGCTCCGCCGACGCGTCCCGCGTCCTCGCACTCGCGCTCCGATGCCTGGGGATCCTCGAGGCCAGCCCCAACGCCTCCACCCCCGCCTCCGCCTCCGCCTCAGACGCCGTCTCGCTCGCCATGGCACTCCACCTCGCGGGTTCCGCCTCCTTCGACCTCTCGCGCTTCCACGACGCGCTCTCCCTCCTCTCCCGCGCGCAACGCCTCCTAGCTCCGCTCCTCCCTGATGAAGGCGTCGCGTTCGGGGCTGGGGAGGAACCGGGAGGTTTCGACGTCAGGCCCGTGGCGCACGCCGTGCGGCTGCAGCTGGCCAACGTGAAGACGGCGCTTGGGAGGAGGGAGGAGGCGCTCGCCGACATGCGCGCCTGCCTCGACCTCAAGGAGTCCATTCTGCCGCCGGGCAGCCGGGAGCTGGGAGTCGCGTACCGGGACCTCGCCGAGGCGTACGCCACCCTGCTCGACTTCAAGCAGGCGCTGCCGTTCTGCCAGAAGGCGCTGAAGCTGCATGAGTCGACGCTCGGCAAGAACTCCGTGGAGGTTGCGCACGACAGGCGCCTGCTTGGAGTGATATACACTGGGCTAGAGCAGCATGAGCAGGCTCTGGAGCAGAATGAGATTTCACAGAAGGTAATGAAGAGCTGGGGTGCGGCTGGCTCTGACCTCCTGCATGCTGAGATTGATGCTGCAAACATCAAGATCGCATTGGGAAAGTTCGATGAGGCTGTTAGTGTGTTGAAGAATGTCGCTAAGCAGGTGGAGAAAGATAACGAGATGCGAGCTCTAGTTTTCATATCAATGGCGAAGGCACTCGCTAATCAGGAGAAGGTTGGGGACACAAAGAGGTGCTTGGAGATTGCTTGTGACATCCTCGAGAAGAAGGAATTTGCCACACCCGACAAAGTGGCAGAGATGTATACAGAGGTATCCTCACTATATGAGATGGTGAATGAGTTTGAAAAGGCAATATCTTTGCTCAAGAGGGGCCTGGGAATGCTTGAGAGGATCCCTCAGGCACAGCACTTGGAGGGCAATGTCGCAGCAAGGATTGGGTGGCTGTTGCTCTTCACCGGTAAGGTCACTGAAGCTGTCCCGTACTTGGAGGATGCAGTGGAGAGGATGAAGGACAGCTTTGGTCCGAAGCATTACGGAGTAGGGTATGTATATAACAACTTGGGTGCTGCTTACATGGAGATGGACCGACCACAGTCCGCTGCTCAGATGTTTGCGCTTGCTAAAGAAGTCATGGATGTCTCCTTAGGACCTCACCATTCAGATACCATCGAGGCTTGTCAGAGCCTTGCTAAGGCCTACGATGCTATGGGAAGGTATAGTTTCACAAATGCATTACAATGAGTTTTCTTTCCTTTCCTCTCGAATCTATCTTGAGCCTGATTTTTGTTAGCTTCAACTCAAACATAACCAGACAAAAAAACAGAGATGCTAAGATAATTCACATACTATTGTGCATAGTTGTTCTTAAGATAGTTTAGATGGGTTAGCATATACTGTTGGATGTTAGACGCTGGGATTATAATGTCAATATTAGTGCATTATTGTCTTTTACACACAAACTTGTCAGGCAGCATAGTGGCTTACTGGCTGATTGATGTTAATTTTCTAAGCACGTAGTGGAGATAGTTCAGACATGCTGTGAGCAGGGGAGGAGCTGTGTTCAGGCCAACATGTGGCATGCCTAAGCAACCTTCAAAATTTCCAACTCTACTACTTCCCTCCAAAAAAAATGAAAGCTGGGGTGCAGTAACCCCCCAACCCCCTAGATTTAAGATCAAGCTCCACCAGTGGCCATAAGATGTTCTGTTTTTACTTTCGGAATAGAAGCTGCTTTGTATTCCAACTTCGAACTGATCAGTATGGACCTCCTCATGTTTCTGCATCTGCAGTTATCCCCTGGCTATGGAGTTCCAAAAGAGAGTGGTGGATTCATGGCGAAATCATGGTGCCGATGCTAGGGATGAGCTCAAGGAAGCTATGCGACTCTACAACCAGATCAAGGCAAAGGCGCTCGCATGCCTATCACCTGAAGGTTCAGCAAACGCATTGCCTGAACCTCAGGAGCAGGAAACAGATTCAGATACTGCTAAAGCTGTGCAACGATAGACTCTGCAAATATTTGGTTGAAGGATGTTTTCTTGTTAGTTGTTACATGTAGTATTACAGATATTTTGGATATCCGAAATCAATGGCTGGTGAACTGCCAGCTCCCTGCAGCAAGGAAAGACATGATAAGTCAAGCTATGATGTATTCAGGACAGATATGTCCGTGTGCCCTGTTTTTTTATGAACTAGAAGTATTTGGTACGACATTTAGGTATGTGGTTTTGGTCATTACTTAGAATAACAGGCACGGCAAGGCAGCGCACTGGGCCGGGCTAGTGTAGTTTACAAAAGCATGGAGCTTGCATATCAGACGTGTTGGGAGTTGCAATCAGATTACCACACTATATCGTATTGTTTGAGAAGTATGCAGATATTAAAAGATGGTTTTATTATATGAAGATTGTAGCACTCAATAAGATCAACAATTTTGTAGTTTGAGTTTTTTTTTTTTTGGGGGGGGGGGGGGTGTTTTTGGGGAATTAAAATTTTACAAAATTTTTTAAAAATTTTAGCAAATATTTTAAACACAAACGGTTTTTTTTTTTTGGAAAAAAAAA
>Ga0182004_10004534_pt1 | contig 11211 bp, 4 predicted proteins | sample Sormic07211540_1_FD_120479 | JGI IMG/M metagenome (GOLD analysis project Ga0182004, IMG submission 120479) | Endophyte microbial communities from Sorghum bicolor roots, Mead, Nebraska, USA - 072115-40_1 MetaG | ecosystem: Host-associated > Plants > Roots > Unclassified | place: USA: Nebraska...
ACGTAAGGTTCATTACCTTGTAAAAGTATGTTCCGATTCTTTGCTGGACTGTAAATCTGCAGCCTGGTCTTTCAGCTTCAAAAACACTGCAGTTTTAAAATCTTAGTGTCTTCTTTCAAAAAAAAAAAAATCTTAGTGTCATACAGAAATAGATTTTTTTTTAAATTCAAAGCCCTATTGCTAGTTTAGAAACATCTCCAATCTCTTTCAATTTCGTAGACGAAAAAATGGTCATGGGAGTGATATACAAGTTCAACAGACTTTCAAATTTTTCATGGTGTGGTACAAATCTCCATAGACAACTGGGAACGAAATTTCACCTGCTTGGCAAAGATCCAGCCATCCTGCTGAATCTTCCAAAGAGCCCCGTTGAAGCAGATGGCTTCCCAATTCTCACATATGGAGCCAGCAGCCCCACAAGTGCAATATCAACTGCTACACCAACAAGAAGGTCAGCAGCGTACAGTTCAAACTCCGCCCAAAAATCTTTTCCCCTCTTCTGAACCTCTGCAAATGTCGCGCAGCAAGAGTCGATCACAATCTGCATTGAACCCATAACGCAATTGTCAGTAACAGCAGAACTACTATATTCTGACCACTTGAAAAAATAACTGGCCAACCGCACCCACCTCGGTGCCAACTTTGAAGAGGAACGACGGGTCGGCGAGCATCCGGTTGCGGAGCATCGAGAAGGAGCGGATCATCGCGCCTAGCGGCCATGGCGCAGCCTACGCAGATCAACATCAAAAGTAATGAGGAAAAACGGCCACGTTCACATCTTCCAGACAAATCTACCCTACTAATGCACCGACTTTTTCTTTGCTAGAGCCACCCAAAAAATCCTCCCCTACTGAGATATCACTTCTTTATACACCCTAGAAAATGTACACCAAAAAATCACATCTTTTAAATGAACCGTCCAGATTCTATTATAAGGCTTCTCTCTCCATACTCAGATCTAACGATCGGAATCGCGTGTATCGTCCTTCATTACTCATCCCATCCCTCGCACCAGCGCGGCAACGCCCAACCCTGTGACCCGCAGCCAAGGTTTGAACCACAGGTCATCTTTTTTTCTGTCTATTATTCGCACGAGCACCACCACCACGGAACTTCAATCCACCTCGCTGACTCCTCCTCTCCCCCCACGTGCCAACACCTCTCCAACAGCAGGAATTAGGGATGGAACCGAACCGCCTTGCACAAGGGAGCCGCCGCCGCCAATGGGAGAGGCTACCACCACCATGGGAGTCGGCCATAGTGGGCCGGGTCTCCACCAGGCCACAGGCCGCTAGCTAGGACGCCAGGGTTCCGGCTGCGAAGTCGCTGGTCATCGGTCGCCAAGGCCACGCACGACTCCTCTCCCCAGACCTAATGGTGATGGCAGGCCGGCCGGGCGGCCTTGCGGTTGCGGCAGGCGAGACCGGCTAGGCGGCTACGAACCATGATGCCGATGACGGATTCCAAGGCCATGCTAGCAGGGGCGAGGTAGGCGGCCATAGGGTGGACGGTGGAGGCAGGGCCGAAACGACATCGGACGAGCGGTGCCCACAGATCTGGAGGGCCGTGCACGTCCCGGTCGTCAGTCGTCCTAGCCGAGCATAGTTCAGTCGTCCTGCCGGACTGCCGCCGGGCCACCGGTTGCGAGCGCCGCCGGATCCGCCAGTTGCGACCGCCACCGTCCAGTCGCGATTGTCACATGGGGATGGAGCGCGGCTAGGCTGCGGTGCTCACGGACGCGGCCAAGGCGTGAGGACGCGCTGCAGGTGCATGCGCGTCCGTGCCATGTGTGCAAATGGCTCAATTTTTTCATGCGGTTTGGCACTCGTGCAGGCCATGAAGGATGCGCTGGACGATATGAGGCGGTGGGGCCTCCAGCGTGAGCGCACGGAGGAGGCCGGCGGCGGTAGGCGGCAGGCGTCAGGCAGTCGAGGGCATCGGGCGGGGGAAGGAGCGGCTGCGGGACCGGCTCGGGTGGGTGGGCGGGTGCTGTGCCGCTGTCAGGGACTGCGCGTACATGCATGTTGATCGCGGAGCGCGTCGACGTCGCCTCCGCAGTCGGGCGAGCGGCAACGTGCATGCGGTTGGTGACTGAAATTCTCCTTAGCTTCCGATTTGTATGAGCTTGTGTTTGCTCAGTACCACTCACTAAGAATTCGGAGTATATACATTTTGCCACAGCCCAGTTTATGCTTCAGTTGCCAATCGTTCATGGATGTCTATCATTCATTCAGAGTTTCTTTCAGCCTTTTTTTAGACGTTTTGAATATAATGTCAATGATTCAGAGTTTCCGATGGATGTCTTCGCAAAGTGTGCTTCGTTGTCTAATTAGTAACTGTACTGCAACATTCATGTATTTAAGATGCTATTTTGATGCAGGTATTCCTTCTATTGTTGTGAGGAGTATGATGATGAAATCAAATGTTGACTCCATGTATCTCCCTATTGTTGCTAGAAGGCTACTTCTGCCTACTCAGCAATAAGCCCTTCAAGTTCTGAAGGGGCTGATTTTCTGATTGTAAATACTGGCCAGATTTTTTTCACGTTGAATCATTTGAGTGAAGGAACTTATTCTGATTTGACATCCAGGTTGCTCCAATCTGGTGCATCTGGAGTTGTTACATCCTTAGCTGGTAGAAACAGAGAATCCTATTGGGCAGCTTCTTGTATTGTTCTTGCATATGCTCTTTATAGCAACTATCATATTTGGGCTATGTTTGAATTTCTAAGTCAATTAAACTGCTGCCTTGCACATGGACAAGATGCTGCTAGCCATGAGTTCCACTTCCATCCTTTCCTACAAATTGGGCAGCTACTTGGTAGAACCTTACCATAACCAAGGTATTCAATGTATATTGCCTATGCCTAACATGTGTGCATATTTATTTATTATATAATAATGTGATCCTTGGAGGCTTTTCATGTTCAATAATTGCCTACATTTCTTTGGAAGATAGGTGTCAATGGTTCAATCTGCTGATAGATCTTCTCAATTAACACGTTTCCAAATTATTTTTCAAATTTACAAAATCGTGCTTTACAATTTTTTATGAGCCAAGATTTGTTCCTTTTGCATATGCATGCCTCCAATTGACTATCACAAACTGAATTGGCATGGCGCCATAGCCTCCTGATGCTAATGTATAGCTTTATTCTATTCCTAATTTTTTGACGTGGAGTATTCTTTCATCCAGTTTTATTTCTATTCCTAATATTTTGATGTGGACTATTAATCTTCCATCCAGAATGAGGAAAAAGCAAGGTTCATCATTCTTTCCAAAGAGGAGGGCACAGAACAAGCATTTACAAATTTGACATAGCTTAACAAATGTGTTTCCATCTCAACTTGCAAATTTGTAAAAATTTATAGCCATCGCCCCTAAAACATTATCTTTTCTGGAATTTATTTTTATTTTATAATTTTTTCTAGATGTTACCGTAGCTTTAGCACGGGCAATATACTAGTTCCCGGAAATTCGAGGACCTGAAGATCGAAGTAGCGGAGCAAGAGGACTTCCCGGATGCCGGCGTCCTTGGCCGCCTCCATCATGTCGCCCGGGAGCACAACGCCACGCGCCGCGGCGAGGCGCAGCACCTCGTCGAAGCCGAGCAGCGGGCCGAACTCCGCCTCCTCGTAGTCGTCGTCATCCTCGCCGCCGCCTCCATCCTTTCCTCCGTTCCCGCCGGAGTCATCCCCGCGGTTCCCGGCGCCCGATCCGTCCCCGGCGGCGGCGCGGGGGATGTGCGGAGCGGAGCAGGAGAGCGCATGTGGTTTGGGGAGCGGGGAGATGGGCTTTAGCGAGAGGTGGAGAGGCCTCGGTTCGTGAAAAGCGTTGGAAGAAGGCGTTGAGGAGGAGTAGGAGGCGGCGCCAGCGGCAGCGGCGGCGGCGGCGGCGGCGGTGGACGAAGTGAGTGCGGAGAGGGAAGGGGAGGCAGCGAAGGCCATAGTGAACAGGGTGCGCGGAAGGGCCGTAGGTTTTGAGTTTTGACTGTTCTAGCCCTTTTCGCTGTTCCTTTTTCTTTCAGTGAGGCCTTGTTTAGTTTCAAAGTTTTTCAAGATTTCTCGTCACTTTAAATCTTGCGGCACGTGTATAGAATATTAGATATAATACTTATTTAGTTATAACTTTTTTGCAAAATAAATGTTATAATATTTTTGTTTGTATTTGATAAATATTGTCTAATCATAGACTAACTAGGCTTAAAAGATTCATCTTACAAATTATAGTCAAATTGTACAATTAGCTATTTTTTATTTATATTTAATACTTTATGTATGTGCCACAAGTTTGGATGTAACGAGAAATATTTTTAAAAAATTGGAAAGTAAACAATAACATAAATAAAAAAATAACTAATTATATAATATATCTGTAATTTGATAGATGAATTTTTTAAGTCTAGTTAGTCCATAGCCAGACCTTATTTTTTCGCGTACTAAAAGCATCTCCAAGGGTTTTGTATTTGAGGTTTGCATTTAAGTAATTTGCTAAAAAAGCTCTAAAAGAGGTATCCAACGGTTTTGCATTTAGAGTTTGCAATTTGGGCAACTTGGCAATTGAGAGAGTAAATTTGGCAAAAATGCCAAGTTATGGACGGCTTTGCAAACCGCGAGCAAAGTCACGCGCGAGGAAAGCGCGCGCGCCTGGAGACCTCCTATTTTTATCCTTTGCCAAGTCCAAATGCCAATTTCCTTGGAGATGGCCTATTTTTTATCCTTTGCATTTTGTTATGGGAGTTTGCAAACAACAACAAATGCCAAGTCAATTTGGCCTTGTTTACTTCCACTTAAAAAAATTCAATATTCCCCGTCACATCAAATCTTTAGAAGCATACATGGAGTATTAAATATAAACGAAAATAAAAACTAATTGCATAGTTTGGTCAAAATTGACGGAACGAATCTTTTAGACTTAGTTAGTCCAAGATTGGACAATAATTATTACAAACAAACGAAAGTGTTACAGTGTCGTGAAATTTTTAGTTTTTGTAAACTAAACACGGCCTAAAGAAGGCCTGGTACTGCTACTACTATAAAGGCCTTGTTTAGTTCATTTCAAAAACTAAAAAGTTTTCAAGATTCTCTGTCACATCAAATCTTGCGGCACATGTATGAAGTATTAAATATAGACGAAAACAAAAACTAATTACACAGTTTGTCTGTAAATCACAAGACGAATCTTTTGACCCTAGTTGGTCCATAATTAGATAATATTTATCACAAACAAACGAAAGTGCTACAGTGGTCGAAAACTTTTCATTTCGCGAACTAAACAAGGCCAAAGTATAGTTAGTCACATAGCTGCATTACCTTTTGTCGTGTCACATAGCTGCACTACCTTTGTACAGAAGAAAGATACATCCAGAAAGTTTGACAGGTTTTCTTGGCCTCGTGTCACATAGCTGCATTACCTTTGTCGGATTAGATAGCGATTTGTGCAACATGACTGGTGTTAATCGGTAGTGAAAGCCATTTGTGCGATATGACTGGTGCTAATGGGTAGAGAATACTCCCTCCATTTATTTTTACATTTTGTATTAGGTTTGTCTTAAATTAAATGTTTTAAATTTTGATCATTACTTTTTAAAAAACATATAGACATAAGATTTATGTTTTTGGATTCTCTATAAAAAAATACTTTCATAATATATAGATTATATGTTGTGAAAACATATGGACTTTTAAAATTAGTGATTAAAGTTAGAAATATTTAACTTAGAACAAACCTCGACGTGTAAATACAGATAGAGGGAATACGAGATAGACCTCAGAAAAAAAAAGAATGTTTAGAGATACTACAGTGATCAATAAAAAATATAAAGACATACTCCTATAACCATATTCAATTGGGTCACTCTTTATTTTCTTTCTTGCTTACATGAAAACTAGCTAATATGTATGTGCGACAAACACGTGTATGAAAAACTATTTCAAATGCAATGAAAGTATTAATTGAATTCTCAATATATCAATTCATACATCATTAATAGTTTTTTAAATATAAAATATTATAGTTAATACTTTCTTGATCCATAAAATGATAAGGAAGTTTATAAAATTATTATTTTAACGAGTCACACTAGTCTAGAGTAGGGGCTGATGTATACATCGTCAATTTCTCATAACGCGGTCATGGAGCCACCGTTCGGCTATAGTACTATTCAAGGAAGGGGGAAAGAGGGTTGGTAAAAGTTCATGTGCCAATTAACAAGTATAGAGCAAACTTGGACCAAAACATGTGGACTGCATTTTTCTTGGTTATGATATGCATAGTATGTGGTCTAGGTTCTTAATAATTAACTCCAGAGTACCCCATATGCATGTTGGTAGTATTATATAGTCTAGACATGCTAAATTTTTTGAGAATGAATTTTCGATGAAAAATGCACCTAGCACACTAGCTAAGGACAATAAAGTCTTTTTTCAAGAAGGATGACACTGTTGTTGCTTAAAAAAGTTAAGGACAATAAAGTCTTTTTGTGATGATTACATTGTATACCTCATGGCTGACACTCCAAGAACCATTGAAGAGGCATATTTATCTCTTGGCACTAACTTATTGAAGGAAGCAGTATAAAGTGAGATAAATTCTATTATGACTAATGGAACTTAAGAACTCGTTGATAGTCTTTAGGTGTAAATCTATAGATACAAATGGGTATTCAATATAAATTTTAGGCCTGATGCTACTAGTGAAAAGTACAAGGTAAGACTTTTGGCCAAGGGTTGTATCAAAAAAAAGGCAAATACTTTTTCGATACTTACTCACCGGTTGTCTGATTGACCATGGTTAGTGTTACTTTCCTTACTAGCCTCTCATGGTTTTCTCATCCATCAAACAAATAGACATTAAGACCATAGGTCCAGCCCTTTCTTTTTATCGAACTAGGTAGCGTGCCCGTGCGTTGCTATGGGATAACTAAACTTTTATACTAAAAATATACTAATCACACAATAAGATAATAATAGTGTGAAATTAATAATCCTTGAAATTCACCATCTCTCATCTAGCTTGAATTGTTGCAATCCAAAAAGATTAAAATGGAATAACTAAAACATAATACAATTTACATAAGAGGGATGGAGTGTGCCACCAACCAATGAATTATTCCCCAGTACTAAAATGCTTATATCAACGATGTCATCAGTTAGGAAAAGCATTATTTCCACGTGTGAGTCAATGTGCACAGAGTAATGAGATCTTGGTATTTCTCTATTTTATCAACTTACCTATTTGCAGATGGGTAATAGTGATTGGTTGCCGCTACAAAATCATTGCCACAATAACAGGATCCTACCTGTGCAGTTGATATCTATTTCTCTACCTGTGCAGGAAAATTAATCAACCAATAGCAGTACGGTTAGGAGTTAGGACATGCATTAAGGTTCGATCCCCACATCTGCTTAGTCAAAAATAACCAAAATCTCGTGACAAAAATTATAGCAGTATTAGTTTCTCTGTCCAAAATTTTAGTATACAACAAAGCAATGTAGAATAACTCCATTTGATCAATCATTAAAACACAGTAGCAAAGGATAGAAGGATCAGCTTACAGTAGATGCAATCCATAGCCCTCATTTGCATTTGCCTTCTAGGGAAACAAAACTGCAAATCACGTAGCTATAGGAGGATTAGATTGACCCGCATCAAGTCTCAGGTGCGGTTATATTTAAGGAAAAGAAGGCAGCGGCTTTCCTATTCGTACTCGATGTGTGTCAAGGTGAAAGATCTCCTTACGGTTGCTTCCCATGTCTACGAGCAGCAATAATGTAATGCAAATTACTGTTAATCCAAAATCAATTCACCATATGTATATCAACAGTTACCTGCATTGGCCGTGTTCTTCAAGTTTTCTAATGGAGTGCGACCACTGTTACTTTTCACTGGATCACATAATCTGAACAACATGAACCGATGTAAAGTATCCTAGAGATCAGTTTATACTTCGGTGAAATGAAAATACAGATCAAAAGCACAGCAATAGATGACAGTGAACAGCAAGAGCAAACAACAGTGACGGGCTGACCAACGGAAGTTATTTTAGCCTTAGGAGAGGTTAATTGGATCATATTTCTACTTATCCCACATGCGGGCAAGCTTCCCAACTTTGATTACAACCAGAATGTATTACCGGATTTAGTAGGCAACAAGGAACTGAACTTGTCAAGAATTCTAGCAACGCACCGAAGGAAACATATTCTACAATCTGAAAGGAAAAAACACCAAGGAAATCTATAATCATGTTTTTTCATGCTAGCAACGAATTAGCCATTTTTGTCACCAAAGCTGAAATTTGACAAAAACATGTTGAGCACGTCATATTGTTGGTAAGCGAGACCATAGAATATGATATAACAATTATCAGACTACATATCAATGCTAGATGGTTGCATCCTTGAGGAAGATACGTAGTGGAACACAAAAATAAGAAAAGCTAAGGATGATTTGATTTGCATATGACCTAAACACAAAAAAGTTAATTAAACTTCACCCTAGTGGTTGTAGTCAGTGTTCCCACGACAACTTCTCCCTACAGCACAACAGCCAAAAATATTTTTGCATAAAGAAAAATCAGTAGGTAACATGTTTTTTGTTCTTGCATAAATAGTACATTATGAGAAGAACACAACTCACTGCTGGTTTACTCCTCAAAAAATCAAGAGGGATTGATTTACCTAATCTAATTAAAATATTTATCTAAGATGAAAAAGATGACAATATCATGCTTCCTTGTATCGGACATATATTCTTAGAGTAGCTTCAGGCAAGAAGAAATCGTAGGTTTTTTGTGTGCTAGTTTTCCTTTTTGTGTGCATGGTTTTTCTTTGAAAATGCAGGAATATAGAACGAATTGACATAGGAAATAAAGTTCCCTCGTCATGGCTTGACACTATCAAATACATGTTTCATATTAGTTTCAGGGGTTAGCAAAGCACTATCAAATATATGACAACATGTAAATTTAGTTCCAGCCTTGAGAATATAGGTTAGCAAGCAATGATTCACCTAACTCCTAGTTCAAAGTTCTGGTTGTCAAATCCAATGCACGATTCAGAGTTCATGTTCTGCTTTTACTAACATGAGTTCAGAGATCGTAGCAACTTCAGAGTTCAGGTTATCAAATCCAATACACAATGCGGAGTTCATGTCTACTCTTACTAACATGGGTTCAGAGATCATAGCAGCTTATGCTTGTTTTTTAGCAAAACTGAACAAACAGCGAGACCCTTATAATTATGTGTTATCCGTTCCCTGAAACCCAATTTTTCTAGCTCATATGTTATATCCTAGTTAAAACCTAAAATTACAAATTAAATTATAGCAAGCAAGGTGAAAAATATACCAAACAAAAGGAATCCAAAAATCTAATGTCACCTGGCACTTCTAATTTGTCACTGTCTCTTCTACCTTGGCTGTTATCCTACAGCATACAAACAAGTTGATGATGAATACTAAGGTACTAATTAGAGTAATAATTGCACAAGAAAAACTTGCGGTTTCTGATGCCAAGAAAATATAAACAAATAGCATGGATGCAATTGCAGTTTAAACAAATTGGTAGTCTTACTTTTATTCTTTTTAGTTGAGCAGCAAATCATGGCTCCACAGCACCAAAAAAAGGGCTCTGGCTCCTCTGTTCGTGGTGTGGAAACGCTCCTCTCGCATTGTTTGGTGTGCATATGCTGCTAGAGTTGCCGTGGAACCAGAGCCAGCACGTGGCCAAACACGCCTTTAGGAAGATCACCTTGCCACTGTTTTTCATATGCAGTCACAGAGAGGATTACTAAAATATCATCAGCTAATGTAGACACTGTCACTAGTAGACACAAACATCATAATTTGATATCTGCACCAAGCCACCAAACAAAAAATTGACTACAGTAATCATCGCTAAACCAGAAAATAACAAGACTACTAAAGCCACCAACCATTATGCATACAGTTGTTTTACAACCCCTTCAGATAAATACGAAGCATTGACTAATGGCTACCAATTGCTCAAGATATAATAATATACTTATAAGGAAGAAAGTTGCTCCAAGATAAGGTAGGCAGGTAGTTGTTCAGGATGAGTTTGACTGAGACAGAAAAAGCATTGCAGCATGTCAGCATCTACATTGGTTCCGTCAAAGCACATAGGTTAGTTGGAGTTGTTCTGTGTATGCACAAGCACAATTAGCCTCTTTACTGCAGTTAGTTTTTGTTTGGTGTGAGGTGTGTTCAGACTTCTATTACTAATGATGAATGGCTTTCAACCTCAAGACTTAAGGCCTGTAATATCTAGTATATCCCATGTTGTAGATATAAAAGAGTGAATGGCTTTACTACGGTCAGTTTGTGGGAGCTTATTGACACCACTCTTGATGTGCAAGCAGCCGGGGCACGCCATTCTCAGTTTCATAACATCAGAATAGCTAGGAGTTCAATGTTATATTTTATTAGAAAAAAGCAGTTTAATGTTCCCAAATTGGCAAGAGATAAAATTGATAAAAACTGATAGAGTAAATCAGCACATTTTAAAGTCCAGACATCACTATACATGTCGTTGCTAATCGCTCAGGTAGCAGCACCTATGGTTTTTTTTAATAAACAGGAGGGAAAGCCCCTACTGGATTCATTTATAGATTTTGTCTCTACAAAAGAAAAAAAACAAAGCTAAAACTGTGCAAGCCAGTCCCGAAGAAGAGATTTCTTCGTGGGCTTACACAAAAGAAGAGAAAGAAAAAGCTCCTCCCTGAGACTATGCTTCCACTACTGTAAAGAAGGTACAACATCATCGAAGATGACATGATTGTGCATAGTCCAAATACACCAAGATACTAACGACCTATTAATAAATAAATAATTGTGATGGAGAGGACGGCGGCGATCTCTAGTGGGAGATTCATGAAAAATCTTTAGCAATGCATGAAGGTTTTTTGTTCAGCAAAAGTATCATATGTTTATAATTTTATTTTAGGCTATTCAATTAACTTGAAGTGATGCATACATACAAAATACCTAAACTTCAAATGATGCATACAAGTAATAGTATCATAGGAAGCAGTACCTGAACTTGCAATACCTGATGAGCTGAATATCAAGATGCATGTGTAAAGAAAATTAGTTAACTATTACCACCTCTCCCAGCCTTGCCTCATCTCTGTCTACGACATCGCCTGGCCTTGTCACTCCCTGTTGAAAGGTCGAGATGGCGGACTAGAGGGG
>Ga0182004_10004535_pt1 | contig 11210 bp, 8 predicted proteins | sample Sormic07211540_1_FD_120479 | JGI IMG/M metagenome (GOLD analysis project Ga0182004, IMG submission 120479) | Endophyte microbial communities from Sorghum bicolor roots, Mead, Nebraska, USA - 072115-40_1 MetaG | ecosystem: Host-associated > Plants > Roots > Unclassified | place: USA: Nebraska...
GCTTTTTTTCTTGTTGTGTTTGTTTTGTGGATCTTTTTTCCTTTTTCTTTTTTGGTTTCTGCCGTTTCTTTTATTTTTTTTTTTTTTTTTTTTGCGATCCGACCATTCATTTGTTTTTCATTAAGATGGCAGTTAGCTCGGATTTAGGGTGTAGTACACTACAACAATAGCAGCTCTCATCCCAGATGGAATTCATTAATGCTTCCTGGATATCCTATCTTAGATGAGGCAACCACTAAGTTTGAGGAGAATATTTCAACAAGCTCAAGAGAGATATCAGAGAGTGGATCAGGCACAACACACTAATCTAGAGCACCTCAACCAGCTCGAGCTCAACCTGAGTCAAGTGTTTCCCCTGCTACTGCTAGCCGATCCGTGTTTAGATTCTGAAGGAGATGATGGTGATGAGGTGAAGTAACTTGTGCATCTTGTAGTCGCTTTGTGCCTTATTGAATGAAACTTTTATCAACCGTGGCTCAGATTGATTGACAAACATGTATGGTATTTGATATGCGACTAATTGTAAGGGTATGACAAGCATGTGGTAGGAATTGACAATGGGCCATGATTTTTGTCAAGAATAAATTGGTCTATCATTTCAAGTTCGGTCATGGCAATTCAGGATATGTTGATGAGAAAGAACTCATGAAAACAATCTTTTTCAAGCATAAAACAATGATGCAAGTAAAAATGGTTTCGTAATGTATGCTTATTACGGATTCAATGAAGGATGTGATTTGAGGATGGAGTGAAGATAGCAAGTAAAATGGCTCTGCTAAGCGTAGGCAAAGGGCAAGTCAAGTGACGGCGGGAGCGCTGAAGTACCATGGCTAAAGTAAAGAGTCAGGGTAGTACTTAAGCTACGAGGAGTTGTATCTTGAGGAGAATCAAATCTTTGTTGGATTATATGAGTTGACTTGTTGTATTAATTCACATGTGTTGAAGCATTGCTCAAAATGACAAAGACAAGCTAGTTGTAATTCTTATAAAGCTGAATGAGAAGAAACAACATATGTGAAGGCTCGAAGCTCAAGCAATTTAAATTTAGTTTTTTCATTTAAACTTGAGCTCGTTGATGTACAATAATGTCAAGAAAGACGCACCATGATGAGAATAGTAATGAGTATCAAGATGGCACGTTTATGGCATCTAATACAGTGCCTAAGAAAATTATATTTTTTTTTTGAGATTAAGAAAATTATATTTTGATTACTATATAATAATTTTGTAATTGTTCGATCGAAATAGATAGACGGCTCACCGTTATTTGTAGGAGTACTGAATTTAAATTATATGTGTATAGATACCCGTCGAGTATCCTTGTCGCTTTCGTACTGCTGGTTGGATAAGCGGGTATTGATAATAAAGGTTTTTAAGAGCGCCTTGGCCCTCGGAGAAATTAAATTATGCAAACATCGCAAATCACATGGTATCTGTTTCAGATCAAATCGTCCTGGCATCAATTGCCCGCAGCGTCGTCACAGCGGCGGCAGAAGCAAAATTGTCCATACACTGCGTGCATACGACACGGGGGCAGATATGCCTGTCACGCTGTCGATCGTCTCCGTTCCATATAAACACACATGCTAGCACATACGTAACCCATCCGATAAAACCGAGCTATCTAGCTACTAGTCTACTACACGTACTCACGACAAGCCAAAAACAGAGCGCACGTTGCATGTCGGCGACGGCATATGCGGCTGCAGGGCCGGCGGCCCGCCGCGCACGTGAAATCGAGTACGGGCGCATGCAACCATCACGCTCGCTCCTCCTCCGATCCGGCGAGAACGACCGCGCGTGCACGGAGACGGGCGAGCCGGCAGCGTCCGGTTCGTTCTTTTGCGCCGCTTTGCCCCGTGAATCCGCGACACGGCAGGGGGAAACGACGCGACGCGGGGGCGGAGGCGTAATCATGGTGTTTCCCCCGGGCGGTTTGGGGGCGATGGGTGGCACCTGGCATAGCCTAGCCGGGCCTGGCGCGCGCGCGAGCTTACCTGGAGTTCTGGACTCTGGATGGAGAAGCGCCGCCTCAGCCGTCGGTTTCGACCTCAGCAATGCACATGCGTGCAAGTCCAAGATGCAATGCAATGCTCGGCAGGCAAAGGCAGCCCGATGAAACCGACGTCCACTGATTGGTTTCGACCGCTGGTAGGCCGCGCGCCTTGAACCGTCCGATAGGCACGGGAAACTAGCCAAGCATGCATTGGTTTGTCAAGTATTCCTATGAGCGCGGAGCTCGTTCGTTTTGCCCTGGTTCCACCTGGATTTATTCCAGGAGATCAAATACAGTACAAATTATCGCTTGATTTCAGGTTGAAATTAATCCAGGGCTTTTTTTTTTGCGATTCATTAATCTAGGGCTCCATTCCGTTGAACCGAACAGTCCTGAGCCTAGTAGCTTAGGACACTTACAATGCAGACTCTATCATAGAGTCTAAAGTTATTTATTACCTCGAACAATGTGGACCTAGAGTCTAGATAAGACTTGGAGTCTTATTTTTTCTACCTCTTTCTTCAATAAATATACTGCCACATCAGCAAAATACCATAAGTAATATGTAATTAATTGTCTTGGACTCTGTGATAGAGTCTTGCATTGTGAGTGCTCTTATGCTGGGACTACTGACAGTTACGAATCTATCACTAGGAAAATTAAGAGAAGCCACTACAGTCGTTCATTCTTTCAAGGAAACTAAGGCCAGTCTCAATGGGGTTTCCATTAGAGTTTCATGCACATTAAATATGCTGATGTGGCGCTATATTAATAAAGAGAGATGATAAGAGTTTCATGGAAGTAGTGAGAGTTTCATCCCCATGAAACTCTTATGCACTGTTTCCAAAATATTGATGTGTTGGAAACTGTGACATGAAACTCCTATTGAGGATGTCCTAACCCCACTTCATACTACAGAAGTATAACTGTTGTGGTATTGTTGATCTCTGGTTGGCCAGAGCTAGCTAGCGTGACAGTATTGCGATCTGCGATCCAATCAGTGCAAGCAATGAATTCCGGCCATGTGGATCATCAGACTGCAGTCTAGTTTCGGTCGCCAAGTTTCCCACCTGGGCTGCCCGCCGGCATATGTCCCTCGGGAGGGGAATGGGATAGGTGCACTGCCGCGCAGACCATGTCATCAGGGAGTGCATCGAGTGGCGCTGGCGCGCGTCAACTTGCCAGAACGGGCTCCATCATCGGCCGCGCGGGGGTGAGGACCGTGTGGCGACGCGTCACGTACGCATGTGGGATGGCTGGCTGGATGGCCGGCCGCTGCCTCGGTTGGGTCGGTTACAAAGGCGATTGATTGGCCTGGCCCCCTTTGGCGCGCACATGCACGGGCCGGCCGGAGCCGGACGCGGCCACTTGGTGGTAGGGCATGGCATGGCATGGCATGGGCACGGAACTGACGGAAGGGCAAAGGGTTTTTATCGCCGACGGATGAGGTAAAGTTCCCCCCGTTTCTTCCTCTGGAATGGAAAAAGAAAAGAAAATAAAAACAGAAAAAACCATGCTGCCGCCTCGGCTCGCCATACCTTAGATACTGCCGTGCCCACCTTCTCTGTTTGCACCTGCTCTCGTAGCTTTCGCCTGCGCACTCTGCGCGCCAGTATTTACCACTGTCTATTTCGAGCTCAGCGTGCCGTCCACATCTTTGCCTTGTGCCCTCTGCTCGGCTTGTCGATTCTCACTTGTCGGCACACGGGGACAGGCGGACAGACGAATGTTTGAAGCAATGCTGCACCGATGTGGCAACGAGACCGTAAGGCCGGCCGGCGATGGCGAGGGGCTCTGCATTGGCCCAGATTAGACTTGGTCATTGCACCACACCTACGAACGAACGACGGACGGACGGACGCCATGAAAGCTAGACCGCTTTCGTTCGATCGCATCGCAAAAGGGGGACCTACGTAAGCAACAAGGAGACACGAGAGACTGCATGTATAATAAGAAGAATGCGTTCTTGTTAAAAATTGCGACACAAAAAAAAAACTGCTACAGCGCACAAAAGTTATGGATGCAAGCTTGAGAGAAAATAGTCAGTAAAGGGCCTATATATGTTGCTGCTAATGTCTTCCTTTTCTTTCCCTTTTACAGGGGATGTTTCTCTATTCGTAGCTGGATGATGCATGGATGGTCACTGTTCCTTTTTTGTCTGAAGCAAGCTAACAACAACAGTACAACGTGTTACGAACAAGAAAATTGGAGACAGATATACAAGTATATGTGCACCAATCATTACAGTAGGTAGACGGCGCACATGACATCCACGGAGAAGTCGTACTGGCATAAACCTCTTTTGATGATTGATCGGTCCCTGATTATTGGAGTGCGTTGCCAGAAATGTCAATACAGATAGATAGAACAGGGCTGCGGCTTCTTGCGTGCCATGACGGCGTACGTGTCATACCTTGGAAGTCAGCCCAAACTGGTGGTTAGACACATAAAAGGAAAAAAAAGAACAAAAGACAAGGGAAATAATATAATAATCTACGTATTGAATTTCCCTGCCGTTTACCATACCATTTTAAATTTGTTCATGTGTGTAGCTAATGGTTTTCACAATATTAATATAGTCGTATAGACATTTGTGAAATTACAAATTTATTAATGACAGTGTCACGTGAGTAACAACAAATGGCATTGACCCCCACGACTGGGGAAGTCTCTTGCTTCAGGCCACTACGTACCACCGCCGCTGCTGCCTGCACGTTCGTACTATTATACTGCTAGCATACGCGCGGGATGGGGGAAAGTCCGTTTAGTAGTTGCTATAAACAATGCCACTTAAAAGAAGCGAGAGCAGCCTGAGATCAAGTGATGCCAGCGGGTGCCACGACGACGAGGTCCAAGTCCAACACGGTTCCGTGGAAAAGGAGCTCCTCCAGCCTGCATGCATGTGCAAATGTGCGGGAGCTGCTGACCGAGGGGACGGGCGTGAGGTGGGGATCAGACGTTCAGTTCAGACTGTGCTCGGAAAGACATGCGAAATGGGCACAAGGGCTAGAGGTAGCCATGCATGCAACCTTGCCGGCGGGGGGGTGCAGTGGGAGGGATCGGAATCAGAGGGCCGGGCTGGCCTGCCTGGCAGTGGCCGGCCGTCCGGCATCCGGATGTAGGAGAAGTACCTGTCGATCTTTGCCTAGTGTTTCGAGTAGGAGGGCACGGGAGGTCACAAGAATTGCATCAGCGTCATCGTCAGACGCGTTCATGCATGCAAGCAGCGGCGCGGCGTGGTTTCCTAGATCACCCGAGAAATGACACTCTGAGCTTCTGCCGGTGTCCGGCCGTGCTCATCAATCATCATCCTACTACAAGGCAGAAGCGCCCGCGGTGGCGCCTCCATTTCCATGTGCATGGACGCATGGTTAGTTAAGGGTTAGCTGTATTCCGCCACACACATGCACACACACAGTGTCCATCTGACCGAGTACGTACCACCCATGCATCATGTATATTTGTCCGCTCCACTCACCACCATCCGATAGCTAGGCTAGGTAGCCCTAAAGAGTTAGGAGTATGGTGTTGCCGTCAAAACTGTCACGTACGTACGTCCATCACTCTCGCGCACGGGGTGACGTGGCGAGGAGCAGCTGGCACATGGGGCGGACACATGAGGGCACCCAGTCCGATCCGGCGAGCGACGCGCCCATGCACACCAAAATGGCAAAGCGAATGGTCTCGCGATGGAGCTCTTAAATTAATTGGAACCCACCGAGATGCATGGCCACGCACGACAGCTACTAGCCCTAGCTTAGCCCCCTTCCCGTGTCCTCGCTTTGCGTTCGCTTCGTACTAGTACATCACATGGCGTCCAAGTGCAACATGCACACGCAGCTAGCTGAGCGACCCCCCCTGCGAAATTAACTAAGCAGTTTCGCCAGGCGCGCGCTTTGCAGTTTGCATCATTGCATGACGATGGGATTGGGGCATTGTTTAGTTCGCAAAAATTTTCAAAATTTTCCGTCACATCGAATTTTTGGTCGCATGTATGAAGCATTAAATATAGACGAAAATAAAAACTAACTGCACAGTTTACATGTAATTTGTGAGATGAATCTTTTGAGCCTAGTTACTCCATGATTGGACAATATTTGTCAAATAAAAACAAAATACTACAGTAGTCAAAAACAAAAAATTTTGCCAACTAAACAACGCCTGGGTGTGGACCGGGCGCTGCTGCCGCGCGGGGCGGCCCGCGCCCCACGAGAGACGAGACGTACCACGAGCGCATCGATCCAGCTCCTTCCCCCGGCCTGCGCATGCACGCGACGCGTACGGACGCGCGCGCACGCCTGCTCCGGCAGTCCGGCCCCTTCCCTGCCCGTGCCTGCCTGGCGCCCGCCCGGCGGTGGCCGTGCATGCCCGCATGCATGCTGCCGCAGAGCCGCGCGCCCCAGCCGAGCGAGGCGAGGGAGCCAGCCAGCCAGCGGCCAGCGCTGAAGCCCACGGTGGCAGCAGCAGCTTGCGCATGTGGCCTGTCGACCGCCGGGTAGGCGCCCTCGTCGTTGGATGGATCATCGATCGCCTTTGGTTCTTTCTTCCGCTGTGGAGTCTCGTGCGCGAGGGGCGGGAGCGGGACTCTGCTGCCGCCTGCTGCGGTGGTGCCTGGACCACCAATAATGGACGACGGATCGGAGCGAGACGGACGGAGGCAGGCACCAGGCAGTGCTGTCCATCGGCGGGCGCGGGCTGCGCCTGCGCGACTTTGCACGGCGTCGGCACATGCGTGTACGTTGCGGCTGGCGCCCCACGATCCGGTATTGGGAGCGCGCTTTTGTTGGGGCCCGGGCGCCCGGCCGGCGTCGCGCTGAAAGCGTAGTACGGCGGTACCCGCTGCTTGTCGTGGTCGTACCTGCTGGAATTTGCTGGGACTGGGAGGAGGAAGCAAGAGAGGAGGAATTCATCGCTCGTTGGAACTGCGTGCTAGCGTTAGCATTTAGCAAGCTGGGTCGGGCTCCGACCCTAGGCCCTCCTATAGGCATGTAGTAGCACAACCGGCCAAGAAGCCCAACTAAGTTTGTTTTGATGAGACCAAAATGTACACTGGTCAGGTTCAGGTCACAGTTCCGCATGACTGCACAACTCCATGCATCCTCTCGGCTCTCGATATGAGAGAAAAAAAAAAGCTTATTACTCTACTCTCTACATAATACTAGTAAATACGACACGATCAGCATTACTTGAACAATATTTTTTTAGCGAAAGAACAGTGTTTTTCCACTAAAACATTTCAGCATCACATCGAAAAATAGAGAGCACCAAGGTCGCAATCCGGCAGTCTCAAGCGACATATGTTCAAGCCCGCCAGGCGCCAACGACAATCGGACCAGTAGTATGTCTGATGAGAGACCAAAGAGGAGCAGATTCCCTTTCCCGAACAGTGCCTTTACACATGAGAAAGTTGCCTGCACAGCGCGCACGCGACGCTGTCACACTTTGCAATGGTGTGCGTGAGCGTGCCGATGGCGATGGTCGATTGATAGATAGCTCGGACGGCCGGCCTCTCAGCAGGTAAAACTAAAGCTAGCGGACGGCCACGGCCACGTACGCCCGCACAAAAGAGGCCACCCGCACCGCACCCCACACACGCCCGCGCACGCACTAGCTGCGATGCCCTGCCATTGAGATTGAGTTGATCGATCGATCGAGACACGCACGTTATATTACTAGGCTGGAGCCAGCAGGAGCCTGGAGGCCATGCATGCTCCTGCATCCTGTCGACGTGTACAGTCCCCGTGCACATCCACGGATTTCTGGGACGACTGACTGCCCAGTGCCCAGCACGAGCACTTGACGACGTCTGCTGTCTGGAGTTAAAATAAAGAACAGCGTGCGTGTAGTATAATGGTTCCTGATCGAAAAACGAGCGAAACCATGTGTGCAATCGGGAGGTGTCGACATCGGACAGGACACGGTCACTCTGTTTCACTAGATTCCGTGTCATTTTCAGGTGGAGCAGTGCCGAGATTGATGCGTTCCTGGGCCTTTGGCGTCAAACACGATAAACTAGTTGGGTGTCAGGATCACTGACTCAGTCACCAGAATAATCCCTACTGGGTAGCGTCGCACTGTTCATATGGACCGGGGCCGGTCGGGACCATGTGTTTCGCCTCTCGTGTGCTGTTGCTCTTTTGATGCATAGGGCCAGCGATCTTCATCCCAGATTCCCAGTATTACTGTAGGGTAACAACGCAAGACTAAAGAGATTATTACGGGGGTGATTGGTTGCAATAGAAAGCTTGTTCCATGATGCCCGGGCTATGCAGGACCAAAGAAACTAGATTATATGGTCGTGTTTGGTTGTCTTTATTAGATGCATGTATCAGTGTTTTGAGTGTCCGACACATGGATCCCTACATCATGAGTGAATCAAGTCATCCTGCACCATATGGGAAGGAGAAATTCAACAGATGGAGGCGTGCGGGATGAAGAAGGTCATATAAATGAAAAGATGCACGCAAAAGGTGCGAGCAGGGGAACCAAACACGGCGCAAGTGCATGGAGAGATGCAGGATGCCCTTTCGGAAGGTCTGGTTGGGGCAACCAATCACCCCCCTACAAGGAGACGTGTTTTCATATATGCAACCACTATGCAGGGAAATGATGCTTCAGACTAATGCATTTTTTTGACACATGAAAGGAAGAACTCAAACCTATCAGGCCCTATGTTGTTTGGCGGCTGCATTAGCGCGGTGGCTCTCACCGTCGCTGCCACCCAAACCCTCCACCTTGTTTCTACCATAGTAGATCGTCAGAGTTGTGGGACTATAAGAATCAAGAACAATAACAACCTGATCTTTCTTCTCTCTTTCGGGCGACACCATGGTCAAATTTGGTATCTTCATTGCAGGCTCATGCCCCTTCATAGCACGCTTCTCCTCCCCTTTTGGGGGTCACTGTCACCTTTCTGGGTTGGAGTCAGTAGTTAACGCGAGAGTGTGTTGTGTTGTATTGTTGTTGACAATCAGGATAGGTCGCTTTGTCGAGTGGGTGGACATGTTCATACTATTGTGTCCAGATGCGTTGCAAGACTGTTGGCTTTGTGGGCCTTATTCACAAGATGGATCAGCCACCGCCACGCCAACTAGGTTTTTCTAGTGGTTGTTGACCTCCTATGTTAGTGGTGGATGAGATCTACCATTGTTGTCGTACCCCAAGTGTCTATTTTTTTTGTCACACATTGTGTTATGCTTGCAGGTCATCTCCTTCAGTTGATCGTTGCTCTCTCTTCACTTGTCATTGGCATGTCAGACTTTGTCTTGGGGGTCTATGGCGAAAGACTTGCCTAGATTCAATTGAGCCAACAATGGCAATGCCCTTTAATTTGATAAGTTTGCCTCATTGTAGGTGATCTTATGATCTCCTTTCACTTCTATCCCTTGGGTGAAAACCTTTCCACTTTTTCTAGACATATAATGACAATGCAATGTGTTGTGTCCTTCTTGGAGGCGATGTCTTAAGGATTCCTTGATGCTCTGACTATGATAAGGGATTTTGCAATCGACCATTGGCTCCCTCTTCACTCGATAGATTTTTGTAATGACCCAAAACTCAACCTTTTTAAAACTTTTTGTTCGATCCTAGTTAGACCTTGACTCCACCTATTAATCAAGTTTGGTTGGTCTCTCGAAACCTTTTTATGAACCTAGATGTAGACAAAACCCCTAAGATGAGTCTGGACCCATGACATACCAATCCCTGACTTCCAGTTTGTTGCACGCAGGGGAAGGTACTTGAACAGGATAAGGCACATGGCAAACAAGGAGGAGGATGCAATGACAAAGGCATCACGCCTACAATGGAGGCGAAGACCAAGTGAGGGACGGGGGCAGCGGTAGCTATGGACTATCTTGAGATGGATTGGATTTAAAGGAGCAGTGCTATGTCGAAGCTACTAGTTTGTCGGATAGACGCCCCTCACCAAGTGACATGAATTTGGGTGCCCCCGTATGTGATAAGCACCTACACTACAGACATGTCGCAGGTACAGATTATGGACACATCTTGAACCGCATCTATAATATGTAACTACGACCACTAAAGATCTGAGTTTTAGAGCCAACACATGAGAGATGTTTCAACAACACGCATATGTGATACACACTACAAAAGCATCTGTTTCCGCGTCACTAAATTGGGTATCTTCTATTTGCTATATGCATATCAATAGGCCTCTGAGGTTTACTTAAAATAAATAATTGAATATTTTCAATTGGGTCAAGCTCATTTATATTCAAACACAGCATAGCCGAACAAGTATCTCGCAAAGGTTGGGGATGTCACTAGCCTTCAGTCCGTTGACCTGTATACTGAAGAAAATGTACCTAACAGAACAGGTGGCTCAAAGCTTATCCGACCCCTTTGTCTACTGATCGATATACACTCAACTAGACAACTAGAACCCTTCACTAAGCTCACCTCATGAGCCGCGTCATGCACGACGACCACGCGGGTCCACATGTCAATCAACAAACTGATGTCCAACCTAGGTGCAGTATATATGTACGTACGACCATACATGCGCATAGATATACATTCACAGTGAAAGCCGCTTAATTAGGCCTGGCCCATGCATCAAAGCATGCATAAAGTGTAACCTTCAGCAGGGGGCTCTTATATTAACTGAAGAAAAAAAGAATACTGCTAAGCTAGCTATATATGTTCTTGATTAGAGAGGATTCTAGTTGGATGACACCCAATAATTTGATTGAAGGCTAATGATGGTTAGGCCGGCCTAATGCTCATCTGTCTCCTCTCTTAAACAACACAATGGGCTGGAGGACACGATGCGTGCGGGCCACTCCAACAGTCACTTTGCAGCTCGCAGCTAGCCCTAGCAATGGGCATGGATGTATGCAAGCACGTGGGGACATGATTCAAAAGCTACAATTGTTTTGTTTGATTCCCCCTAACTGAACTCCAATTAATAAACTATATATATGAGGGAGAAGAAGATGAACAACCCCAGCATATGCATGCACATCCTTATCCGCCTAGCAGCGATTAGTGAGAATCTAGGTACTTATATATATGCATATCTTTTGTATATTTGTTTACACAGGCATTGAGACAAGCTTGTACGCGCGTGTACAGGCATCATTGGCCGAGCATATATAATGGTAGCCACTTGATCACGGTTTCTTCCAGGGAAGCACACAGACTCCATGCATGCATCTCTCTCACTCTCCAAGCCTATAATATATATATA
>Ga0182004_10004536_pt1 | contig 11209 bp, 7 predicted proteins | sample Sormic07211540_1_FD_120479 | JGI IMG/M metagenome (GOLD analysis project Ga0182004, IMG submission 120479) | Endophyte microbial communities from Sorghum bicolor roots, Mead, Nebraska, USA - 072115-40_1 MetaG | ecosystem: Host-associated > Plants > Roots > Unclassified | place: USA: Nebraska...
TCTCGATCTGATCTCTCCCAATCGACACACAAAGTCACTATAACACTTCATTGGAGTGGAAGTACACAAATCTGAGCATGGATTTCACATTTCCCAAGTTGCATGTATCAAACCCAGTGCAACTGCAGTTTATTAGTCACGTTAAGTAGTTTTGTTGACTCACAGCGTAGATCTTTATCACCCAAAATTCTAGAAATTAATTGTTGTGCCTCTTACTGTAGGCTGCATGTATTCACATATATACTCAGGCATCACTAATTTGTCCAATATCACCATATATAATATTTCATTGCAATCATCCCCCCAGGACAAATCCACGCTTCAATCTTTCACAACTGATTTCAAATTAAAGTAGCATTTATATTATTCATTAACAATGTTTCCTATGTCTTATTTAGGCATTCCAATTCATTTCAGAAAGTTACAGAACACAGACTGACATAAGGTCGAAGAGTGTTTTGAGAAGAAATTGAGTAGCTGGAAAGGAAAACATCTATCGACAGGGGGAAGACTAACACTGATTAATTCAGTTCTGAGTAGTCTACCCATGTATATGATGTATTTCTTTGCAATAACAAGAGGGGTGCTTAAGAAGCTAGATTATTTTAGATCTAGTTTTTTTGGCAAAGTGATAACCACATAAGGAAGTATCACCTTGCTAAGTGGAGCATACTATGCCAACCTAAGGAACAGAGGGGTTAGGAATTCATGATTTGGAGCTAAAGAATACTGCACTTCTAAGCAAATGGTTGTTTAAGTTGCTAATATCTGATGGAATATGTAAGTACTTAGGCTCAAAGCCTTTATCCCAAGTTTATTGGAAAAGTGGGGACTCTCATTTCTAGGGAAGCCTCATGAAGGTGAAACAAGATTTCCTTCGTTTTGGCTCATTTGTAATCAAAGACGGTTCCCAAGTACGATTTTGGGTGGACAAATGGCTTGGAAACTCACCTCTAAGTGAACAGTATCCTTGCTTATATAACACCGCCAGACATAAGCAACAAACTGTAGCAGAGGTTTTTAGCTTATCACCATTGCTTTTATCATGGAGACATGATTTGATTGGACCTAAATTAACAGCCTAGAATGAACTTCTTCCTCGCATTGCTAATATCAAGCTCACTCAAGAACAAGATGTTTTCCGCTTGAAGGGCCAATTCTCAGTGAAGTTACATTATTTGGCTTTGATCCATCAAGATGTCCCAAAATCTAAATAAAATCATCTGGAAAACAAAGGCTCCATTGAAGATAAACATTTTTATGTGGTACCTTCGAAGAGGAGTTATTTTAACAAAACACAACTTAGTATAACGCAACTGGCAAGGCAATGAGAAGTGTTGCTTTTATCATGAGAGTGAGACAATTAAGCATCTTTTCGCACGGGTAGTTTGGGTTGCATACAAGTTCTAAATCTCCCTCGGCCCTGCAACATTTCTCACCTCTTTGGGAGTTGGCTTCGAGGGTTTCAGAAGGATCTCAAACCTTTACTTTTGTTGGAAGTGGTGGCTACTTGTTGGTCACTTTGGTTTGGTATTTGAAAAGAAACATGTTTACTCTCCCTTGCAGGTGGTTTATTCAGTAATCCATTGGCCGCATACATGGATTATGCTCCAAAAGCCTTACGCACAGAATTTTGTGCAGAAGGCATTGCAACAATTGATGTAAGCGGTTATGGTGTTTTTCTCCCAGGCACATGGGTGGCGATCTAGTCTTAGAATTGAATGTCACTAGAGTGTCAGGTTTCTTTCTCTTAGGCTTTGTGTTTAGGCAGAAGCCGGAAGTGAATTCACTTTTATTGTATCAACTCGATGTAGTCACTGTGAGTTAATAAAATCCTTCCTTTATAAAAAAAACGTAAGTTCTTCCAAAAATGAACACTAGCACCAATGTTGCATTTCCCAAATTGCATCAAATATATCCAAGATCAGTGCGACTGTAATCCAATTAATCATGTAGTAACAAGTTTAGTGGACTAAGATGTGTGTTTCTTAAGCACTAAAATTATCGATGCAACAGTTTATTGTACAAGGTGTATATTAGTTAGGTGAATAATTCACTTAGACATCACCAATTTTTGCAACCTCACCATGAATCATCAAGCAAACAATTACCCGTCTGTGCAAGCTAGCATCCTTTCTTAACTATATCCACTGTCCTATGTCCTCCACAATATAAAGTACATATCTCATGATACGACAACCACAGCTAGCATATAAATACTGGTACATGCAAAGGCAAAATGTCACACTTCTTCAGGCGTGGTTGCCACAACTATATAGACAATCGAGAATGTGGATGGTTGTGCCCAGATCTATTGAGATTCTTGCCATTTGGTGAGTTTATCCAATGAAATTGATGAGGTGCCTAACATTTGGAGTCACCAAGTGTTGGGAATGGGATGCACTGAGGGAAGTATTATTTGTATGTTCGAAAGCAGCTGAGTCTTTTGAAAGCCTAGATGAACATGTGTGTATTATGCCGCCGCATGATCTGAACAACATTCCAAATGGAATAAGGAAGCAAGCTAAACTAATATGTCCTGTTGGGACTATAGTGGCTCAGCTGGGGCTACTGGTTTTTCTTTTTTATTCCTCATCCATCACTTTACTTTTTTATACACTACCACCCACGTTTATCCCTTCATTTTTTTAATCGATGTCAATGGACCATATATATATTTATATACTATTTTTTATAACGTACTTTTATCGTTATGGTCGCCTCCATTGATCATGCAACCCTTTACCCTTACCACAGTCCTGGGATGCACCGTCACCGGGCATACCCTGATCTGCACATAGTAGTACCACAATAATGTTCTGCAGCCCAGTGGATCAGAAGCCGCCAATCGATGAGGCTGCATCAAAAGACCTGTATCACACCCCATCTACCCTAGCGGGTGTGCCAGCACACTAAGACACAATCTGAACACAAATAATAAGCATTTGCTACCACTCAATGCAATCCTAATAAACTCCTTGCATTCTTCCGTGCCACTGCCAAGTCCAGAGTGCCGCATCAAGGACTTGACGAGTGATGATTGTTCTTTAGATTTTGCATCTCACACATTTTTTTTAGACAAAAAGTTTTCTCTTCAAAACAATTCAGCACAGCGTATATATAGGCGCGCCCGCCAACCTCCACAAAAAACAGTACAAAACACAAAGCCTAAAGGCCTATAACCAGCAAAAAGTCTTCAGCAACTAGCAGAGCTAGCAAGACCATCTCTCCCAACTTGGTCATTACACAGAGCCACACCGCCATAAACCTGTTCCGAAAACTGAGAAGCCGACCTCTCCAACCTGAATTGCGTTCCTCCATTCCAGCACAGTCTTGGCGGCTGGTTCGCCAACAGCTCCAATTTTGCATCTCACACATATGCACTAATTAGCATCGTTAGCATTATATTGTTGGATAACCAGTGAGCAGCGCGCGGGAAGGGCATTATGGAGGACTGAGGGTGTGGTGGCAGCCTAGATGGCGAGGAAGTCTCTGGGATAGCTGGAGGCGGGGCAGCACGCTTCACGCCTTCACAGCCTGCAGAGTGATGGGGCAAAGAAGATAGGTGTGAGTCATCGTTGGATCAGTGACCATCAATCGACTGAGAAGATAGGAAAAATTAGGCATCGGTGCTATAGTGCGGCCCTTCATCAAGGGATATCAATAATGGTGGTTCTCTAAAAAGTTGAAAACAACTTACAGATAGTGGTAGGCACATCCCTGCCTGATGAGACATAACAAACAAGAATATAATTAAGAGGTATCAGTATATTGCTGTTGCTGAGAACTAATACGGATAACCACAGTATCCATGTGGTTTTAGATATAAACCTGTAGCGATTTACATTGCAAAGAAAATACAAAAACATCAATTAATTTCATGAGTTCGAATTCAGAATGCAACTGTAACTAAAATATACGACTATCTTATTAGCATTAGTTGGATTTTGAATGCAATTCCAGAATCAGAACTGCTCCAATACTCCTCTAAAAATTACATGGAAAAGTAAGATCCGAACAAAGAGGATCAAGGGAGGTGGAGTTTGGACTTCGGAGTGGATTTTGTTTGGGCGCTGCTCATCCCGTGGGCGTGCAGTGAGGACGTCAGTTGAGCAACGCCGACGGCCGGCTGCCTGCACAGTGCACACGAGGAAACCGAAGGTGCAGGAACCGAACAAAGGGATCGGTAGATGAGTTTAGACTGCATTTGGGCTGTGACGGAACAAGCCCATACGGGACTTGGGTGCGGAATAATTAAAAAAAAAATTCAATATCCAAAACTACTGTACCTAATCCAGCAGGAACAAGGACACAAAGAATGCATGTTTCTTAAGTTCATAAAAGCATAGATCTTGGAATCACTTAAAAATCTCATATCTTTCCCTCTCTGTTATTGTAATTGTACTTGTACTCATTTTTGTCTTTTCTTTAATTAATCTATCCAGTAGGGGGGCTCCTTGCCCCTCCTGTTCAAAAAAAACTTAAAATTCTCAATGCACTAAGAGTATTATGTACTTGTGACCACAGTAAGAAATTGTGCCGTCTCCTGTAGGATGAGTATATTTCATATCTTAGACATCACTAGTGTTTAGTATTCAAGCATCAACCAAACAACTTTCCTTCTGCATACTTAAAGCTTATAAAAAAACTATCCTTCAGCATAAGCAATATATCATCGCTTAGTAACTCTTTCCACCATCCTTCTTCCCATATATAACTTAACTATCAATGGTGAACAAAATGGGATATGGTGGAGACCTATGGGCGCCTGGCACATGACTAGCCAGTCATATGTGGGTCCTATAGATGCAAATTTCATGGTGCCAACAAGAAAATGCATATAAATAATGCCAGTGGTAAAGGCAAAGGATCAAGTAGTTGTATATATAGTTGCCACATGACATACTTCAGTCTATCGAGAGAATGCGCAGGGTTGTGTGGTCAGATCAAAATTCTTGACAAGTGTGTTTATCCCATGCAGGAGAATAAGATATGTCACAAGTCACAACTGAAAAGTCTATAAATGTTTGGGATTAGGAGACATTAGGAAAAGCTTTATTTAGGGGTTCAAGAGCATCACAGGATTGGCAAGAAAAACTGGTAGGCTGACTCAGAGAATTAGAGGTTGCACTACCAGAGTTGGACAGGCACACCTTTTCAGAATGCAGTGTTGCTGGCGTACATGGCCATGTTGTTGAGGTTTGGCATTCACACTTTGCATCTCACTTGGCCTAATATTTCCTCTCTGTCTTCAACGCTGAAGAACTCTTGAAGGCCAATTCATGCATGTCACTGGATCTTCCTGTCAGGCTCGCCTTCGCAGCTCCCAAAGTCATGAATAAATTAATATATTATTTTTGTTTATTTTATATTATTAAAATGGCTTTGAACTTCAGTTGATATGATGATATTATGTTTAGTTCTTAGCTAGTTTTATAAGCACAACATTATTGCTCGTGTGGTGCCCGATCCTGTTATAACTAGATGATACCCTAGCCCGCGCGTTGCTGCGGAATTTGGTAGTGCTATATAGTAATAAAATTTATGGAGAAAAAATAAGAAAATTTAGATGAACAATGAATAATAACGTCAACATGTTAGTTGACCCTATTATACAAACTCCAGCAGCGTATATGGCCGGGACATCTATGCTACGCCTACCAGCACCAAAATGGGAGAATAATCCACTGAAAATGACTAAGAAGAGCTCGAGAAAATGCCTATCAATCAAACGGTATCTCTTATAAAGAATGTGTGCTCACGTGAATAGCTATAGATAGCAATCCATGATGAATTAATAATGATGCAATACAAATCATTCTATAAAAAAAAGAATGTGATAAAAAAAAGAGTAGTGTACGAAAGTTAGCATTGCTTAGAGTGTCACCTGGAGCTCAGATAGCAAATAGCATGTGAGTAACATTGAGAACATTGGGTTAGGAAAATCATCCACCTGATGAAACTGAAACTGAAGGATAGAATGCGAAAGGGAAATGATACTTAGTTTTAAAGGCAAGCTGTAGTAATCAATAAATTGGGCCAGCATGCGGAAGTAGGAGATTGCTCTTCCTATTCCCATGCCTGTGACTGTGAGATGGATTCAAGTAGAGATGGGAACAACAAATTCAGGCTAATCACTTGACATGATAAAAATGCCTGATGAACAATAAATTCAGGCTTCAGCGCTGGCAGCTAATCTTGGTCAGAGAGAACCTTTGCACCTATGTCTAATTAATTAGGAACTCAGCAGCTAAAGTACATGGGGCCTCATCCGCTCCTCCACCTTGTTCGATCGCCCTCTTCTCTATCGACGCTGGCTCTGACTTCTTCTTCACCTACGCAAAGCAGGCCAGGTGCCTCCACTGTCCTTACATTCATCGCCACCATCCACGACGCCAGCCATGTCCTTCTACTTGTCGGAACCAGGCGATGCCCTGGTACCTGCCCAGATCACGACGGCGGCGAGCTCTGTGTGGTGACCGCGGCGAGCGAGTCCTAGAACACAAAATGAATAAAAGGGTTTTGCACTGCACAATATCGCAGCTTCCTCGGTCCTTGATTCTCTTTATTTATAAGAACATGGGGATCACGGAACATGCTCCGCATATCCCCCGCGCCAAAGTACATAGCGAGTACGACATCTTTTTTACGACATACAACGTGCTGCCGTTATATGCCGTGGCGCAGACCGACTCTCGAACTCCAGATCGTGTCATCCCTAGGCACGACTCCGAGAACGCACAACCTGCTAACCTGACTGGACTCTAACTAATTGATCCAAAAGATCCTAACCGAAAGACTTGAAATAGTTTAGCTAACAAACACCCCCTAAACCTGTTTTAACTCAATGACAACCAACTTCTTCCTCAGCTCCTGAAACCTGACTCGCCCAAGCGCCTTGATGAACATATCAGCCAACTGATCAGCAGTGCCGATATGATCTATTTCCACTTTTCCATCCTCGATACATTCACGTAGAAAGTGATACTTTGTATCAATATGTTTACTCCTGTCGTGGCACACAGGATTCTTGCTTAGTGCAATCGCAGACAAATTATCCATCAGAAGCTTCACCGGTGCCACCTGAGTTCCCAACAAATCTCCCACCAGTCGGCTTAACCAAATCCCTTGGCATGCAGCTGCTGCCCCGACAACATACTCTGCTTCGCAGGACGATAACGTCACAATCTTCTGCTTCTGAGAAGCCCACGTGACCAAACTTGTCCCAAGGAAGTAGGCAATCCCATTAGAACTCTTCCTATCTTCAACGTCACCAGCGAAGTCACTGTCGCTAAACCCCAACAGAAACGGTTTCAGATCAGTGCCTCGCTCATACCTGCAGCCATATTCCATAGTCCCTTTTAGGTACCTGAGTATTTGTTTAACCGCAGCCCAATGCTGTTTGCCTGGAGCCTCCATGTATCTACTCACCACACCAACAGAATATGCAATGTCAGGTCGAGTGTTGACTAAATACCGTAGACTCCCAATGATGCTTCGGTATGCTGTAGCCTCCACAACTTCATCACCTTCCTTGATCTTGCGGAGCCTGAGCCGAACCTCCATAGGTGTAGTGCACAGATTGCACACAGACATGCCCATGGATTTCAGTATCTTGGTTGTATATCCACCTTGACAAAGAGTGATTCCTTCTGAACTTTGCTTTACCTCGATTCCTAGGTAATAGCTTAATAACCCAAGATTGCTCATACTGAACTTCTTCTGCATCTCCTGCTTAAATTGCTTGATATCTTTGACATTGGGCCCAGAGATTATCACATCGTCCACATGTACCCCAACAAGCAAGAAGAACCTTTTGTTGCTCCTTCTGTACATAGCATACTCCAACTTGCTCCTCTCAAAACCGAGAGTTACAAGCTCCTTGTCAAGCTTCGCGTTCCAGGCCCTTGGTGCCTGCTTCAGTCTCAGTACCCTTCGCTGCCGACAACGATACCTGGCGGCTGTTGAACAAAAATGGTTTCAATTAAGTCACGATTCAGGAACGCCGATTTGACGTCCATATGGTGTACCTCCCATCCACTCTGAGCTGCTAGCGCCAACAACAACCTCACTGTTTCAATTCGAGCAACTGGAGCAAATACTTCGTCATAATCGACTCCATGCCTCTGTGCATACCCTTTTGCCACCAAACGCACTTTATGCTTGACAATCTGTCCTTGAGGGTCCTTTTTTACCTTAAATACCCATTTTAAACCAATGGCTCTTTGTTGTTTAGGTAAATCACAGACCACCCAAGTCTTGTTGTCCTCAATAGCCTAAGCTGTGCACCCGAATGTTCGTAGATGCCGGACGTAGATGCAACTTGTTCACCCCTAGACTGGTGCGCTTAGCATAAGCTGTGCACCGAAGGTTCGTAGATGCCGGACGTTTGGTTTTCTCCCGAACCAAACCTCAAACGGAGTTTTGCCATTTAGGATTTTAGTTGGCGAGCGATTTAGCACATAAACTGCAGTTTTGACTGCTTCACCCCAGAACTGTCCCGGTACACCCATACTCTTCAGTAAGTAGCGAGCCATCTCGACGACTGTTTGATTCCGCCGTTCGACTACTATGTTCTACTACGGAGTGTAGGGTGTTGTGGTGTTGCGCTTGATGCCATGATCCTTGCAATAATCAGCAAAAGCATTTGAAATAAACTCACCACCCCGTTCAGTTCTGAAAACTTTCAGACGACATCCTGACTCAACTTCAGCGGCTAACTTGAAGCTCTTGAAGAAACTCAGTGCTTCATCTTTTGTTGCCAACAGTTCTAACCACATGTATCTGCTATAATCATCCACGATCAACAGAAAATATGACTTTCCACCTGGTGTTGGTGGCGTGATCGGGCCACATAAGTCACCATGAGTCAACTCCAAATTAGCTTGGGCACGATATGCAGACATTGAGGGGAACGGTTTTCTGTGATGCTTACCAAGTGCACAGCCATCACATGCCTGCTCTAGTCGACGTATTACCGGCAGTCCTTCCACCATCTGCTTTGCCCCCAGATCACTCAATGATCTGAAATTGAGGTGCCCATAACGAGCATGCCACAGCCAGGCCACTTCATCCATCTTTGACATCAAGCAAACGGGCTTCGTCAGGTTCACCTTTAAGATATATAGGTGATTTCTTCTCTCTGCGCGGATCAACACTCTACGCTTCTCCTCCATAGTCTGTTGTCGCTCGAAAACTTCCAGGACACCTTTGTCGATCTCAACCTTGCATCCTCCTTCTTCAAGCTGACCAAGACTGACAATATTGTACTTCAAAGATGGAATAAAATATACCTCAGTTAAAACTCTATGATCATTACTCCTTCCAGCAATAGTGACAGCACCGATCCCATGGATCTCCACCGTGGACCCATCTCCAAATTGTACCGTGCCATGAACTGTTTCATCCAGAGTCGCAAGAGCTTCCCTGCAGCCAGTCATGTGGTTTGTCGCTCCAGTGTCGAGCACCCAAGCGCCTTCCCCATACATAGCTAGAAAAACTCACTCTTGATTCAAGAACACACGTTGTTCGCCTGATGCCGTTGTCTGCACAAGATTACACACTTGTGCCACCATCAATGCTGGATCAGTGTCTGCATTGGCATGATGTGCAATCTCCTCCCGTTCCTCCTTTGGCTTGGTCTTGCACTCTTTTCCATAGTGACCGTAGATCCCACACTTGTGGCATCTACCCTTGTGTCGTGGTGTGCCCATCGACGTAAGATTCTTCCCACCGGAGTCTCTTGAGTCATTGCCACCGCGCCCACCGGACCGTTCCTTCTTGACATAGCGGCCACGGTCCTTGTTTCCAGATCCCGAAGATGAATATGGAACTACGCGACTCCTATGTTTTGCCGCCCATTCTTCCTACGTAAGGAGAAGTTTAGGAACCTTGTCCGTGATCTGATCTACCAAGGGCTCAGACCTCTCTTCGACCACACGAAGATGACTTACAAGCTCCTCGATTGTCAGCGTCTTCATGTCCTTGAACATCTCGATCGCCACGGTGACTTGGCCGTACTTTGCAGGTACGACCCGGAGGAATTTTTTCACCAAACGAGTATCAGTGATACTCTCCTCCCCAAGCCCTCGCAGCTCTGTTACAAGCTTCGTGATGCGTACGGCAAAATCATCAACAGCTTCTCCTAGCTTGAACGCGATTGTTTCGAATTCAGCCATCAACTTTTGGGCGTTAACTTCCTTGACGCGATCTGCCCCAAGACGCATGGTCTTGATTGCCTCCCATGCCTCCTTCACATTCTTCTTGTTGAGGAGCATCGAGTGCATGTCTTGTGGTACGCCGTGTAGCATGGCACCAAGTGCCAAACGATCTCGGCGTCTTTCTACCTTGGCAGGATCCTTCGCCTCAACAGCATCCCATAGAAACATCCCCTCCAGATTGCACTAGACGTGAGACGGCCACTCTTGATAATTTATCCGAGAGAGCATTGGCCATACCAGATTACCAGCAGCCTGGTTGAACGCCCGCTCCATCGACTCCTTCTCCCCAGAGCCTTCCGCACCCATCACGACGGCACTAAAGTTCACGTGCCCAAACCTTCTTCGTTCCGATAGATATGTTCCACCAGCAACCTCGCCAGACGATCACCTCCTCCTCTCGTCTTCTCGTTGACAACAAACGGCTCTGATACCACTTGTCGGAACCAGGCGATGCCTTGGTACCTACCTAGATCACGACGGTGGTGAGCTCTGTGTGGTGACCGCGGTGAGCGAGTCCTAGAACACAAAATGAATAAAAGGGTTTTGCGCTGCACAATATCGCAGCTTCCTTGGTCCTTGATTCTCTTTATTTATAAGAACATGGGGATCACGGAACATGCTCCGCATATCCCCCGCGCCAAAGTACATAGCGAGTACAACATCTTTTTACGACACGTACAACGTGCTACCGTTATATGTCGTGGCGCAGATTGACTCTCGAACTCCAAATCGTGTCATCCCTAGGCACGACTCCGGGAATGCACAACCTGCTAACCTGACTGGACTCTAACTAATTGATCCAAAAGATCCTAACCGAAAGACTTGAAACAGTTTAGCTAACACTACTCTCCTTGGGACTTGGGTCTTGCCCTTTTGGCTAGGGTGTGCTCGCCCCATCGATGATTGCCTGACTTGCAGTAGCGCGGTGAAATTGTGTGATGCTGTGTTGCCGTGAGCTTGGGGGCCGGCCAGATTCATCATTATTTAAA
>Ga0182004_10004537_pt1 | contig 11209 bp, 6 predicted proteins | sample Sormic07211540_1_FD_120479 | JGI IMG/M metagenome (GOLD analysis project Ga0182004, IMG submission 120479) | Endophyte microbial communities from Sorghum bicolor roots, Mead, Nebraska, USA - 072115-40_1 MetaG | ecosystem: Host-associated > Plants > Roots > Unclassified | place: USA: Nebraska...
CCCAAAACTTTTGGCTGTAAACTTTACATTCAAGTAGGTGTTTAGATGCTTCCCAAATTTTTTGGTCTGCAAGACACATGACACGGGTCCCCAAGCAAGTTTACACAGTTTTGGGGCTCCAAGGTCCCAAATTCCAAATCTTTACAGCCAAGTTTACAAACCCCTGTTTAGATCCATTCTTCCAAAAAGTGCTCATTTCTCCAAAAGTTTTGGCTGTTTGGCTGCATCTAAACAGGCCCTAAGCTTGCATGCAATGATTCATTCTTTCACTATATGTGCCTAGGGCCGGCTAGGTCATTATTGTACAGCAAATCCTATGTCTAATAGACACTGGAATACTAATTACCATAGACAAAACAAAGAAACAAGGATTAACTGCACTTACGGAGGCGTACGGAAAACAATGCCAAAGACTTTATTCTCATCATCATTTGACACAGACATCACTTCAGCACCTGTCTTCTTGTGCTTGTAAAGAACAGCGGTTGATTTGCACTCATCTATAGTCTGTTCAGAGACCTTTTCAAATCCGAGCTTTGCAGCATACTCATGTACGTCATCTGTATCTGCTTATGTCAGAAAAAAGAGGTCACATATTTGATAAACATATGACCTTGATTTTTTGAAATAACAAAAGATTGTGGTTTGAATGATGGCTTCTTTTCAAGTACTAGCATTATCAGCTCCAGCAGTCTCATGTCAATAATATGAGCAAAAATCACAGAGCAAATGCATGATTTATGTGCCAACCAAAAAATCAATCATGAGACCTAAAACAGTACACAAAAGGGAACCCCACCATAGACTAACCATCATTTTCATTCCAAACCAACTATGCAGTTCGAAGTGATAGAACACATTGTCTCCATTTGTTTCGGCAATTGCAAGTAAAATAGCACACCTCACAACCCTTTCCGCTACAGATATAGGTTCAGACAGAAGCAGTTCTGTTCTCACCATAGGGCACAGGTGAGGGCGAGGTAGACACAGCGGGGGCGGACAGCCTCCGCGCGAGCTGTGGCGCAGCGGCCGGCCAGTACCGGCCGGAGCAGTGCAGCGGCGCCGCCGCGGCCAGGAATCGCGCGCCGCCGCGGGGCAGAGCCGAGTAGCCGCGCGCCGGGAGTGAGAACGAGGACGTCCGGCGTGCCAAGGATGAGGCCGCGGCGGTGGGCACGACGACGGACCTGCCCCTGCGGCAGCGGTGTAGGAGGCGGCGGCCTGAGGTGCGGAGCAGCGCCACCCGCTCCATGCCGCAGGTGTCCAGCTTGCCGGTCTGCCTCTGGACTCTGGAGTTCTGGATTGGGAGCCTGGGGCGGCGTAGGTTGTTGCTGGGAAGGAGTGGGACTGCGATTAGGCTTTCGGTTCGTTCCTGGGCTGTCCCGGTAGCGAGGTTTTTGCTTGGGCTTAAAGAAGCTGAGGAGGAGAGGAGAAAAATCTTCGATTTTTGTCTCGCTCTTTTGAGTTTTTTTTTCCTGATGGATTTTTTGATGGCTGGGATTGTTCGATTCAATTTCGTTGGCTGATGGTGAGTTGGTGTGAATTGTGGTACACGCAACGTGTTTGGGAAATTTGGCGTCTTTTGGACGTGTCTTCAGCGTGGACATTGAAGGGATGTAGAGTTTCGCAAGCTTTGTATTGGCTGTTTTGAATTCTACCTTTTCCAAATACAATGATCTCATATAGAATTAATTCTAGATACCATTTTTATTTCATTTCATTTGGCATGGCTAGAATTTCGGCTCTCTTTGGAGAATATTTTTTATAGAAAAAAAAAACTCGAGTTGGGCCTTCCAGCCTCAACTACACCGTCAAAGCCAGTGTGTAGGCCCATGCCAGTGCTCCTGCTCCTCCGCCAGTTTTTACTTGAAGAAGGCAACCCCAAACCAAGAAGGCAACACTTGCTCGTATCCATTAGTCTCCGCCACGTTCCTCGTATCCACCATTCCACCTCTTGCGCCTTTCGTTTTCCGGCTTCCCTCTCAAAACCTCTCCTCGCTCCTCGCCGCGACGTGCATCCTCCGTAGACCGTACCCAACGCGATGGAGGTCATGTCACCGCGGCCGCCGCAGGAGTTCCTGCTCGACAACGCGGCCGCCGGCGCCTACACCCCAAAGTCCGCGATCATGAACCCGTTCGCCTCCACCGACGACGTGGCGGCGGGCAACCCCTTCTTGGCCACCACGGCGGTGACGGCGCCCCCGTCGCCCAACCCGTTCCAGCAACTCCCTCCCGGGGCCTCCGACGCCGACCCCTTCGACCTCTTCCAGCACTTCACCAGCGCTCCCACCAGTCCGGCGCGCGCCGCCGCCATATTCGCGCAGTTCGACAGCGTCAACGGCGGCGGCGACAAGGACGACGACGACGACGGGGGGTTCCAGCCCCGCGTGTCGTACTCGATGTCTAAGCCAATGGTCACCTCCACCGTGCCATTCGACTGGGAAGAGAAGCCAGGGAAGCCCAAGGCCGAGTTCGCCGCGACGGTGGAAGCGGGCGAGATGGACAACGACGCGGACTTCGACTTCGGCGTCCTCCTCGACAAGGCCTCCGCGCAGGCGCAAGAGCTGACGACGGCCGACGAGCTCTTCGACGAGGGCAAGATCCGACCTCTCAAGCCTCCGCCGCGTTTACTCGAAAGCGGCAGCGTGGGGTCCTCGCCACGATCGGCGAGGTCCGTGATGTGGTCTCCCCGGCTACGGGGCCGCCTGACCGGGCCTGGCAGTGCCAATGCCAGCTTCGACCCTTTCGCCGCCGCGCTGACCAAGGCGGCCAATGCCCCCTCCCCTCCTGGCGCCGGCGGCAAACACGACGCGGGCGGCGTCGACTCAGCCTCTTCTCGCATGGTTCCCGGCGCTGCCACGCCCCCGCCCTCCACTCCTCCGGTCACCAGCAATGGCGGCGGCAGCAGGAAGTGGCGGCTCAGAGACCTGCTCCTCTTCCGGAGGGCACCCAAAGGACGGACCGCCGGCAACATTAGCAAGGACCCGGTGTTCAAGTACGCGCCGGTGCAAGTGCAACAGCCGGTGAAGACGGCGAGCGCAGGAACAGGACCCGCGGCTGCCAAAGGCGACGCCTCGGCCAGCAAGCACAAGAAGCAGAGCAAGAAGGCGGCGGCGGCGGCAGAGGGCGGCATGCCGATGCCGCAGCGGCAGAACCTAATGGGTTGCGTCCGGCTGCACCCAGGCCTTCACCGGCTCACCAAAGGGTTCCACGGCCACTCGGCGCACCTCGGCGGCCGCGGCGCCGCCAGATCGACGACATGAATGAAAGGGTAAACGTTTCTTGGATCAGCGATAGCCGTTTTTCGTCGTGGCATTTCGCCATTTGCTTGCTACCCAGTGTGCTGTACCGTGTACAATTCGGTTCGTTTTTTTTTTTTTAGTGTTCTGTTTGGCCTTCGGTTTACTCTCTGCCGGGATGTATTAAACGACAATGATAGAAGAGATTATGCAATACTACTACAACTGTCGCTTGGATTGCTTGAGACGTGCTCCATTGTATGTACTATGGAGAACACCAGCGCCGGCAGCGAGAGCCGTGACCGTGAGCGAGACTGGTGCAGAAATCGCCGGGCGGAGGTGAGCTCGTCGCGTCGGCAATGGTGGTGGTGGCCCCGTCCGCCACTCCACGACATAATTGTTGTTAGGTGACTCGATCCACGACGTGGTCTGAACACGCGGAGACGCCAACCGGTTGTTCTTACCGACAGTAGTCGAGCAAATTGGTGTCGTGCAATGAATCAGGAATCTAATCTAATTAATCTGATATAGGTAACTTTCCTTGGGTAAACATCGCTGTAAAGTCAATTCGATCATTAGTGTTATTCGCTGATAAATTATGTTGTGATCTTTGGTTACCTTCAAGCCGAGCACAATATAATCCATACGACACTTGTTGTTGAGGAAAGTACGTACGTGCTGGTCATGTTCTGAACTTGTGCGCGTCTGCATCACCACACACATAATTGACATGCGTATCAGAGATCACTTCACAGACACAGATCACACGTCTTAACCGCTAATGATGCGACAGTATATGACCACCTGAATCGGATTGTATATTTTCGCAGAATTATTTGACTGCCTGCCCTGACATTCCATTCCGATCCATTCCTCTCACCCGGGTCAAACACAACGTGCCGATGTCACCCCAATCCAAGCCACGAACAGATGTTTCCCTGCCCGGGCAACCACCGCGCCCTTTTTTTTAGTGAAATGAAACGTGCAACGCATCTTCTTCAACAAGTCGGCACAGCACGTACATATATACACATGAGGGTTTGGTTCGGATGAATCTTGCACGATGCAACGTTGCGGATCACGACTCACGAGTCACGAGAAGGCACGTATGTTTCAACCAAATGATGGGTTCGTATACTGTTAGCGTTATGTCCTGTTTTTAACAGGGACGGCAAAACTTTACTGATAATTTTGTTAGATGAGAAAAAAAGATGTACAAATATGGGGAAAACTGTCAGGTTCTAACTCCGCAACTAAGGTCTTGTTTAGTTCTGAAAAAAATTAGTTTAAGATACTGTAGTATTTTTATTTTTATTTGACAATTATTGTCCAATAATACACTAATTAGCCTAAAAAGATTCATCTCACAATTTACAGACAAATTATGCATCGTTGGGTAAACATAGGTTGCAAAATCATCGCCTCTAACCCTTGATTGGCCATGTATACTTGATTTGCTCTCCGTGACCAACTGACCATCGATAATGAGTCCATAACTTGTAATTTGGGAACTATGTTGGCTTTTGTTTTTTGTTTTACATACAGTTGTACCATGAACTCGAGTTATAGGGTCAGAGTTTGGTGTACTATCCCGTATTGCCCTATGCTCTATGTTATTCACTTCTTTTACCTTGCTCCATAAATTGATCTTAATCAATGTTGATGGTCAAAGACTCATTTGCCTTTTGCACCACCACGCTTCATATATCATTAGCCTCAATGTCCTTTCATCTTGCAAGCAACAACACCACCTACTCAAATTGGCAGCCCATCTACACATTGTCTCGCGCACAATAGAAAATAAATTACAGATTGTATTTTTTTTAAAATACACATCAAAGAAAATCATATATGAGCAGATCGATCATTCTCTTGTCTCATGTCTTGTTTCTTTTGACTTTTCTATGTTTCTCTAAACCAGTCGTACTAAAGAAATGATGTGTCCATTTTAATCAAAGGATCATGTTACAAACTTTTTAAGTCAACTTTAAACTCTTAACAAAGGTTTGTCTTTTGTTATCTTGAATAATGGAGGTGGTCGGTGCATAATAGGTATAAGGTATTTTGGATTATTTCTTTAATAATGACAGAAATAGGTACTAGGTAATCTACTAATATTTACCAAAAATTGGAGCCAATTCTAATAAATTGGAGCTAGTAGAGTAATCCCTCCTACCAAAAACACATGACGTTGCTATCAGTTAAACCTCCGGTTGAAAACATCATGTATTCTTTTACTCAAATTATTATTATTATTATTATTATTATTATTATTATTATTATTATTATTATTATTATTATTATTATTATTATTATTAGGTACTTATAAAAATATAGCATGAATTTGGAAAACTATATATTAATAAAATATATCAAATTATTATTTATAAAAGTATAGAATGAATTCAAAAAACACCTAATATATTGGTAATATACTAAAGAGATATCATTAAATTAGGGTGTGCTTGTTGGAGATCCAAATTATTGTAGAAACATAAAGAATGTTTCAAAATCCAGATTTTGTCCATAAACATTTCAGATTGTATATCGGAATCACTTTGTCAAACTGTTTGGATACTAGGTTGGATTAGATCCACAAGAATATTAACATATAGCCTTAAAATCATATATAAATAAAAATATGCTTAAAAAATTCTAAACTTTTGTTTACAAATAACAACTTAAACGCGAACTTAAACTCGTTGCACTGAAAAAGAATTATAAACTTTGAGTGACTAGATTGTTTCAATTTTACATCAAAACTTAAATTATATATTCTACTTCCTCATGGTTTGTGATTTTCTATAAATGAAATATTTAAATACAACACATATCGAAACTTGAACTGTTATAATATTATTTTTTTCCTGTTATAACACACGCGGACAACGTCCTTCTGGGATGATAGTTGGCTGACATGGTGCCATTTCTAACAATTTCCCATCATTGGCAAATCATAGTGTCAGACCCAATATCACGGTACACACACCGTTCTAACATATGGTCTTGGCATGCACCCAAGGCCGCGACTCTCTCGAGACGCGTCGCCCAAAAGACACTTTGGGCTGTGTTTAGTTCTTCAATGAAAAAATTTCGTGACACTGTAGCATTTTTGTTTTTTTGTGGTAATTATTATCCAACCATGGACTAACTAGGCTCAAAAGATTCGTCTCGTCAATTCCGACCAAACTGTGTAATTAGTCTTTATTTTCATTTATTTAATACTCCATGCATACGTCTAAAGATTTGATGTGACAGGAAATCTTAAAAAAAAATAGATTTTTAGGTGGAAGTAAACAAGGCCTTGCAAGCCTGCGATTTCCTTGATGTCGGCTAGCTAAAAGCTATCTGGACCGATATACAAGCTACTGAAAAATGCAGAGGCACTAGCAACACAAAGTGCACAGTTTCAGTCAAGTTCTTCTCCTCATGGTTAGTGCAGGGTTTGCAGCAAAACCGAATCCATCATAAGATTAACCTCAAGCGCAAAGCACATGATTGACAACACAACTTGCGAGGTATATGCAACCTGAGTGAAGAATTAGCAGATCATCTCATTATATACCACCTCTTCTCTGCTACCTTTTGCCTTTTGGGTGCACATTGGAATCCTTAGTAGTACTACTCTTTTCGGAGAACACCAGTCAAGGATCATCCAACTTTGTAGTACAGACTTTGGTGTAGTCTTCGGCTCCCTTGACCGCTTCTCCACGCTAACAGGGAGACACCGAAATAGGGAGTGGCCTTGTTTCTTCTCCAAATATTTTGCAAAATATTTCAGAATCTCCGTCACATCGAATTTTGCGGCACATGTATGAAGCATTAAATATAGATAAAAAAGATAACTAATTACACAGTTTGTATGTAATTTGCGAGACGAATCTTTTGAGCCTAGTTAGCCTATAATTGGACAATATTTATCAAATACAAACGAAACTGTTACTGTTCACATTTTGCAAAAAAATTTGCAAGTAAACAAGGCCTGACTGACTCATGAGGAACAAGTACAATCCTTTTAAAATGATGGAGATATCCAGGTGGAGATCCTTTGTCCCCCTTGACCTTTTTTTTTAAAAAAAATGTTTCATTCATCCAGCTATATAGATTCTTCTGAGCGGAAATCACGGCTATACTAAAATACAAGCTCCAATGGAGAAGTAAACTGAGGAAATTAGCAAGACAGGTCGCCTTCAGTTTCAGCAACTAGAATGCATGATTGGACGTTAGTAACTCGACGTTGGCTTCAGTTTTTTCTTTTTTTTTTTTTGAAGAAGGTTGGCTTCAGTTTTCAGGGTACAATATGCAACGGGACGTTTGACTTCGATTAGAGTATGGCGCCAGCGGCCAGTCACATATATAAATTCCTTGTCATATTTACAAACCTTAACTACTACTAGTAGTTACATGTAAGTTCTAGGAAATTTGTTTGTGGAAGTAAAATATTGTTGGCAAACTAAACTACCTGGACTGAAGCAAATGAGAAACTGAGCACATGATCTGAATATATGATATAGCCATGTGGTCGCTCTCACCCGATGTGCACCGGTCGCCACGAGCTGCCATTCCTATGCTCTCATCTCAGCTGGAGTCAGCTGTCGCCTCGCTTTCACCTGTGATTTATACGAACACACGACGACTTCAACTTTCTGCTCCCTCTGCTCTGTGCTCTCCGACTCCGATCCCTTTCCATCGCTGAAGGCTCCCCGGCGTCCACGTCCATCGTCGTCGAGATGAAGCAGGCCCGTCCGCCGCCGCCCATGGAGATGCGACCACCGCCGACCAGGGAGATGCGACCACCGTCGCCCATGGTGCGTCCACAGTTCGATCACTGTTATGAATGGAAATAGCTAGTGATCGATCTGCTTCTCTTGTCTTTGATGATTAACCAAACACTCAGCAGCTTGCAAACCTCGATCTTACTGCCTTACATCAATCCAATGGGCGTCGCGCAGGAAGACGAGGCGATCGACGGCTGGCTTCCGATCAACGCGAGGAGGAACGCCAAGTGGTGGTACTCCGCCTTCCACAACGTCACCGCCATGGTCGGCGCCGGCGTGCTCGGCCTTCCCTACGCCATGTCCCAGCTCGGCTGGTACGTGTATATATATATATATATCATGGCGTTCCGATCACTTGATGAGCCATCGTCTGTTACTACTATACGATTCGCATGCAGGGAGGTCGGCATCACGGTGCTGATCCTGTCGTGGATCATTACGCTGTACACGCTGTGGCAGATGGTGGAGATGCACGAGATGGTGCCGGGCAGGCGGTTCGACCGGTACCACGAGCTGGGGCAGCACGCGTTCGGGGAGAAGCTGGGCCTCTGGATCGTCGTGCCGCAGCAGCTGGTGGTGGAGGTGGGCCTCAACATCGTCTACATGGTCACCGGCGGCCAGTCCCTGCAGAAGTTCCACGACGTGGTCTGCGACGGCAAGTGCAAGGACATCAAGCTCACCTACTTCATCATGATCTTCGCCTCCTGCCACTTCGTGCTCTCCCAGCTCCCCAACTTCCACTCCATCTCCGGCGTCTCCCTCGCCGCCGCCGTCATGTCGCTTTGGTATACTTCACTTTGCTAGCACTACTGGTAACTATCGGCACTAGCCATAGCCAGCATGAAAGATCACTGATATATACGAATGCTCGCTCATGGCGGCAGTTACTCGATGATCGCGTGGGTCGCGTCGGCGCACAAGGGGAAGTCGCCGGAGGTGCACTACGGCTTGCGCGCGACGACGACGCCGGGGAAGGTGTTCGGCTTCTTCGGCGCGCTCGGGGACGTGGCGTTCGCTTACGCCGGGCACAACGTGGTGCTGGAGATCCAGGCCACCATCCCGTCGACGCCGGACAAGCCGTCCAAGAAACCCATGTGGAAGGGTGTCATCGTCGCCTACATCATCGTCGCCGCGTGCTACTTCCCTGTCTCGCTCGTCGGTTACTGGGCCTTCGGCAACAGCGTCAATGAGAACATCCTTGTCAGCCTCAGAAAACCAAAGTGGCTCGTCGCCATGGCTAACATGATGGTCGTCGTTCATCTCATTGGCAGCTACCAGGTATACATATATAAGTAGTTTTTTAGATGATGTAAAATACAGATATCCTGAAACTATATGTGATCAGTGAGTGTGTTGTTGGTGGTGTGCAGCTCTATGCCATGCCGGTGTTTGATATGATAGAGACGGTGTTGGTGAGGAGGTTTCGGTTCCGTCCAAGCCTGATGCTCCGCCTGATTGCTCGGAGTGTCTATGTCGGTAATGCCTATATGCCTCTGTCTGTACTGAACTCTTCAATCTAAACTCTGAAGGTCTTGCTTATGGATCACACTGGACAATAGAAACAAGATTCACGTGATTTAACCATTAATTGCAGGGTTCACGATGTTCGTGGCCATCACATTCCCTTTCTTCAGTGCATTGCTCAGCTTCTTTGGTGGTTTTGCTTTCGCGCCGACAACTTATTTTGTAAGCTCCCAGTATCCATTTTGTTGATGCTAAATAGTTTCTTGCAATGTCTCAATCATCAAAATTTGAGAGATACTGAATTTATTTTTTATATAATTTAGACACAAATTAACGGAATTACATTCATAATGGCATGTGTGGAGAATTATAACCAAATTTAGGGGCTACTTTGCATTACCTTTCATAAAGAAAGAGATAGGTAATTTAGTTGCAAATTTAAAGGGTTAATTCATATATTTTCATAATGACTAGGTGGGTATTTTTTTTAAAAAAAGATAGATCCAATGGCTATCATTATCATTGATGGTTAAACACTACCTGATTAAAGGTTAGATGTTTGAGAATTTCTAGAATTTATCCTTTTTTTCTAACATGACTTGTGACAAGTAATGTGGATGCTAGGTTGGAGGCCTCCAATTGTTAATGTTCAGATGTAATGAAATACATTTTAATAGTTTTACCTCTGTGAAGTGGTAGACTTTATTATTCTTCTCTATATACTTTGTCAAACATAGAACGGTGGTAATATGAGAGCTGACCAAAAATATGTTTGTTCATGGCAGCTTCCTTGCATCATGTGGCTCACAATATGCAAGCCTAGAGCTTTTAGCATCTCATGGTTTACTAACTGGGTAAGAACAAATAGACAATCTAGACTATTTTCCTTGGTTCATTAAAATGTAACTACTTTATCTATATACTAATATTCTCTTTATTCCTTATGTTCTTTAGATTTGCATTGTTCTAGGAGTGTTGTTGATGGTACTATCACCACTTGGTGGACTTCGACAAATCATTTTGACAGCCAAGACATACAACTTCTATCAATAAATATATGATTAATTCAACATAAAATCCAAGGTTTGTTCCATAGTTAACAGACACTCAACATGTCTCAAGTTTTGAGTGGGACTTATTGTTTTTCTTTGACATGGAATTTTTCTAAATGGATGACATAATCAGTAAAAATTATTACAACATCTTACTCGAGTTTTTTTTGTCATGTAACAGGAATGGAATCGATCATATATATTCAAAGCTTGTTCCAGTTGCTCATGATGATTTATGACATGTCGTGATTTTGTAAATTATGGCTTAACCTAAAAATTAGTTTTGATTTACCATGTATATGTGTATATCTTATTTGTCTATATTCTACGAGTTGGCTTATTGTGCATTTGGGAGAATGAGTGATGGTGGTTTGTATTTCTTTCATCCGTATTTCATTGATTGTGCAGTTAAACATCATGTTCCAATCCAAATAACCATAGTATATATCATCGATAAGAGAGAAATAGCCATGGAGGCGCTTGTTGTTTTGTGTGGACTATAAATCTGGGGGCCTGGGGCATTGAATCGGTGCACAGATGTATAATATTAGTATGAAGGGACCACATCGAGGTGAGTTAAAGCTAAAGCGTGAGTTATGGATGAATAGATCGGGCCTCGTTGGGATGGTGCGCTGGTGACCGGTCCGGCTCACAAGTTTTGATCTGGCTACAGAATATA
>Ga0182004_10004538_pt1 | contig 11208 bp, 9 predicted proteins | sample Sormic07211540_1_FD_120479 | JGI IMG/M metagenome (GOLD analysis project Ga0182004, IMG submission 120479) | Endophyte microbial communities from Sorghum bicolor roots, Mead, Nebraska, USA - 072115-40_1 MetaG | ecosystem: Host-associated > Plants > Roots > Unclassified | place: USA: Nebraska...
CACAGTAGGGGTGGCGGCCCATGGGTGAGAGGCAGATGGTGGAGACTGGGGAGGCAGTCGGTGGATTAGGTTATGGACAGCTTATATATGTGACCAGGTATTGGGTTTTGGGCTGGATATCCATCATCCAGAATCCGTCACGGATTAACAAATTTTTTGTAGTGATTCTATGCATAGTATCAATGAGAAGTTGGACACTTCATCAACCGGTGCCTCCATATCGACAACACTTACCACAACTGCTGCAGCTTGAACAACAGCAAGGGGTCTAGGTTGGTGGACATCCCTAGCTGACCGCCGCATGCGAGCAGTAGATGACGACGCCTGTGATATGAGGCCTGATTGAATTGAGGGGGTGAGGGCGCCATTGCTGACCAAATAGAGGGGGACGTGGAGGGTAATGGTGGTGGCACGAGCCACAAGCACCTAGGGAGCTGGAGCGTGATGGTGTCGCAGTGGTCACCGGAGATCCATGTTGCCTCCGCTCAGTCAGGTAGAAGCTAGGGTACAGCCACTGAGCCGTTAGTTGGGGGAGAGGAGGAGCTGCCTTCGTCTAGCTCACCGTCCACCACGCTCGCTAAAGGCCGCTGCCCGCTGCCCATCCACCGCGCCACCAGAAGCCGCCCTCTGCCTCCGCTCGTTGTCATGTTCTGTTGGGGTGGGGGAGATGGAGTTGTCGATGCGGATGAGGCCGTGCCCGCAATGGGGATTGGGGAATCATTTTAGTCATGACTTAGGCCCACCTGCAGGGGTGCAGTAACATTCGGGTAGGTCAATTTTCAACTAACTAAAACATGTTGTCATAGAATAGTCACAAAATACACTTTCTAGCTTCACAAAAAGAAGCCGCCACTCATCTCCCGCACCACACAATTTGTGACGACATCAGCTACCCTTATGTGACAAAAAATAAAGTTGTCATAAAAAATCTAGCTCTCATCCACTTGTGACGAGAGAAAATTGTGCGTCTTATTATGGTATACTATATGACAAAATAGGCCCCGTCATGAGGAATTTTTTCATAAAACATTAGATTTCTTGTAGTGAGTATAGCCAAAGGAAAAAACAAAGTGCTAACGACTAATTCGAACATCACTCAACACCTTTGACATTCGAAACTAACCACCCTTAACCTTGTCATGCATTCTTTGAAAACTGAAATGATTTCCATCGACAGGGGGCATGAAAACCATATTACCCAAGATTGTCATTACCATGACCTAACACTAATGTTTCTACAAAACACACGTTAGTCATAGTAATCAACGGTTGTCATCAATCATTGAAACCCATTCAAGGGGCCTAGATGCTTTCAACAGGACTCTAGGTGAGAAAAATACAAGAAAGAAAGATCTGGTGGAAGGGCTCCTGATACAAAACATAAAACTAGGTCGTAGGAAAAAGTGTCGAGGAAAAAATTTTAGGATAGAAATATAGGAAGCTCTTGAGATGACTTATTTTTTCCTTCTCATACTAATTTAGGAGTTGGAAAACATCATATTTTGGGAAACTAAATATGAGGATCTCTTGAAGATGCTCTTAGGATGCCAGTGTTGCAATCAAAACCAAATAAAATTTTGCACGAAAGGATGGATAGCAATCTAGTTATGCAACAGATAAAAATTTTAGCTCTTGTGCACATAAACAAAACTGATCTTTCTACTCTTCTTTCACAACTTTTGTCAACTCTTTTTTGTAACTTTTCTTTCTTTTTTTGACACACTTTTTTATAGAAGTAAGAATAATGTTAACTTGATAGAAACAAGATACATCCAATGGATATAGCTAATAGGATAAAAATTAATGCTAAGCATGATACATGTTTTAAAATTTTCTTATGGGGATTTTTAGATATATAAAAAAGATGCTCAAAGAAAGTGGAGGATAATATAATCATAAACTAAAACAAATACGCTAATGGACCAAAACTCACTAGAATAACAAATTGAAACAAAGGGCTAAAGCAAAATATTTTTCTAACCTTTTGGTGGATAGGACGAAACAAAAATACATGTATCTAAGGATAATGAATCCTACCGTAGTAATAAAAGCTTTGATACTAGATGATGCGGTCCTTGGTCCTGATCTTCATGACATAGGATCTTCATCTAGATAACTAGCTAAAGAACAACTGGATAACTTGCTGCAAGCAGCGATAACAACAAGGGAGTAGGTGCACCAATTAGGAGCGGATGAAGTCGCCAATTCTATAATCCCACAAAGGAAATCATAAGAGCAAAGGGGTAGAGATCTGTATCTCTGAGTTTCATTAGTACATAGCTAAACAAGGTTCTGGTTTTGATTATCAAAAGTCTTAGTGTTGAGTGAAAGTTTTTATTCAAACTGAACAATCACACAAACATCAAAAGTTGAATACAAATAAAAGTTGTATTCATTGTATGATGTGATTGTACATGTCGGTGGGGGTATTTATAGGGCCCCATCTTTGTATTTTACACTAAATGACTATTTTTCCCTTAACATAAATGGTTACAACCCTTTTCACATATAAGGGTGAAGTGGTCTTTTACTACATCTAACTCTTCAATTCTTCAGCTTCGTGCATCAAGTTATTGACTCAATCAATTTTTGCTTCATGTTCTTTCTTAGTTTCAATTGATGAGCAAAGCCAAATTCTTTTATTCGCCTTGTCTTGTTATGCTTGTTGATTTGCTAGAAGGGAGGATGAAATCTTTTATCGATTTCAATTAAGGCTTGGTGAAGTCAAACTTTCATCTTTGACATAACAACTTTATTGCAAGCAAACTTTGTTATGAGAGTTTAAGAACCAATCCTAAAGTTCTCACTCTAAAGTTTGGGGCTACTTTTTATGATGAAGTTAAACTCCCAGCACTTAGTTTCCTTAGGAGCATAGGGATATTTATACTAGGAACAACCCTCCTAGATAGATATGAACATGAGATGGAAATAAAAAGACTAAGTATGTGAAAAGGCTTCCACAAAATGGATTTCCATGAGTTGTCACATGGGTGTTTCCCTCAAGAGTAGTCTCCACTATAAGAGTTCTAACTCCCTAGTGGGAAGTCAAAATGATGAGCCATTTATTGGGTGTGAAAGCAGTATGCTTCCAACTATGTGTAGCATGCACCATGAAACATTTTAGAATGGTACAGTTTTGCATGGGAAGTGTACCAACTTTCTGTCCTAGGAAGACTATTAACCTTCTAAGCAGTCTTGGCTAATCTAGATGTATCTTGGCATTGGGAATTCCAAAATACTTGTAACTAGAACAATTGGAAACTAGACTTGATAAGCTTTCCAAAATGTCCTAATAGACCTTCATAACTTTTGGAAATCAAAAGTTATGGCATGTTCAGTCATTCATCCATGTTACTTTATCTTGGTAGCAGATTGGTCCGGTCGTCCGTCCCTCTTACTTTTTGGATAGATCCATTTTGTAGCATCATGTCTTGATCCTTAGACCACATGTCATCCTTTTCTTGATGTATAAATCTAATAAACATCAATATAGAATATTTAGGTAGTATAACATTCTTAGAAATGTTGAAATCAAAATTAGTTAGGAAATAATTCACTGCCCTTGTAGTTTTTTGGCACATCTTCATGGAAACGGCCCTTGATTTGTGTGTTCAACGTTGTATTGTGAATGGTTGACACTTGAGGAAGCATGTACGGTTGAGATGTCTTAATCTGGCCAGATCAGGGGCATAGGGTCCCCTTAGAGTTGGAGAGTCCCAATTGTGGTCCCCGTAATGTGGTGGGTATGATCAAACACCTATCCATTACGCTATACAGGATTTGGGTGGGGCTAAGCCATGCGAGGTGACATAGTCGTGCCCTGGTGTGCTCTTGTCTGTCACCAAGGTGTTGATCAAAGTGATGCTTTGCCCCATGCCCAGAAGGTCTAAGGGGAGTCATCCTTCTCATACCTAGCAGAGTGTGCGCGTGTGTGTCCTGTCCGGGTTGGTGTATTGAATACGTATGGACCCCTCACCCTTTCTGGTTAAGGTAGTAGGTGGTTGGAGGCATTGCATGGTGGTACGTCAAGAGGTGGGCCTCATAAGGCTTTAAGTGTGAAAGGACATGGCAGGCCATGGTTAGCTAGGCGATGGCCAGCTAGGCCGTCCTAAGCAACTCTTAAGGCCGAGATTTGGGGTATCCCATTTACATAACCCCGATGGACTAATTAATGCATGCAAATACGACAAGCTCTTAAAATGGCATCCTACTCATCTCATGGGAGGGTCAAGGATTCCACAATGCTACTAAATCAGCAAACCTACTTTCTCATATGCTGCTAAAAGAAAAATTAATAAGCACAATAAATAGCCATATAAAGAAGTATAATCTTGCAACTACTTAATTCCTTCAACCCCCATCCACATCCCATCCCCCTACCTCACCAATTCTTTTTGCATAGCACCTCTATTCTAGATCTATGGCTTTCTCGACCCCTAATCTACCCTTGTAGTTTCTTGGCATGTATTCATGGAAATGTCCCTTGATTTGTGTGTTCAATGTTGTATTGTGAATGGTTGAGACTTGAGGAAGCATGTATGGTTGAGATGTCCTCATCCAATTGGATTAGGGGCATAGGATCCACTCAAAGTTGGAGAGTCTGGTCCCCACAATGTGGTGGGTTTGATCAAACACCCATCCATTAGGCTAGACAGGATTTGGGTGGTGCTAAGCCACGCGAGGTGACATAGCTATGCCCTGGTGTGGTCTTGTCTATCACCAAGGTATTGATTGAAGAAACGCCTTGCCCCATGCTCAAAAGGTCTAAGGGGAGTCATCCTTCTCATACCTAGCAGAGTGTGTGCATGTGTGTCCTATGTGGGTTGGTGTATTGAATACGTTTGAACCCCTCACCCTTTCCTTAGTGGTTAAGGTAGAAGTTGGTTGGAGGCATCCCACGGTGCCAGGTCAAGAGGTGGGCCTCATGTGGCTTGAGGGTGAAAGGTCATGGCAGGCCATGTTTAGCTAGGCAATTGCCAGCTGGGCCGTCCTAAGCAACTCTTAAGGCTGAGCTTTGGAGTATCCCATTTAAATAACCCTGATGGACTAATTAATGCATGCAAATAAGACAAGATCCTAAAATGGCACCCTACTCTTCTCATGGGAGGGTAGAGGATTCCAGAATGCTACCAAATCACCAAAGCCACTTTCTCATTTGCTGCCAAAAGAAAAATTAATAAGCACAATAAATACCCATATAAAGAAGTACAATCTTGCAACTACTTAATCCCATCAACCCCCATCCACATCCCCTCCCCTACCTCACCAATTCTTTTTGCATAGCACCTCTCTTCTAGATCCATGGCTTTCTCGGCAACAACGATTTCAAGGGAGATGGAGGTGCAGATGGGGAAGGTCCCACCATGTTTGAATCCCTTCCAGATGGTAAACCCCCCTTTGCCCTCTCGATATGTCTCTAACTGGTCATCCAAGCCTGCACTAGTTTTCCAATCTAGCATGAGCAATGGTCATGGAGCTTTAGATTTATGTGAGGGAAGACAAAGGGGCAGGAAGGTCGTTGATGTGGAGTACTTGTTTAGTAAGATTCTGACTGCAAGTGATGTTGGCAAGCTGAATCGTCTATTGATCCCAAGGCAATGCGCAGAGGAGTGCTTTCCCAAGATTTCCAAGACCAAGAGTGCTGAAGATGATGAAGATTTTCTCAATTTTGAGGACATGTCCACAGGGTTAATCTGGTGCTTTCGCTTTTGCCTCTGGAACAATAGCAAGACCTATGTCCTGACTAAGGGCTGGCACTTCTTTATCAAGGAGAAGAATCTCAAGAAAGGTGATGTTTTATCCTTCTACCGTGGTGTCGGTAAGACTAGAAGCACAGACCACATGTTTATTCATATCAAGCCCCATACTGGTACCATGTCTTTACCACATCATGTGCCATGTCCAATCTTCTCTCCATCTAGATTGATGATTGATGATTGGGACCATGAGAACCTTGGATTTAGTACATGCCATGGGATTGTTCCAGCATCGATGCCTTTGTCCATTGGATTTGGGGAGCTGATGCCTCCAACTAATCTGATGCCACAGCAAACAACATTTCTTGAATCGACATCACTTGAAATTGTAAGGGTAGAAAAGCGTTTGCGGCTGTTTGGGGTTGACATTCATCCCTTCCCTTGACTGTGGTGATGAGTCTTGCAGTGGATTATGCGCCAAGAATGCTACTTCAATTGTCCTAAACATGTTGGACGAATAAATCGCTCTATAGTTCTAGGTGGTGCTACTATGTTGTTTCTACTGCATTAAGTGCTATATTGTAAACCAAAGTTGTTGGTTACTTTATCTTACTATTTCTGGGATTTTAATCTATCATAAACTTTGTATGTTTTGTTGCCTTTTCTATCTACCTGTGTGTTGTCTATTTATCAATATCGATCTAATGAGTAAAGCTTCAAATACACAAAGCCAATAAAACTATTGCTATTGCAATATGTTAGCTAAACTATAAATAGTAAAATGAGCCTTGTGATGGTGAAGGAGATATTTAGATAGTTTACTTTCACTTTAGAATATCTTCATCTATTTATATAGATGTGTGGTAACAAAATAAGTGTTCAATTTCTTGTTGTGTAAAATACCATATATGTTTCATATATGATAAATTTTGGACATTGTTATGTATTTTCATGATTTTATCTTTTTTGCCAAGGGGAGCACAAATAATATTTTTAATGGAATCATAGAGATAGTTTTCTATATGTGCAACATACTTGTTGATAGATATGTTTATGATTTGGTCACAATCGGATTTGAGTTGAATTAGGGGTTAAGATAGATTTTGTGTTGCACTCTATATCCTAGGGACATAAATATGAGCCCAACCCTATTTTTAATGGAAAATCCAAATTCTGTTGTAACCAAGAGATGACTCAGTGACAGGTTTGGGTGGTGACAAGGCTACAGGAGCACTCAGATACTAGTGTAATTGTTGTTTATGTGGGCAAGCTCGCATAGTCAAGCCTCATGGATGCAGGCAAATAAGTGAACCTGTTTTAAAAGCATTGTGCCTCCATATTGTTTTTGTTTGTGTATTTTCTTCCATGATGTACTCTAAGTGGTATCAAAATCCACTGTCTCATTTTTTTCTCAATCCATGTGCCACTTTTGATTTCTGATATAGGTGCACCCATAGCTGAAACACATACCATTTTTTTTTACTTTTTTACTTTTTTCTAAAAAGTATTCATATTTATATCCTTGGATGTTTCATTTGCATTTTGAACCCTAGGGCCGACATCATGGTCTACGGCGTTGAGGTAACATGTCTCAACACCATAGACCATGGCGCTGAACCTCGATATCCAAATGGCATAGTGGGACGATGTGGCATTAACATGGCTGAGCTTGGTGTCGTGGACTATGGCATTGAGGTCGGTGCTATAGTCCTCTGCTAGCGCCATATCTCGAGCCTTGACCTTATCTTCTACTTCGAAGACTCCTACGCTAGTTGCTAGTTGCACTAGTTGTCATAGTCGTGAACACAGTCTCCATTTAAACTCTCATGAGCAAAGACATTGGACTCTAGGAGGAATTTTTATATTCCAAATAGAAGAAACTAAGGTAGGCTAGATACCCCTAAAGTTAATAACTTTCTATAAAGATTGAATAGAGTAAACTCCTTTTGAGTTAAATTTCCAGATTAAAGCATCCACATAATAAAAAGCTTGTCATCTATTGTTCTCCCTAAATGTGCATTTCAAATTCTCCCCATCCCAAATTTCAGCTATTGTTTTGTTCTTTTCATTAAGTAATCTGTACAATTTCCAATATTGAATGGCAAGGCTTCCCAAAAACACAAGTTCCTACCATTCCCAATTTGCTAAAAGTAACCCATCTTTGCTGCTTGTATGGACCACATGAAACCTTTAAAAAATTCAAAGGATCCTAAGGCCTTAGATTGGAAAATATTAGGCTTACAAGTCTTATATTTGTAATCTATATGCTGTTTCCACAACTTATCCCTATCCTGCTCACAACTTTTGACACAAGAAGCAAGCAAACAAATATTTAGATCTCTAATGCTAGGAATCCCTAAACCACCATATTCCTTACACAATAGATACTAAGCCCAACTTGCTAAGTGATATTTGTGGGCTCCATCTAAGTCATTCCGGAGACAATTTCCCATCTGAGTGTTCAACAATCTTATGACACATTTAGGTAATTTCAGAAAAGACAACTAGACTGGAATAGTAGAGAGACAAGTCTTAAACAGCAAGGCTCTTGCTGCTAGAGAGAGCAAATTACCACTCCACCCTGCCATTCTCTTCAGAAGCTTATATACTAAAGGTTGCAAATCTTGTCTAGATAGCTTATTAAAGTGAAGTGGGCAACCTAAATACTTTATAGGAAAGGAACCTATAGGGCAATTCAGAATCTGAGAGGCTACATTAATTTTAGTATCATCTAAATTCATAGGGATCATCTCACTTTTGTTAAAATTGACTCTCATACGAGAGATTTGCTCAAACCACATCAACACGGACTTTAGATTAGCAAGATGAACACTATTAGCACTAGAGAAAATGACTGTATCATCAACCTATTGGAAAGATAGAATTCCCTCCTCCTTAAAATCGTTCAACACACCTCTAATAAAACCAGATCTAGTAGATTTGCTCAACATATTGGTGAACACATCTCCTACTAGATTAAAAAAAGGAGTGGAGACAATGGATCTCCTTGTCTTAAGCCTTTACCTAGCTTAAAATAAGAACTATACTCCCCATTAGCTAGAATACCAATAGAACCTCTTATGACCAAATGTTTAATCACCTTTGAGCAACCTTACCTAGTCTATTAGTAAGCAGCCTTGAGAAAATTTTGAAACTACAATTGATGGGGCTAATAGGCCTAAACTATTTCATGTTACTTGCTTCATTAACTTTAGGAATCAAGGTGACTAAAGCAAAGTTTAGCCTCTTAAGATCTAAAGAACCTTGCTGAAAAATCTCTAAACATATTAACAGTATTGCATTTAACCTAGTCCTAGAACTTTTGGTAGAATAAGAAAGGAAGACAATTTGGTCCAGGAGCCCCTTTAGGGTAGCAACCAAAGTGTCTTTAATATTAGCCTAAGTAAAAGGAGCTATCCCAATTAGATCATGGAAAATTAAATCAGAGCTCTTTGATAAGTAGCACCTGCATTCTTCAGCCCAAATGTCATCACAACCCATTCAAAAAGACCAACAAATTTAGGACATATGAAATTTGTCTTCGACATATCTTCTTCGGCCATGAAAATCAAATTATAACTGGCATTACCATCAAGAAAGCTAATAACCTGGTGTCCTGAAGCATCATTGCTAAGCATATCGGCTATAGGCATAGGATATTCATCTTTCGAAGTAGCTCTATTCAGATCTCTAAAATCAATGCAAACTCTATCTTCCTAGAATCTTTCTTCTCAATAGGCACAATATTAGAGACCCACTCCGCATATCTACATGGTTCAATAAACCCCGCTTGCAAGAGCTAATTAATCTCTTCCTTAACCCGATCGTAAATTGTGGAATTAAATCAGCGGGGGTGTTGCTTATAAGGCCTGAATCCATCTTTGATAGGGAACCGATGTTCAACAAGCTCTCGGCTCAATCTAGGCATCTATGTTGCATCCAAAACAATGGACAATTTTGTATGTCAACAGTGAGTTTAGTAGTTTAGGATCCGATAAACCATAACTTTATATAAAATATAGTCTAGGCATTTATGTCTTCAAATAGATTTACTATAAAACATATTTCATAACGATCTAATAATATTTATTTTATTTCAAAAAATATTTATTTGATAACAAATTTGGAAGACTTGACTGATTTATTATTATTGTCAAAGAAGCAATGAAACAAATAACATAAATATATACATCCTTCGTACTCACAAAGGCGAAGTCGTTTTTGGACAAAGTTTGAGTTAAATATTGGAAATATGAATCGTGAATAATTTTTAAGTTATTGAGTTTGGAAACGTGAAAATCATATGAATAGATTTGTCTTGAAAAATACTTTCATAAAAATATATATATACAACTTTTTGATAAATATTTTTTATAAAAATAAGGAGTCAAATTTAGGATTTCGAGACCGTGTCTCTCACACCATATTATAAGAACAAAATAGGATGCATAAAAGACTCATACGTGCCCCAGAAACAGTCGCACATATAAGTAGACAAATCTCAAATATACCATTGCAGTGTTTATAACATAGCGGAACATAATAAATCACATAATCTTATACAAGAATGATAGTATGAAATAAACAACGCTCTCGACGGAAGCACCACATAGGGACAACATTGACTGGTTGACTCTAAGCCTAATACTCATAACGGTAGTCCTCATTCCAACCATCATCATTAGCATAACCTGGGGTGTTGGGAAATTGCAAGAGTGAGCACATATCGTACTCAACAAGTATAACCAGGGGTTTATAAGGCTCAAATAGCTGACACTGGTTTGACTACATTTAGCTTTTAACAGTGGATAGCATGTTCATAATTAAATAGCAAATGTCAAGGTAACATAAATAATCTGATAATCACATGATCAAGTGTAAGCATAATTAACTCTTAGCATAAACGATAATCTAATAAACATAACAACTTAACAAGCTCATCATCGTTGATGTAAGAACCCCCAAGGCCGCTCTTAACCGTGAGCACGGCTAGTATACTATTTTTAACACTCTGCAGAGGTTGTACATCTTTACCTCTGAGTCATGATTTACTCTTTTGCCCGAGGTGATCAGCCTCTTAACCCACTACCAAGGAAGGTTGGCAGGGATCACTATGAAGCCTTTTAAAAGTTCGTCTAACATGTTAGGGCCGCAAGGTTTCCATCGCGAGCAGATATAGATACCCCTTTCCAAATGGCACAATGACGCGCAGCCTATACACATAGGGACAGGGGCTCGCACTATACCCGTGTCGGTTTAGCCCCTCTAGTGCCCTTTCGGGTACATAGGGATAGGGGCTCGCACTATACCCGTATCGGTTCAGCCCCTCTAGTGCCCTTTCGGGTAACCTCTAACAATCTAGAAAAGGTCTTCATACTGAGCTAAAGCGAGAGCCATTATAGCCCTCATGGTTGCACTGTTGTCCCGGTGATCACTTACAGACAAGATCTCATATAGTTATTTGTCATCTTTTAACGTTCATTGCATAGTTATTAATCATCTTACAAGATCA
>Ga0182004_10004539_pt1 | contig 11206 bp, 17 predicted proteins | sample Sormic07211540_1_FD_120479 | JGI IMG/M metagenome (GOLD analysis project Ga0182004, IMG submission 120479) | Endophyte microbial communities from Sorghum bicolor roots, Mead, Nebraska, USA - 072115-40_1 MetaG | ecosystem: Host-associated > Plants > Roots > Unclassified | place: USA: Nebraska...
AAAGTAAACTCATAAACCAAAGAACAATAAAACAAGAACTTACTAGAATTTAGAAGTTGAAATACTGAAGAATCCTAGGAGCAAGCTTCGGGTTAGGAGAACTTGATCCCGCAGGTACAAACTTGGAGTAGACACAAACAGGCCGGGCTTCCTCCGATCTACACCTCCACTCTATCTCTCTCAATCTAGTAGAAACTAGAAGATCTATTTCTACTCACATTGGTTGCTAAGACTAAAAAGAAATCTTATTTAGAGGAGAGGTTTTCCTTCGAGGGCTCCCCTCAACTCTATGATAAACTTGTCCCCTCAAGTGAACGTCAGTCGTTGGATCAAACCGACATTGATTGGACGGTTATCCTTGATCCTTTAGGTTAGTGGAGCGTCGTGTGCGAATAGAGTCCCGAACCAAGTCCAGGAGGGGGCGGGCGCCCAGGTCAACTGGGCGGGCGCCCAGTGCCTGGCCCAGTTCGGCCTCCGCTGCCTTCCCGTGGCTTCTGGAGTCTTCTAGATGGTAGAAAATTGCGCGGTCCGTTGATATCTCTATGTAATCCCGACATGTGGGCCTTTCTCCCTTATTTTCCTGATAACCCCCTGCAGAAACAGATAAATAACAAAACTCGTGGAATTCTGTCAGATCAATCCCTAATTCTAGGTGTTGTTTGCATATTGGTCCTTTCTCTTGTTTATTTGATAATTAAAATTGATACTTAAGAACCGTCAACAGCTACGATACTGAAAATCAAGTGGTTTAATGTGCTCACAAGATGTAATGTTGCTGGTATATAAATCACCAAGAATCTGAATGTGTAAACTGAATTTTCAGTGAGCAAACCGCAATATAACCCCTTTCCTCTTCTTCTACTTTTTCTGTTCTTTCTCTTTTCTTTTCTCTGATTTTTTGAACTCTTTTTTTACTAACATGGGTGCGGATAACAAATGAAACACAACACAATATATGTAAAGAGGGTGACTAGCAACTTGATTAACACACAAAACACAAGATAACACTACTGTCAAAGGGCTCTAGGATTTTTTTGTGGCTTTTTCAGTGGACTATAGGTGATGAACAGAACTGTGACAAACGATAGATAAATTAAAGGTAGATATGTGGATGATTGTGAGACTACCGTGACAACGAAAGCTTTGATACCAGTTGATGGGCTACCGACATGAATCGGAACGAGGGTGGCCCGATCTTCACGACAGTAGATCAAAAGAACAAGGATAACTTGCTGCGAACAGCGGGTAACTAGCTTTATACGTGACAAAGGTTGTATGTGACCAAGCGACGGGGAGAGAGGCACCGAAACCACGAAGATTTCGACTCGATCTCCGAACGACCGCAGAACCACAATCCGGAACTAATCCACACAATACAGCGTAGCCGAACGGAAGCCGTAGAGCATGAAGTAGGGGAACCCAGAGGATTCACTTCACAAGTCCAAGAAGAACAAGGAAGAACAAAGGTTGAATAAGGCACTCAGCAGCGCGGCTGCAATATCATGTAGTTTATCAAATGATCAAAGGTTACTAATAGCTTAGAGGTAGGGGATATTTATACTAGGAACAACCCTCCTAGATAGATTTGAAAACGAAACAGAGTTTCTAAGACAAGGCAATGTGAAAGGTCCCTTCAGAAAGGATTCTCCAACTGGCTTCGCGTGACTGTTGTCCTCCAGAGCAGTTTCCAACAAACTGACCATAACTTCTTATTGGGAAGTCCAAATAACGAACTATTTCTTAGGTGTGAAACGAGACTCCAAGTGCTTTACAGCAATGTATGCCATGCACCACGAAACCTTGTAGATTGGTACAGTTTTGCACGGCAATTTGTACCAATATTCTATCACGATAGACTGTTGACCTTCTGAGCAGTCTTGACTAATCCAAGCATAACTCTTGATTGCCACGTCCAAATGAGATGAGACTTGAGGCATTGGAAAGCAGACTCGACAAGCTTTCCATCAAGTCCTCATGGTCCTTAATAGCTTTTGTGAGTGAAAGTTTATGAAGATTTCTTTGCACTGGTCCGTTCTTGACTCTACTGGTCCGTTTTGTTAGTGTGTCAGGGACTTGCACTGGTCCGTTCTTCACTCTTGTGATCCGATTTGCTGGTCTGTCTTTAGGGTCCGATTCATCCTTCTCTTCTTCTATATACCTGAGTACAATCAAGGTACAACACGTAGGTAGTATATAATTCTCATTAATATTAAAATGAATCTCACAAAGTAGCGCGTGGACCTCTTGTTGTAGCTTCTTGGCGTGGCTTCTTGTAAGTTGACCTTGATGTGTAGCATTTGGACTTGAATGAGTGTGCATAGCTGGGATGTCCTCATCAGTATCCATTTACCAATTCTACCGCTCATAATCGGCATCGACAACATGTATCTGACTAAGTCATCTTTGCATATGACAGTACATTCGGCCGATAGCAAGTAATGTCTTAATTTGATACAAGAAAAGTATAAGCATAAATATAATTTTTTAATTGCCGAATACCTTGTCTCAGCATCCACCAATATTCTACTTAGGTAGTAAATTACATGCTCTTTCCCTTCAAATTCTTGAATGAGAGATAAACCGATGACCGCATTATCGGTAGATAAATATAATCTGAAGGGCCTTCCATGCTGAGGTGGAACCAAGACTGGAGGATTTGCCAAATAATTCTTGATTTCCCCCACACAAACTCCTGATTAGCTTTTAATTTTAGAAAAGGACTAAAAGCTCGAATCTTACCCAACAAATTGGATATAAATTGTCTCACAAAGTTAATTTTGCCGATCAATGACTGAAGTTCAGTTTTGTTGGTAGGAGCAACTACTTTGCCGATTGCATCAATAGATCTTCTGCTGATTTCAATCCCTCTCTGATGTACCATGAAACCCAAAAACTGTCCTGCTGATACACCAAATGCACACTTATTATGGTTCATCTTTAAACCGTGTTTCCTTGTTCACTCCAGTACTTTTCGTATATCGGCTAGGTGTTTTATGAAATCTTCAGATTTAACCACCACATCATCAATATTGATTTCTACCAATTTGCTGATGAACTCGTGAAAAATAAAATTCATAGCCCTCTGATAAGTAGCACCAGCATTTTTCAAGCCAAAAGTCATGACTATCCATCAAACAACCCAACCTGACCAGGACATCTAAATGTAGTCTTGGAAATATCTTCCTCAGCCATGAATATTTGATTTTACCCTGCATTGCCATCCATGAAACTAATAATTAGATGTCCAGCTGCAGCATCAACCAACAAATGGGCAACTGGCATTGGATAACCGTCCATCGACGTACCTTTATTGAGATTTCTAAAGTCGATGTAAACGCGAAGTTTTCCATGCTTTTTGTAGACAGGAACAACATTAGAAATCCATTCGGCATACCGACATTGCCGAATAAACTTAGCTTCAATAAGTTTGGTTATTTCGGCTTTAATATCAGGAAGAATATTAGGATTACATCGGCGTGCTGGTTGCTGATGCGGCCGAAATCTAGACTTAATAGGCAACCGATGTTCAACAATTGATTGGTCTAAACCAGGCATCTCGGTATAATAAAGGAAAGCAATCATTATATTCTTTTAACAAATCAGTTAATTGTTGCTTACATTCAGAGTCTAACTTAGCACTAATAAAGGTAGGCCTTGGCCTATTACCACTTCCTATATCTACCTCTATTAAATCATCAGCCGATGTAAACCCCTGTTCTAACTTTCCATCATCGGCGAACCTATCCATTAAAACTCTTCATCAGAACCGACTGCTTGGATCGGTGGAATTCATAATCGACAACCTTGAGGAAATCATTTTCCCAAACCTCTCCTGATATGCATCTGGTCCGCTCATAGGTGTCTGATTCTGCCGACGCGATGACATATGAAGATTCTCCCGGGACAATCTCAATTTTGTCACCTGCCCACTGGACAAGGCATTGATGCATTGTAGATGGAATACAATAATTGGCATTAATCCAATCTCTCCCCAGTAGTAAATTATATGCACCTTTTCCACTTACAACAAAGAAGGTCATCGGCAAGGTTTTGTTGCTGATGGTTAATTCAACGCATATAGCTCCCTTAACTGGAGACACATTTCCTTCAAAATCCTTCAACATCATGTCGGTCTTAGTTAAATCCTGATCTTCTTTGCCAAGCTTCCGATACATTACATATGGCATAATGTTAATTGCAGCTCCCCCATCAGTAAGTATTTTTGAAATCGGCTGCCCATCAACCCGGCCTTTGACAAGCAATTCATCATCGGAAGGCTTTTGAAAAATAGCTATCATTGGATCAAGTGCCAACTGAGCTATCTGATCAGGGAGATTTATTTCCTCATCATCGCTAAAAGGCGCAAGAAATTCCATCGGCAACATAAATACCATGTTAATATCTGATGATTGCCCTTTTCCGTCGGGATTCGATTGCTGCCGATTCTCAGACTTAGAAGAATTCTCCTCTCTATACAGATCTTCCTGGCGTTCCCGCTGCATCCTCCTTTTCTGCATCCTTGTTAACCCTTCTGGGCACCATTGGGGAAGCTCTGTCCTCCACACTAGCTGATGGCGAACCTCCCTTGATTCTACCCGATGAGTATTGGCATCTCTGCAGAATATAAATTCGTCGGGAACCCGTGCATCTGCCATTTCTTCAAGTTCATCTTGATTCCTTGGAAAATGACCAACACGTTCACCAAGCCTGTCATGCACACTAAGTCTGCCCCCCAGCCGGTCATGGATTGACATGCTCCCCCTAATCGGCTCATTAAAACGACGATCATTGTTCTGGAATCGCTAATCTGACCGATCATACCGATGATATCCATTACACTTAGGATAGTTTCTCACAGTCGGCAATTTGATATTTTGTTCCCAACAATGAATGAAGAACGGGCAGTTCCAGTGATCTTTATGCAGATTCCATTCTTCTCGCTCCCTTTCCTCTTGCCGACGCCGATACCGATCCTCACGCTGCTGCCAAGTCTCTCTATGCCGCCTATTTAGTGATCACAACACCAGAGCGGGGAGGCCGTCCAGAGCTACTACCCTCCTTTATCAAACCTTTTCCTTTGGCGTCATCGGTGGTTATTTGATGCTAGGGATCCACTGATGCATTCTTCTCAGATGTTTCAAATGTTAAGACCTTAGTCTTACCTTTGGCATCCAACATATTTGCAGGGTAAGGGTGTTGATCAATTTTCATCGGCTTCTGGGCTTTGGAATTATCAAACTTGATTCTCCCAGATTCTATAGCCGATTGCAATTGCTGCCTAAGCACTTTGCATTCAGTTGTCCTGTGTGATGTTGCATTATGCCATTTGCAATACTTGATCTTCTTTAGCTCTTCTACTGATGGGATCACATGATTAGGTGACAATTTAATCTGCCCCTCCTGAAGCAAGAAATCAAATATCCTATCGTCCGTAGTGATATCGAAAGCAAACTTCTCCGGTTCTTTCTAGCCAAAAGGGCAAGACATCGGCTTTTTGTTTTTTACCCACTCTGCCAAGCCGATGACTACTTCTTCATCAGAATCTGAACTCACTGCCTCATCAACAAATGATACTTTCTTATTCCAGGCCTTTCTAGGTTCAAAAACCTTGATATCTTGATTAGAAATCCTCTGCACCAAATGACTCAAGCTTTCAAACTCTTGAGAAGCATATTTGTCCTTGATGTGTGGCAATAATCCTTGAAAAGCCAAATTGGCTAACTACCAATCATCCAGAACTAGACTATAACACTTGTTTCTTACATCCCGCAGCCTCTGCACAAAGCTTTCAACCAATTCATCATTACGTTGTCTTAGTCTTACTAAATCGGTAATTTTCTTTTCATGGACTCTAGAAAAGAAATACTTGTGAAACTGCTTTTCTAGATCGGCCTAGGAAAATAACTGAGTTTGGAGGCAGCGAAATAAACCAGGTAAATGTCGATCTCGACAAAGATGATGAAAATATACAAACTCTTAACTCATCTTTGTTAGAAGCTTCTCCACACTAGATGATGAACCGATTGACATGTTCCATGGTTGATGTGTCATCTTGCCCATAAAACTTAGTGAAATCCGGTACCTTGTCCTGATTTGGGAGCGGAATCAAATCATAAGCAGGAGGATACAACGTCTGATAAGAATAAGTGTTAACCTTAGGTTTTATTCCATACTGGTCTCTCATAACTTCTGCTATCTTATTGGCCCAATAGGCATCGGCATCCTGCCGATGTGCGGGTTGTATTTCTGGTACCTGCTGATAAGCTTCCACATGTCTTTGAGGTACACGGTCTCTAGGAAACATCACATTGGCCATAGCTTGTTGACTACCAACCTATTGAGCGAGATTCATTGGCTAGTTTACTAGTCCTTGATTCTGAAAATCGATTTGCATCTATCCTTGCTGGAATCCCATAGACTGATGATTCTGATGTGTCACATGTGGAAAGAACAACTGCTCTATCCAACCATTATTGGCGTTCATCGGCATATGTCCTGTCGATGGTTGATAATTAGTTATCATTGCTGGGATAGCATGACCTGTTTGAGTCACAAACCTCTATGGAGTTGGCAACGGATTTGCCGATGAATTTGCATTAGGCATTTAGAATGTCGGCATTTGAAAACTCCCTGAAACAGGTCTTGCAGTAGTAGTTGTTGAATGCTAAGTTATTTGAGTCATCGGGGAAACTGGGGGTGCCGATGTCATAGGAGCCTTCCCTGCTAAGTTAGTTACCTGAGATGTTCCAAAACCATTTGCAAAAAACTCTGGAGGCATACCATATCCCCACCAATTGGGAGGAACTTGATAATTCTGAAACACAGACCCTGACATTGCCGATGCCGATAAATTTGTGTTGAGCTGAACCCGTCCCCCTGATGTCGTTGGATTAGGTCTCATCAGTGTAGATTGCTCATTAGTCAACCCTAATGTGCTTGGAGGAGAAGTAGCTTCTATACCCGCAACGGCTGGAGGAGCCGAAGCTGTAACCGATGACAAACCTAGCCGATGATAGGCCAGGCCAGCATATAGTGGTGGTATCTGTCCTTCTTTAAAAGTTCTAGCCATAGCATTGTAAATAGTATTGAACAGCACATTGGAGTGATTAATCAAAGCACGATTAATAGCATTATGAACCATGTCTTGCAATTTGCCAGGATTGAGATCAAAAGTAACATAACGAGGAATCGGCAGTTCTTGCTTTTGGATAACTTCCCTGCTCCTGTTGACACTAAAGGACTTCAAGCAAAGCTGCTTGTATTCCTCCATGGCCCTCTCCATAGCCTGCTTCTACTCGTCCCTGAGATCGGCTTCTGTCACAACAATGACATTCTCCGTGTCGAGATCAGTAGTAGCCATATTGATTTTGTTGATAGATTGGTCCCACCGGGCGTGCCAAAAGATGTGTTGATGCAAAAACAGATCTGCAAACACAAAGGGCTAATACCTAATTCAAGTGTTGAGGCATGCCAACCGATTTAACTTAGCAATCGACAAAGAAGATAACTTGAATACTTTGGTCTCGACAACAGCGATGCGCCCGGATGCCACAGCCAAGAGATACTCACGCGGAACTCAAGAATTCACCGAGTATTGCTCGATGAATCCTTAAGAACTCGTAAAGAAAAGAAAATATGCAAGTTGACGAAGTCATTGAAAAAGTAGATATAATAGTAGATGTCAAACTTGTGTATGATATTGATTGATTGTCCTCTTACATTGCTGCTAAGCCCATATTTATACTCTATCCTAAAGAGTTACAACTGTATACAACTTGGATTTAATTCTAAACCAAATAGGATTCGTACATGAAACAAACCGTAACAAATATGGAAAATAACGACCTATCTATCCTGGTGATCGGCATATCACCGCTGTCTTCCTAGCGACCCCCACACCTTCCCATATAGTCATCGGCACACACCCTGCATCTCTTTTAACAACTCCCATACCTTTTCTCATCGGCATCAACAATCATTAGTAATCGACAATGATTGGCAACTACTGCCAGACTTAGCAACATCTTTCTCCTATTGTCCTGTCATCGACATCCTTGGCTATCGGCAATCTCCTCATCGGCCAGACACATCACCTCTTTGACTGCCGATCCAAGCTTCACTGACTATCCCGATTCGTATCCAAAAATGGTGTCAATAGTAGCCTTGACATGGCGAGAATGGACCCATGTAGTCTAATCCCCAGACATCAAACAGCTCCACTTGAAGGTTATTTTTAAGAGGCATGGCATCACGAGTATTGATATTCCCTTGTCACTGATACCTCTCACAACTCTTGATGAAGTCTTGAGTGTCTTGGTACATGGTAGGCCAATAGAATCAACTTTGCCAAATTTTGGCATGGGTTTTAAATGTACCATAACGGCCTCCATATTCAGCTCTATGGCACTTCTTATTGATTTGGACGACTTCTTCCATAGGGACACATCTTCTTAGCACACCATCCTAGCAGACCCTATAGAGGTAGGAGTCGTCCCAAAGGTGCACTTGGCTCTCCTTGATCAGCTTCTTCTTATCTACCCCTAGTGGCACAGAACCAGAAACCATATAGTTAACGATGTTTGCATACCACGGGTAGGCGGCTGACACTTTGAGGAGTGTGTCGTCCCGAAGATAGTCGTTGATTGGTAGATCATGTTTATCCTCGATCTGCATTCTAGACAAGTGGTCTGCGACCAAGTTCTCTACTCCATTTTTATCTTTTATTTCTAAATCAAATTCTTGGAGTAGCGGGATCCACCTTATTAGCCTTGGTTTAGCATCTTTCTTACTGAGCAGGCATTTTAGTGCAGCGTGATTGGTGTAAACGATCACCTTTGCCCCTACTAAGTAAGATCTAAACTTGTCTATAGCAAACACTACAGCTAAAAGCTACTTTTCTGTTGTTGCATAGTTTAGATGTGGACCAGTTAGTGTTTTGCTAGCATAAGAGATAGCGTGATGCTTTTTATCTTTGGTCTATCCTAAGACAGCTCCTACAGCATAATCACTAGCATCACACATTATCTCAAAAGGACGCGACCAATCAGGGGGTTGTATGATTGGTGCGGAGATAAGTGCTTTCTTGAGGTAGTAAAAAGCATCTAAGCACTCATCGTCAAAGTTAAAGGGTGCATCTTTAGCCAACATATTTGTTAAAGGTCTAGCGATTTGTGAAAAATCTTGTATAAACCTCCTATAAAAACCTACGTGACCAAGAAAACTGCGTACGCCTCTAACATTCGTGGGAGGTGGGAGCTGTTCTATGACCTCTATTTTAGCTCTATCCACCTCTATCCCATGCTCGGACACTCTATGTCCTAGCACTATCCCCTCCCGAACCATGAAATGACATTTCTCCCAGTTCAGGATCAAGTGCTTCTCTTGGCATTTTTGTAAGACGCAGTCTAGGTTCTCAAGACAGTCATCAAAAGTCTTCCCATAGACGGAAAAGTCATCCATGAAGACTTCCATGATTTCTTTCAATCATGTCTAAGAAGATGGACATCATGCACCTTTGGAAGGAAGCAGGAGCATTTCATAGGCCAAAAGACATGCGCCTATATGCATATGTCCCGTAAGGGCATGTGAATGTCATCTTAGTTTGATCATCGGGATGGATCAGGATTTGATGATAACCCGAATAACCGTCATGGAAGCAAAAGAAAGAATGCTTTGCTAACCGTTCTAGCATCTCATCGATGAAGGGTAACGGGAAGTGATCTTTCTTTGCAGCCTTGTTGAGTTTTTAGCAATCTATGCACATCCTCCATCCCGTGACGGTTCGTTGTGGGATAAGCTTGTTGTTATCATTTTTATCTACCGTCATTCCTCCCTTCTTAGGTACTACTTGTACAGGGCTGACCCACTCACTGTTTGGAACAACATAGATTATGCCCGCGTTCAAGAGCTTGAAGTCCTCTTTCTTTACTACTTTCCTCATCGCATTATTTAGCCTTCTTTGAGGCTCCGTAGAAGGTGTCGCATTGGATTCTATGGGTATGCGATGAGTGCAGAGAGCAGGACTAATTCCCTTAAGGTATTGGAGGGAGTATCCTAAGACAGAGCAATGTTTCTCTAATATGGCGATAAGTTTAGTGGCCTCTTCCTAAGAGAGCTGATCCTTAATGATGACAAGGCTATCCCTATCGCCGTTATGGAAGACATACTCAAGCCTAGGGGGAAGTGGCTTAAGTTTTACGGAGGGCTTAGGTGGTGGCTCAGATTCATCTAGCTCTAGTGGTTAATCTAGTTCTGTATCTAGCTCTTCGATGTAATCCTTAGCTTCCTCCTCTAGATTAGGTTGTGATGCCTCTAGTTGAGTGGCTGCCATCACCTCCTCTATCAGATCAGTTTTGGGGTTTGGCTCGATTTTGGCGTTAATCAAGCCGACGTAGGGGATGGACAGGTTAAGGTTCTTCCCTATCTGAACCTTGAGGTGGCCGCTATGAAACCCGTCAATGAATCTCATAAGCAGGTGCCCAATTAACAGGTCTATGTCCTCTACATCAAAGATGTAGAAATTTAAGAGGACATGGAACTTGTTAATGACAACAAACATATTGTGTGCAAGGTCGCAGCTCTCGACCAATTCTCCAGATGGTAACTTGAGAAACTTTTTGGTCGGAACTAATGGTTCCTCGCCTAGGAGTGTTAATGCTAAATTCTTAGACATTACAGATGCTCCTACGGTGGGGTCATAAAGAGAATCTATGGGATTCCTGCTTATGAGACAACAAATGGTTGTGAAGCAAGAGAGAAGCCTAATAACATCAGACGACGCTTCTAACTCCTTCAGCCATTCGCTGCTCATAATGGTCATGAGCTCCTGAGCAGTTGCTTTGAGGTAACAAGCCTATAAGCGAGAAGATACTTGCTCTTTTGGAGCATTGTGGTTTCTCTTTTGCACAGGTTGTTTCGAGACGTTGCCATAATCGGCGAAAAGATCAGTCTCGATGTTAAGAGGATACTCCAAGGGGTGAATCACTTCTTCCCTTGGAGGTGTTTGGGATTGTGGTTCAAGCTCGATAGCTTGTGATGTGGCTACTATAGCGTCTGCTAATGAGGTCTCATCCCTAGGGGCTTTGTCTTCCTCAGGGGCATCACTATGGTCATCAGTGTAGGGGGTGTTGTCTAGTATGGTTGCTAGGACCACCCTACCTTCACTAATGGGTAAATGAAGGAATGCTCCCTTCGAGGCTAGATCAAG
>Ga0182004_10004540_pt1 | contig 11205 bp, 9 predicted proteins | sample Sormic07211540_1_FD_120479 | JGI IMG/M metagenome (GOLD analysis project Ga0182004, IMG submission 120479) | Endophyte microbial communities from Sorghum bicolor roots, Mead, Nebraska, USA - 072115-40_1 MetaG | ecosystem: Host-associated > Plants > Roots > Unclassified | place: USA: Nebraska...
TCATCTGTTATTTCGTGCGATCTGTAGCCTGACTATCACGTCAAAGAGAAGATACTAATTCTGATAGACACTTGGCAAGAAGCTTTTGGTGGTGCCCGTGCAAGATATCCCCAGTATTACGCAGCATATCAAGAGATGCTGGTAAATGTTTTCACATTTTGTTTTCATGCATAAATTGCGACCATATTTTATAGCATTATATGTGGTCTCAAGTACTAACAAACAAAAAGTTTATTAGTAGAAAGTGGTGTTTGTTTCACCATCTGGAACATTGCAATAGCACAAATAAATGGAACATGTTCCTGGTTTAGCTACTTTACCTAGTGTTTTCATCATCTTCAAAGTGTTACTTTACCTAGTATATTTATAGCACTAAACTCAGAACTTATCGTACTTTTGATTTGATTTATCAGCGTGCTGGTGCTGTATTTCCTCAAAGGCCGGAGAGTACCGTGCCAATCTATACTCCTCCACAGACACAGCCTCTAAGGAACTATCCGCCTTCTGCATTGCGTAACACTGATTATCGACAAGATGTGCCTGAATCCTCTTCTGCACCAGAAGTGCCTGCATTAAGGTACTTTGCTTTTCTTTACCCCATCCATGGAATTGATGTTAGAACTAATGCAGTAAATGTGCATTATCTGTGGGATTACAGTTATAACAAAATTGAGCATTCTCATGCCTTCCTTCTTCTCCCTACATATGGTGCAGCCTACCAAAGGATTTTAAGGTCATTGGGATTATATTTGCAGAATATTTGTAGTTTCAGCTCCCATTAAGATTATTTCTGAAATTGGTAGGTCTGTAATAAAGAGAATATACAAGAGAATATGCATGGATATTTTTTATGGCAGTTCAAATCTGTGAATTTCTATTTATATTGCATAAACTTTCCATAGCTTTTCTATTTTTCTTTCTATACATTGCAGCTCATCCCTTCTGTGGACCAGTTCTATAAGGTTATAATTGAATCATTGTTATGATTAGCCGTGCCTTGTTTATTTGATGAATTTCCTTTCTAAAGGAAGTTTGAAAATAACATTATGTCTTTCTATTGCCAGCTTGACAGAAATTCAGAATGCACGTGGGGTCATGGATGTACTTGCAGAGATGTTAAATGCTATTGATCCTGGTAACAGAGAGGTATTTTCTACCTTGTTCTTGCTTACCCTTGGTAATTACGCACGTCTAGTAAAATCATGAGATGACCTTCCCATTTTCCTTGAGGATTTCTTTCCTTGAAAACTGGATTCTATGTTGACATGTTCCAGATTGTTCAACTGGACCATGCAGTTCCAGAAGTTCTAGTCATCCCTGGATTTCTAAATAGTAGTCAACATGCAGGGTCTAAGGCAGGAGGTTATTGTGGACCTTGTGGACCAATGCCGTTCATATAAGCAAAGAGTGGTGCAACTTGTCAATTCAACGTCGTAAGTCACTGCTTTATGTTATGTTTTTTCAACCAGTATATATACAAACTAAATGAAATTAATTGTTGGAAACTTAGGATATGGATTTGAACCACCAAACTACTCTTTTATGTTTGTGTACCTGAACTTAACAGGGAGAAATAAAATTTTGTTCAGCTGAAATCCATTATTGGCAGGGAATTGACACAACCTTTTTTTTCTTAATAATAATGTATTATGGACTATAGTGAAAATATAACTATTACTACTTTTTGTGAAAGCTGTCGTATGCTTTGTTTACATGGTACACCATATATTCTTTTCTACTCCCTCCATTCCAAATTGTAAGTCATTAGAGCTTTTCTAGTTATAGCTTTTGCTTTGCATCAAATATACGCTTTGTGTAGGTGTGGCCAGTTGGAGTCATCGAGCAAACAAAGCCTTGCTCTACTTCTACTTCCTTTGAACTGGATATTCAAAACATGTTTTACTGTCATCCTTTGAATTTCCTGTGCTTGTTTTCATGTAAGAGTGGAATAGTTTCTAATTCTTTCCATACATTTAATGGCAACAGGGACGAGGACCTATTAAGTCAGGGCCTTTCATTGAATGATGATTTACAGCGTGTTTTAGCAAAACACGATGCAATTGCTGCTGGCATAGCCGTTCGAGTAGAAAAACCGAAATCAGTCCCGGCCCGCGCAGACAGTTCACCAACGAAGCCCGAGCCGACAAAGGAGGCAGACCAAAGGTTGTGTTGTGTCCTCACATGTTACTCTAGCTGAAATAATCCTTTAGCTGATGAGGGTTTAGTAACCCTCAAAAAAGTATCTTAGAATTATTCTTTGACTGACTTTTCCTATTAACACTATGAACCTGTCAGGTCTGCTAAAGTTGCCAGTAGTGTGACTCCATTTGAGCAGTTAGCACTTCCTGCACCACCATCATCAAGTGCTTCAAAGTCTCATGGAGAATCAGCTGTTACCCCAAATATTGACTTACTTAGCGGTGATGAGTTCTTCAAACCAGAACCTGTTCATTCCCAAGCTCTTGTTCCTTTAGTGACTCAGCCTGCAGCTTCAGCTTCTTCAAGCCCCAGTACTTTAGACCTTTTAGACATGTTTTCAGATAGCAATGCTATCAATAACACCAGCCAGAACCCTACCATACCTTCTGTATCTAACACAAATCCTAATCCATCAGTACAAGCCTATCCTTCTCCACAGCAACCTGTTCCACCACACCATCCTTCACCATATGCTAATGGGTTAAATTCAGATACAATGACACCCTATGATCAAGGCTCTAACTTAACCTCAGCAAGTTCATGGAATGGACAGTTTGCCCATGGAATGATTCCACCACAGCAGGCACTGAATTATGGTACTAACACTGTCTCTTTTAATCTAAGCTTCTAGTATGTACAAGTATCTTAGTATTACTTTTGTTTGTTCTATTAGTTTGTCCCTAGAGTGTTAAAAACAGAGCTAGGTATTGTTTTATTCCCTAACCTTTTTCTGGATCAGATTACAGTTGCTGTGTCTATGCTTCTCTTATTTCCTAATATTTCAAGCTTTTGTGCCATAGAACTGTGATACAGTTTACAAAATCAGCACAATTTACATGAATGCTAAAGAAAGCATAAGATAAAGTTTAGCATCAAGCAGATTAAATTTTCTGTTTGTGAAGTACTTTTATGTAGATTTTTTGTTTCTTACATGTAGAAGTTTCCATCCTCAGATAGTCAAACTCTTGGCGATTGGTCCTTGACAGGTCAAGTTGAACAAAGCAACGACCTTCCACCACCACCCTGGGAAGCTCTGCCTGCAGAAACTGAGCAATTAGAAGCCGACCATCCTGGTGGGTTGTCAGCTGTGCCACAATTTGGAGTTACTCAACCCCAGCCAGTCCAAATTACACATCCTGGGCAGCAACTGTTACCATCGCAACTAATGCCAAGTGGACAACCAGGAGGGCAGTTCCAGCCTAGACTTGGGGCTCAACAACCATATGCTACACAAAATACACAGTATGGAGGAATGTATCCGCCAGTGCAAGGCAACCAACCAGCAGGTATTTATCCCCAGCAAATGGCTGGAGATGTCTACCAGCAACAGATGTTTAGTGGCCAGATGACAGGCTATGGCTATGGTCAGCAGCCTGGAGGCTACTACGTTCCGAACGCCGCATATGCATATGCCAGTGCAAATGATCTTTCTCAGAGGATGAATGGTCTCTCGATGCAAGACAACAGTCTGTATGGCACACCCGCGCCGTCTTCCCTCCAGCAGCGTAACAGGCCAAGTAGACCTGAAGATTCGCTCTTTAGTGATCTTGTTAGCATTGCCAAAACAAAGCCTAGTAAATCTGCGTCCAACAAGGCTGGTAACTTGTAAAGATGAGTCGGTGCTTACAAGTTCCATATGGGGGTACCTTCTCATAGTATATAAATTCTTGGATTTTTTTTTACTTATTTGAAAGTGGTAGGCGAGATTTGTAGATTCTGAGATTGATAGCGATTGTTTTTTCAAGAAAAAGTTTGTTTACCATCATTCTGTAGCCTTAATGTCTTGTGTACATATAAATGGAGGGAAAAAGAAAAAAGAGAGGAGTCCAGTATGCTGTCTCTCCTGGTAATTCTGGCATCGGACTTCTGAATATCAGACCCTGTTCCTGGTTTTGCTTGGGCCATTGTTGCGTCAGCTGCCTCTCTGCATGCATGAGTTGTGCCTCGTCTCCCTTCTCTCTGCATGCATGAGTTTTGTCGCGTCTCCCTTCTCTCTGCATGCATGAGTTGTGCCTTGTCTCCCTTCTCTTTGCATGTATGACTTGTTTGCATGCATGACTTGTCTTCCTCCTTTTCCGACGGCTGTTAGGTTTGAGTTTTGTGGCATTTCTATGTCCAACGAATAGTTAACAGGCAGAGAGTTAGCCAACATGATGTCGCCAAGAGGTCTGCATCATCCCTATTCAGCATGAGTTGTGCCTCGTCTCCCTCTCTGCATGCATGACTTGTCTTCCTCCTTTCCGCTGACTTGTTAGGTTTGAGTTTTGTGGCTTCACCCTATCCGATGAATAGTCAACAGGCGGAGAGTGAGGTGACAAGGTGCTGCCAAGTGGGCGACGATGGACATCAGTAGGCAGGGATGGCCATGGGGCCAAGAGGTCTACTTCATCCCTATTCAACTGAGATTAGCGGAGGGTCGAGGCTAGCCGAAGGTGGTGTAGGGTTGGTGGGTGGTATGGCTGGCAGTAGGCTCCATTGGTCGTCAGTGGTGGGTGAGGTTGGTGGTAGATGGTGAAGGGTTGGAGAGTGGAGGTCGATGAACCCTTCAGTTCGGATTAGTGGAGGGTGGGGATGGAAAGGTGGGGGTAGGCAGCGTTGGTCGAGGACACGGCGTAGACAGAGGCCAAGGCATGGGCTGGAGTAACGGCTTGAGGCAAACGAAGAGGAAAATGCTTCAAAGGAAGACGAAGAGGCGAAGTCACAAAGGAAGTGGAAAGATTTTGCGCGCCGCAACTGTTATTGACGTGTAAACATTAATTAAGGGAGTCGTTGTTTCCATGGCCCTAGAACGAGAATGGCGGAGTCACGGAGGGAGAAGGAAAAAATTCACGTGCAACTATTAGGGATGTGGGAGTGTTGATTAGGGCCTTGTTTGTTTGGGCCAGGAATGACCGGGTTCGGGCCAATCCCCATGGATCACCCCGGCGTGAAAGCAATCTCGACACATGATTATTTGTTTGTTCGTTTAAGCCTCACATGGTTTGTAACCCAGCCTAGTTTGGTCTTTCCCCCTCGTCCCCACCCAGAACGAAGCCCAACCTCTAGTGTCATGGAAGAGATCCTGTCACAGGCTGTGGAGGGAACGAGGGACATGTGAAGCAGTGGCAGCGGTGCAACACGATGTACGCGTATTGGTTGAAGCGCGACATGCTGGCGACGACGAGGGCGTCTGTGACGTGACCCTCTCCTCCCCGATGTCGATCTCCTCCAACAGTGCTTTCTCACTAGTAATCCTCTTCTATTCTCTGTTTCTCTTGCATCTAGGGTTCTTGATTTGATTTGTGATTCTTGCATTCTTCTTGTTTAATGTCTGATGGCCATTGTACTGTCCAATTCGTGAAACAAGTTAGCAGTTAAAATGTTAGTCATATCCTCACAAGAGCTATTGCTAGAATGATTATAAGGATCGAGGACCAGATCTGCTGGCTCTCGTGCTTTGCACGGGCAACAAGCTAGCAGTATACACAATATACAATATATTTTGATCCTGTGGCAAATGTAGCACATGCCAACCAATTAGACCTTACTTCTACCCTATGGAAACTTTATTTCGATGGATTGGCTTGTAAAGATGGCCAAGGTGTTGCGTAATCATTATTTCTCCTAATGATGCTGAATTTGAGATATCAAGCCGATTGAATTACTATTGCATTAACAATCAAGCCGAGTATGAAGCTCTTTTATTCGGCTTGAAAAATATTGTATTCCATGAAGGTAAAACATGTTGAAGACTTGAAGCCTTTGGTGATTCCCTGCTGGTGGTATAGCGAGTAACTGGTGAGTTTTAATGCTTGAACACTCAATGTTTATCTTGATATGTGCCTAGATATTATTGCTTTCTTTGCCGAAATCCAAATTTGGCATATTTCAAGGCATGAAAATTATAAATCCAACATGCTAGCTCGACAAGGATCTGGCTTTGACATCGCTGGGTGTACTTTTCACACCGAAGAAAATCTGATGCAAAAAAAACTTGGTTGTTTTATGTGTAGGAGCAGCTAAGTCGGCTAAGCTGACTACCCAAGTTGACCAAGCCGACTTGCTTGGGTTGGCTAGGCCAAGCTGACTCGCCTCTAGTTGGTTGGGCCGATTTGTCCAATGAACTCCCAAATCATCTCGTTTGAGTTCAAGCAGTGATGTGGCTGGTTTGGATTATTGAAGGACTGACCCTATATATTTACATGATCTAAGTGCTAAAGTTGATAAAAGTATTTGGCGGAGTACATTGTTCATGAAGGTATTTGTGGTACACATGAATTGGTTCCAAAGATGAAGTGGTTATTGCGTTGAGCTAGTTTTTATTGGCCTACTGTGATGGCCAATTGCTTTCGTTACTACACAGGTAGTGAATAGTGCCAACGGTTTGAGAATACTCAGTTTTGTGTCTGGTGCTATGCTTCATCCTATTATCAAACCATGTCCATTTTGTGGTTGGGGGCTAGACTTCTTGGCCAAATTGATCCCCGATCATCAAAGGGACATTGCTTTGTCTTGGTTCTTGTGGATTACTTCACTAAGTAGGCTCAAGTAATTCCTTTGAAAAATATGAGACATAAGGAGGTGATTGAATTCATTACTGAGCATATCATACATAGATTTGACATTCCCCAAACATTAACTATGAATCAAAGAATATCATTTGTATCAAAGGCGCTACATTATTTTATTGATTTATATAAGATCAAGTTGTTTTGCTCAAGTCATCTTCATACTGTGATCAAGCTACTGGCCAGGATGAGTCTAGTAATAAGACTTTGATCAAGCTCATCAAAAATAAATTTGAAGATAATCCTAGGAGGTGGCATGAGGTTTTGTGTGAAGTTCTTATGGGCACATCACATATCTAGGCATGGTGCTAGAAAAGTTACTCCTTTTAAGTTGGTATATGGGCAAGAGCTGTTACTACCCGTCAAGTGAATTTGGATGCATATATGCTTGCTAAACAAAATGTTTGTTTGCCATTATGTATCATGATTTAATGATGGATAATATCAACGAGGTGGTCGGCAAAAGATTAAAAGCTCCAAGTAGATGGTGAAAGACAAAGCTCAGGTTGCCAAGGCACAATGAGAATGTCAAAAGCAAATCATTCCAAGTTGGGGATTTAGCATGGAAAACCATACTACCCACTTGGAACGAAGAGCAACAAGTTTGGCAAATGGTCGCCAAGTTGGAAGGTAATTATAGAGTGATCAAAGTAATAATTGGGAATTCATATCTATTGGAGACATTGCAAGGTGATAGTCTCCCAAGAGCAATCAACGAAAGGTACATGAAGAAGTATTTTCCAAGTGTTTGGCAAAAATCCTAGAGTGCTTTTCAAACAATGGCTAATACATGTATCACCCTTCGAATAAATATGGCCGATGTATACATCATCCTTAGATGCTACATAGCCAATGAGATGGGTGTTGTTGCTATTTAGTGCTTTAATTATGTTTTTAGGTTCATGTTTCATTCACCTAAAATCAGGGGGCATATGTTGGCATTAAAAAAATGTCTCAGCATGGAACATGGGCATAAGGGACATGTTGGAAATTAATTGGCGCATCAAGTAGCAAGAGAAACAAGCAAAAAAAGAAGAAAACCACGCCTGTTCTACCAGACACTACTAGAACCACCCTCCCCCCGTAGCTATGGTTTTTTACATTAGACATGCTTTAATTTGTCTCTATAGGATTGTAGGTAAGCTTTACGAAAATATGTTAGAAGCATCTTCTTTTGGACCGTGTTAGGCTCCATAGAGACAATTTTCGTAAGCATATATATTAGATGAACAGAAGTTTCATAAACACGTTAGATGCATGTCTAAACACATTAATATGCTTTTATAGATGCTTATATAGCATGTGTCTAATAGTGTAGTTACGTTGTAGATAAATTCATAATTCGTGTCTACTACTATAGTAATGTTTTGTAATGACCCAATATTGCACATTAAGGAGTATAGAGACGATATATATAGTAGATGACGTGGAAGATGCCGTGAAAGGTGGTGTGGCAACTGACGTGGAAAGGTGACGTGGCAAGTGACATAAAAAGGTAACATGGTAGCTAACGTGGAGAGGTGACATGGCAGCTGATGTGAAGAGGTGATGTGGCAGGTGACATGTTTTATAGTAACGCCTGAATACGTGTTAACAAAAGTAGAAACAATATTGTAGCCATGTTTTTATTGCATGTCTACGTACATCGATATGTTGTATACGTCATAGCGTGTATTAAGTACTGTAGAAACAATTTCGTACATACATCTATGTTTTGTATAGTAATATAGACACATTATATTGACATATTGTAATGCGTTATTACGTCCCAAAAAAATAGACATTTTCATTATATATATAGTGCATCGAGATGAATGTAGAAATAGTTAGAATCATTTTTTTATTTTTTGTTTTTTATTAATAATGGGAAGTAAACCATCAATGATATTGTAATTGGCCTTGACAAAACAACAAGAATCTAACTAACTCGATTTCCAATATGTCCATTACTGATCAGATTATGTTCACAAAGAAGCATAGAGAAAGTGATAATATCATAAAATATTACTTAAATACTTTTTGGTAACAACTAAAACTTGAAATTTGTACTTTGCCTCCATCTAGCTTTGTCCACATGCTGTGTGTACCAACTTGTTGCGGGTACGAAATGAATTTCTAGCTTTCTCCACCTACAATGAAGCATGTGTTAGATGAATAACTCAATTTGAAGATGTTACTGTCCTATTTTGAATGAAAAAAGTTCAAAGTTAAATGTGAACTTGGCCAAGCAATAATATATCAACAACATCAATTAGTGTATGAATATGATCAAATGGTCTAGGTACCTCCTCATCTCCAATATTGCCATGTATAATACTCTCAAGGCCTTCAACATAAATCCCCAAGTATTTTGTTCCAAGCTTTATTTCTAAAATCTCTCTTGCTCTCTCTCTCTCTGGCTATTAGTAGTTACTAACTTTCCTTTGGCCACAACTCTGCCTTTGTTTATCACTGAAATGAGATAGACTTTCTCTTGTTTTTTCACGAAAAATACATACCAATGATAAATTAGAGAGGATGATCCTTTTTGTATTTTCGTCACAAATTCAGCAAGTGTTTTATGTCTATGACCCAAAAGCTGAACCATGGAATACTGTGGTGAGAGTTAGTCTGCGAGATAATTTTGACATGGACGTAGAACTCTCTGCCCGGTCATATGATGCTATAGTTGAACATTGTGGGGTTTTTTTTTTTGCTCTGAATGGTAATGAACCAATCTGTGTTACTTTAGGTAGGAGGTGCGAACTTGTTGGGTTACTGGTATCTAGTGTACACATTTCCCTATTTGATTAAATAGTGTAATCCATGTGACCTGTAACATGCCTTATTTAATTGTTCCCTGCTCTAATGTTTTCTGGTTATGAGTTAATAGTAGCGGCAATTCAATATTGAATTTCAGACATTCAGTGCAACTGCTAGGCTTGCCTTGTGTAATCATTGCTTACATGTGTCTAATTATTCCAGCTTAATTATTAGCTTTAGTTGCTTGCTTGTGTTGGCTAATGAGCAGTAGTAGTATATAATTATCAGCTCTATACCTCGACTGTTGTCACTTTTTAGATTGACAAAGTACGTTCAGTACGTAGCTGCTAGCATTCATTCACATGCCCATCAAGACTCTTGATTCTTATAGTAACAGAAACTTCATTAAGTAGCTTTCTAATGTCATGTTCTGTGCACTTTACTCATATTTTTATTATGTTGTTTACAACTGTTAGTGACCATAGAAGTAGCAATATCAAACCCTTATGATGAAATTTGATGAATCTAAGCATGCTACATGATGAAATTTGAATCCAAGCATACTATTGTGGAAAAGCCCATCTACTCCATCCCCTCTAGCGCCCTTATGGGTAACCTCTAATCAGCTAGAAAAGGTCTTATGGTTGCACTGCCAATCTCGGGTGACCGCTTACAAATAAATCCTCAAGTTGCTAAAAAATCATTTTTATTGTTTGTTGCTTAAACATTAATCAAGTCATAAGATCATAGTCACAGAAAGAAAACTCAATGCTATAGTTGCCTTGATCCAATTGCTCCTGCTGATCCTATTGGTCATCAAGGTACTGATCTTGGTCACCAAGTACTGCTCACCGTCTATAGCCGATCACCAATCAGCAACGCACAAACAATCGAAGCTAAACATACACCAAGCAAACAAAGCTACAATTACAACAGTACACCAACAATAGCAAAACAATAAGAAAATATTATAAAATGATTCTTCACATCGCTACGATCACACAGACGTAAATATCATGAAAATCTAGGCTAAAACGGAGAAGATATGAATTTTCCAAGATTTCCTTTAGTAAAGTAATTAGTTAAAAATATCTTGAAACTAAAAAGACACAAACTGGTGAACCAAGGCTACTAACATGTAGATCTCGTAAATACGAACCTAACGCAATTTGAACGGCTCAAATCGGAGTTAAAACGAATATTTTATGGCTAAAAGAAACTCAGTGGAAAAACTGTAATTATTTGCAAACATATTTTGAATGTGAGTAAACGATTTTACGTTTTTAAATAAGAAAAACAATTTTACGTTTTTATTATTGAAAACCGCCATGGACTGCGGGTTCTATTATGAAATAGGGAAGGGGCTCTTTAGAAAAATCGGCGGCCAAAGGGGTAAGATCTACTCGTGGCCGTTGGATTACGTCTCGACGGTGGAGATTGACCCAGAGGAAAAACAAGGTGGTCGCCGGCGGTCCTGTCGGCGGCGCCATGGCTGGAATCGTGGAAACCTCGTCAGATTTCATCAATTAGGTGATTTAGGATGCTATTCAATGAACTAAGAGCGTGGGAAGTGTTGACGGTCCTTAATGCTCATATTTAACCATCAACTAATCATGGAAAAGGATCCAAATGCAACTAACACCTAGACTTAGGGTTTTATCTGACAGAATTCCACAAGTTTTGGTGTTTGTCTATTTCTGCAGGGGGTTATCAGGAA
>Ga0182004_10004541_pt1 | contig 11203 bp, 10 predicted proteins | sample Sormic07211540_1_FD_120479 | JGI IMG/M metagenome (GOLD analysis project Ga0182004, IMG submission 120479) | Endophyte microbial communities from Sorghum bicolor roots, Mead, Nebraska, USA - 072115-40_1 MetaG | ecosystem: Host-associated > Plants > Roots > Unclassified | place: USA: Nebraska...
AATAAACACTAAAATTTATCTCCTAGGCGCCCACCACTTTAGTATGTTCATTGCAGGCATGGTGCTTCTAAGACCAAGATTTAAACCTGTCCTGTCCACCTATGGTAAACTTGTTTTGTCTGTCTGAACATTGTAGTCTGAGAATTTTCGGACGATGTTGGTCTCATCCTTGTCATGTTTACACAGCCAGGATTCCAGGAACAAGCAGAAAGATAGCAGTACCAGAGTGTGGAACTGGTGTCCCTTAGCTTATACCTCCATGGCTCTAAAGTTATGTATTTTGTGGTTTCTCTGGGAAGCCATTTTATTGGTATCTCTTCTACTTTGGTTCTCAAGTGTCCAAGCATTACCAACTACATATGTTAGGCAAAACATATTAGTTGCAGACATTGATTGGTTAACCAATTAGCTATCACCATAAATATTCATTTCTGGAAACAGATATTAGGATTGTTCCAGATAACAGGTGGTCATAGGAATCCTAGCCTTCTACGCGGAAATAAAAAATATTATTTAGAAACACATTCTACAATATGATTCATTAACAAAAATATTAACTAAGTGGATTCACTTATTCAGCTGATTTCGAGACACAAGAATTAATACTATGATTAATTTATGACATCATAAGTGACTGCTGTGATATTGTCTGCATATGGATTATGTAGTCAAGATATGCTAATGCATGTTCAAATTAGTGCTCATGAATGAAGATCCACTTGCTAACTTCCTTATGATTTCTTAAGCATTTTTAGTCATACATATCCACTCAATGTGTACAGTAACATCCAAGCTTGCTCTGATGGACCGACAAAGATGGGCTCAGAATAGTCTATGCATTTTTCTCAGTATTCATAGGTCATATCTTTTCTTCAAAATCATATTTTTAAGATGTTCAATTATATATGACTAGGCATGCCACCAGGAAAAGTACAAAATGAGTTGTTATTAGTTATTGCACTTTAAGGGTCAGTTAAAAATAAATGCATAGAGCTGTTGGTGGCCCCTCCTAGCTTTGCTTTTATTTGCTAGATTTCATACTTTCTTCCCATTCAAAAAAATTGATTCATACATCCAATTATTTAAGAAAACAAAATTCAGAGGGAAATCTGTATGCATGGTTTACAATTAATTGTAAAGTTCTTTTTTAATGTTTTATTTTGTTTTGCTTCTTTTGACAGGTGAAGCAATTACGGCCATTAGAGATGTGAGAGAATCAAGGGATGTATTAGTTTTGTTTTTTATTTTTATTAAAAAGTAATTTAATTTGTCTTAGTTGCTGGAACCTTAATATTTATGATCCCAATCAAGGTGATTTAGCATATTGTATATGATTTAGTACAGAGCCACAAAACTATGTTTATTCAACAAAGTGTATTACAATTTTCTTTGACGATTTATTTACCTGAAAATTTATGTTATTAGCAAAAAAGGTGTATTATAATCTTCATTGTATGATTCATTTGCCACTAAAATCTATGTTTTATGATCAGCATCATCATAAAAAAGGGAAAAAATGCCGCAAGAAAAGAAAAGGAAAAAAAATCGGCCGCAAGAGGCGACCATGTGATGTAGAAAGAAAAACTAAAAAAAGACCATGAGATGAAGAAAAAAGAAAAAAAATCAGCCATAAAAAGATCGACCATGACATTTTTCTTGAAAAAAGAAAAAAAGCCACAAGAAAATGAAAAAAAACACCGCAAACACGGCTCCACGATACCAAAAAAAATCTTCGACAACAAAAATGTGAAAGCTCATTCGAGCGTTGGTGTCTGCGGGTTCGAGTAGCGGGAATCGACAGTAAGCGTTGAGACTTGGGTACTGAAGGCATGTCCGACAATTCTCACAGCCGGTGCCCGCATTAGGATTCCTCTGATGTTTTTTCCTCCACTTTTTTGCCGCCGTTTTTTTTTAATTTTTCTTGTGTTAGATTTCTGATTTTTTCCCACTTTCTTGCAGTCAATTTTTTCCGTCTCGTGGAGTAGTGGTCTGTTTTATTTTAGTCTGATGCTTGTTTTATCATTTTTCTTGTGGCCGATTTTTTTTTTCTTTTTTTTTGTCTCAGTAGGTTCATGGTCAGTAGAAAGATTGGATGATATTTACCTATATCAATTTTTTGAAGCACATTTTAAAGGTTAACTAGTATCCTAGCAGTGGTACTAGAAGCATCAGGTTGGTAGTTCTTAGCTACACCTAGGGTGAGGCTAGAGTTGGCTAATCTACGAATGCCTAGTCAGGTTGTCAATCCCGACACTAATAGAGCCAACAGGAGTGATTGTAATCTACCTAAGATGAATGGGATCTGCAAGCGCACAGAACTATCGTGTCTAGCACTTCGCCTGGTGAGTAACCAGGTGTTAATTTATAATTTCCCAAAGTAAGGCTAGGGAGATATGGTGGAGTTGGGTAAGAATAGGTAAACAGAGTTAGGAATAGTAAGGAGTGGGTTGGCTAGCAAGAATGGATGGATGGGTAATCAATGTGTGGATAAAAAAATAAAAGATAACCAAACTAACCTGCCAACTAACCTAAGGGGGTTAAGGGACAAATAAGAGTGGTAGCAGTTTTAGGGAACTCAGTAACATGATAGTACTAGTTATTCAAATCAAGCAAAGAGGCGTACCCGTCCTGAACTCATCGTATGGTTGATGAGGCACGAAGCACATTGAGCCTTAAGTTTTAAGAACTAGACAGAACATAGGTGGAATACGTAGACACTCGGGGCTATGACTACTTGGTGTTACTCCAGCTATTCGTGGGTCTAGGCGTATCTAAAGGTAAGCCTATAGCCTAAGCACCACGCTTAATCTATATTCCTGCTGTCCTTACCCGAGCTCTAGAGTAAAGACACCCTAACCAGATGACAGAGCAATTCCTTAGCTTTAACAACTAACACTAAACTAATTAACTAAGCAATCTATTGCCACACAATCAAGCACCTAAGCTCACTAATGATATGATCACTATAAACTAAGTACTTGAAAGGTAAACAGTCAATATAGTACTCAAATACTAAAAGTAAAATAATAAAGAGTACTAAGATAGCAAAGGTATAATACCAGGATGGAGAGGAGGAAGACTCTTCCTGACTCCAAGCTGAGCTATGCCTGGCTACTCTTTCCACTTACAACTCCGAGCTACTAGAGCTAGGCTAAGCTGGGGGCAGAGAGGCTCTAGAGCTAAGCTAGGCTACCTAAGTGAGGGAGCTACTACACTAACACTTGCTCTAAGCTCTATGCTCTATGCTTGAGCTCTTCTTGAGTTCTCTTTTTTCCTCCCTTCCCTGAAACAGGTGCCGAGGCTTTTACAGGCCAAGGAGTCTTCTGGAAGGAGCTCGCAGGGAGCTGAAGTGGAGTGGCGTGCGCTAGAATAGGGTGGAGGGCGCCACCCTTGAGTAACCGCCTTAGCTCCCAATGGTCCAGATGAGCTCCCAAGGTTGGTTTCAGGTAGGACACGTGTCGAAGTAACGTTTTGTCACATGTTGGAAGACCATAATCCATGTGACATCATCTTCTGGTTATTGGATCAAACTGACCTAACTTTGGACGCCTTAGAAGGACTCCTGGAGGTGTCACGTGGATCAGTAATGTGGCTTGCCACACTGGGGGTGGCGCCCGCTAGGTGGGCCTGGCGGCTGCCACCTTAGCATAGCGCCCGCCACCCTGGCTGGCCGATGTGGTGCCAGGTGTGGCAGGTTGCCTTCCAGGTGGGTCCAATTTGCTCTTTTCCTGTTATTTCCTGCATACAAACAAATTTCTATGTACTTGTGGAACTAGGTAAGTATAAGCAAAATATGCACATGGTCATGTTGATTTACCATGGTTTTGGATGGAATGTTGATGGTCAAAATGGGTGTTAAGGACCATCAACAAGTACCTAGTTTTCATCTTCGAATTCTCCTAAGTGCTAGACACAACTGTTTTGATTGAGGATTTACTCTAAGCCTGAAACTTGTGGGTTGCAATGCTTGAGCTTAAGTCTAGGTAGTTGACTGATATAATATGGAACGGTTTTGAGCTACTATTATCTTGTTCCTAGGGATGCTAGAGTTAGAGAATTTATCTTTTGAAAATACATAAAAATGTTGCATGATGAGTTATTATATGATGAGATCTTGAAGTCCTACCACCGCTAGATATACATGCCTTGTAGACTAGAAAAACATGTGTCAGTGTTTCGACCCCGGGGGCCAACACCAATGAGTGAATTTGTGTGTCTGCTCCCTAATCCGGATGGTGATGCAAGAAGAATTATCTATCCTGGTTCGAGCAAAGAAGGCCCTATGTTCAGTAGGGATGGAGAGATTGTATTATCTTGCACCGAAGTGCTTGTATAGGGGCGAATACAAGCAAATGAGAGTGGGGGTATGAGGAGAAGGGCTAGAACTTGGAACCCTCAGGATCCTAGCGGTGTGCAGCTAGGGTTTAGGGCGTATGGGAAGCTAAAGTCATAAGGGGTGGAGTTGCCCTATTCTAGGCCTGACGTCCCCTTTTATAGGCGAAGAGGAGGCACAGGGGTACATGATTCCTAGGGGGAAGATGCCGATCAAGTCAAGGTTGCTGTAGAGGCGTGCGCTAGGCATGGCGACTCCTATAGCGACGTACTTGGTCATGATGTGGTTGTCATTCCCATATGTATGGTGACGCGCCTCAGGGTTGTTGACAGACGCATGCCCATGCGTGGGTGTGTAGATCCCAGCACACATCTCGTTAGGAGTTGTTGAAGCGAAGCGCTAATTTTCCCTGAGGCAGTCTTGCTCGGGGGGTGATCAATGGGACTAGACACCGGATGGATTAGGTCAAACTCCAGAATGTGCGGAGGATGCGTTGATAAGTGCATCTTGAGGGGGTGCCGAATAGGGCACAGTGCATGAGATGGAAAGACTGTACTATACGATTTGCTGATTTCCTAGGTATGGGTGGTTAAAGCAAGGAATGACTGGAGTATGATCTTGGTAGGAGGAGGCAGGGCTCATTAAATGCTCTAGGAATCGTACAGGGAGCAGTTAGTTGAGGAGTATGCCGCACTCAAGGCCTGGTCATTCTGAAAGGATCTAATTGGCCTAGAGGTGGGGTGAATAGGCGCATCTAAAAACCTGAAACTCAAAAACTCAAGTTGCGGAAGTTAAATGCCTGTCGGTACCACCGACAATGTGGGCGGTACTACTGGTGTAAGACAGCCGGTACTACCGACGCAAACTGCTGGTACTACCGACTCCCTAAGACAGCTACGAAATCAGAGTGTAATGAGCTTGGATTTCAGATCTGAGTGTTACCCCACTTTCCTAGACGTAGGAGAGGATGTTGTCGAAGTTCCCTTAGCTTGGTTCTTCTCCACAATGTAGATCGACCCTTGTTTACCTGTTGAAAGGAGGGAAGAGAAAGGAACACAAAGAACACAAGATAAAGGGTATCGAAGCTACCGCCACAGCGAGACAAGATATTTTCTCGAGGTTCGGCAATCTCCACTGAGGAGTTCCTATGTCCCCGTTGTTGAGGTGACCACGAAGGTCCGACCACTTAGGTCTCCTCCTCAAGCAACCACAAAGGTTAGCTCGAGATTTCCACTAAGAATCAAGAGGTGATACAAACACTTCGGGGTGCCCTCACAAGTAAGTTAACACGGGCAACCACGAAGAACGCCTAGCCGGCTAGGGTTCTAAGAACCCAAGAGTAACAAATGCAAACCAACCCGGAAGAGTAAGAACCGAGTGCTCAAATTACAGATTGAAGCTTCCAACTCTCTAATCTCACATCTCTAGCTCGAATCTCTCAAGGAGTGAAGTCTAGGAGCAAAGAGGGAGAGAGAGTGGGTGAGACAAAGCATGGAGACTATTTTCTCAGATGTGGTATATCTAGAATAAGCAAGCCAACGGTTAGAAAAGAGGAGAGCTATTATATAAGAATACAGGACACCTGCCGGTAATACCGGTGCAACCACCGGTGTCCTTAGATCTAAACGAGAGAAGGCTATGGACGATGCAAGAAAAGGGCCTACCGGTACTACCGGCCTTGAGCCGGTAGCAACGGCCAGCGCCGGTACTACCGGTGGAAGGCCGGTTCCACCGGCAGTTTCAATTCCCGCATTTAGCAGTTCTATGGAAATTTGACGTGTCGGTACTACCGGAGTTTCACCGGTACCACCGGCGGTAGCCAGCACTATCGGTCAAAGCTCGGTACTACCGGTAGATCATTTTCTCGTAAAACTCAGGAGAGAGGCTGGCCTTGCCGGTACAACCGGCCCTGACGGTCGGTACTACCGGCTCACCATGGCAGAGAAGAAATTTCTTAGTTGTTTGTGCGTGCAAGTGTGTCTCTCAAGCACAAAAGCTAAGTTGACCTGAGCACCCTTATCCTCATCTTACCAACTCAATTTGCATCCCTCTTGATAGTGCGGCATTTCATATAACTCAAAGAAGGAATAAAACTAGGTAGCTTCTTGAGTTGAAACGTCGCTTAAACAATGAAAGATTGGGGGTGTTGTGATTCACCAAATTTGTTTGTTTGATTCCATCAATGAACTAACACTTGTAGATTTCACTTGATAGACATGTTAGTTCCCAATTTGGTTGTCATTAATTATTCAAAACCCACATCAGGGGTGAATGCACTTACAAACTCCCCCTTTTTGGTAATTGATGAGAACCAACTTAGGCTTATAAAAGATTGAAAGAATTAAAGCTTTTGAATTCCAAAATTCAGGTTTAGCTCCCCCTTAATGTATGCATTGGATTTAGAATTTCAAATCTTGATTAACATCAAGATGGCATACATTAAGATAAAGCTCCCCCTAAATTTTGCAATTCATGGGGTGCCTAAAAGAGTGTGTGTGTGACAAGAAATAAGCCGTGATGCAAATGACAGGATATATCACAATGAACAAAAGATAAATTTGAATGGTTATGCAAGAACTAAAAAGGGCTCACAATAACCATTTAAAAACAACATTGCATCAACAAAGATCCAAATAAGCTAACACAAGCAAGATATAATAATGAAGTTTAGCTTACAATCAACCATCACACACAAGTAGTTCTTGTTCACCACACATAGTTCACCACACAGAAAGGTTTATAAAGACCGACATAACTAACTTATTACATCAAAGATAAGCCTAACACTCCCCCTTTGGAAGCAAGTGCCAAAAAGGGTATGCTGCGAGAAGGAGCTAGATGGACTACTCGTCTCATCATCATCAAGGTCGTCGTCGTCGTCATAGTCGATCAGGGAACGCAGTGGCCCCTTGCCATCAGGATCAGTGGAGGTAGACTGCTCGTGAGGGAGTGTAGCCAAAGCAGAGGCCCTAGTAACATCATCCGTGGGACCAAAGATGTCCTGATAAGCAAAGCCAGCCTCGGTGTCCTCCATGGAGAAGCCAGCAGGGATCCCACCACCATAGGATGGATCAAAAGCAGAAGGGTGTGGAGGAACCTGCTGCTTCTCATCCTCATCAACAGAAGTCCAGTGCAAGTTGTCATATTCATCATAGGGGTCCTGGAACTCACGAAGAGGAGAGGACGGAGGAAGAGGAGCCTTCTCCTCAAGATGACGAAGACGCTGATCGGTCTTCTTCTAACAGTAGCAAAAGTAAGAGAAGAACCACTGCAGCACATGACGGGTAGGGCTGCGGTGTCCATGACCACTGTCCTGTGGAGGGACAGCTTCCTCTTGAGCATCATCAGCACCAGCAGCAGTAGGAGCATCACCAGCGGGAGGAGAACCACCAGCAGGACTGAGAGGAGGAGCATGAGGAGCACCCAAGTGTTTGGCACGAACCGGAGCATGAACACAAGGGTGCGAAAATTGCATGCTAGTAATCGACACACGCATCCACAATCTTGTTCCACATGAAGTCTGAGACACCAAAGCGGCCACCATTAGCACCAAAGCGAGCCAAGATCTTGGGAGCATCAAGACGGAGGTAAATAGAATCTCAGAACTTGGGATCAATGGTGTAACGAATCAAGTTGTTCAGCACATAGAAGAATGGCTTCAACTGAGTGGTCTTGAAATCCGGATGAGCTCCTGGCTTGTACATTTCAGCAGCATCAAGATCAGCTTCAGAAATCCCTTCAACAAAGATGTGAGACAGCCGGGGTGCATCATGATCCTCATGATCAAAACCAGGCAAGTGAGAGAAGGTGATGAAGTCAAGGCGATAGTGAACACCTTGAGTCATCCAATGCAGCACCCTAGAAGCTTAATCCACCCACAAAGTTGCCCAAAACTAAAAAATGATTTCTTCATTCTAATTCATCTCAAGAGTCATGAGGGGAAGGATGCGCCATTCTTCAAGCTTTTGAATCAAGGCAGTGACCTTAGTGTGATTGAATTCTTGCAGAGACTTGAGGACCACATACTTGTGCTGAAAAAGCAGACCATTCTTGGTGACTTTGTTGGCCTTGTAGAGGACAGACTCATAGAAATCATTGTGAAACTGTGACCAAAACCGCTCCTCAACTCACTCAAACTTGACAAACTTGAATGGGTTCTTGCTGCGCTGATTCCTTAAGTCCACAAGGCACTTCTTGTAGTCAATGCCAAGCCGAGGTTGGGTGCCAGAAGGAATAGAGGGCCTCCTGACATGGGCATTGAACTGGGGATGCCATGAGAGAGTCCGACGAGCACCAACCTCACTGAGATGAAGGGGTCACCGATGAAGGACATTGGGGTCCATGGCACGTCCTTCCTCTTGCACAGGATCAGGCACAGCTTGACTACGAACACACTCACGATGAGAGAGAGGCGGACTTGGAATAGTGTGGGTGTGAAGAGGAGCAGGAATGCCCTCATCACTGGTAGAAGCACCAGCAGCACCCTAACCATGGGGGAGTCCCACGGCCACGCACTGCCCGTTCCGCGGACCGACTGCCGGCAGCATCACTGGATTTAGGGCGAGCACCATGGGGAGGGTTCTTGCGCTTCCTGGATTCCATGCTGCAACACCACAAAGAGGGGCAGCACAAAGATTACAAGAATGCAATAGAATGCAGCAACAGATCTATCAAGGCGGTGGGAGGAACTACCTTGCTCATAGGGGCCGGTACCATCGGCGGCACGGATGGGCAAGAGAATCGCCTCCAATTGACCGAATCGACCACGAAAAAAGCGCATAAGGCATTCTAGAACCAAGAATGCACTAAGGGAAGGAAAGGAATGTGAGGAAACGGCCTAAAAGAGGGTACACTGATAGATCGGGCGAGTTCAACATGAACCTTGCGTCACGGAGAAGGTGGGCCGAATCCAAGCAATCCCGAAGATCTTGGAGTCAACCAAGACTCCCCACGCGTCCTTCACGGCCGGGGCTAAGGCCTCTTCGAATATCAGGCGAGGAAGATGGAGGAACCGAGAGATTGGGGCAAGAAAGCCGCCGCCGCCGCCGTGAGATGAGAAAAGATACGGGTTGGGTGGGTGGGGAAGAAAGAGAGAAGAGAAATAACCGCGGGCGGCTTAAATACTACAGTAAAAATTAACTACCGGTACTACCGGCCCAAGAGCCGGTACCACCGGTGAGCCAGAGAATTACGCACGAAGTTTTGCAGGATTTTAGCCTACCAGTGCTACCGGGATTTGGCCGGTACCACCGGCTGGAGCCGGTACCACCGGGGCAAGCCGCTGGTACCACTGGTGGGGCAAAAAAAAGCGCACAGACAGAGAGAAGTGAACTTAGTGTGGCAAACTTAGAACCAAATCAAACATGACCAGATTTCAGCAAATCATTATAAAACAATGGCCATGCTTGAGATGTTAAAAATAGATTGTGAAATAACACACAATTTTTCATAAAGTTTTGACCTTTCTAATCAATCAAGTATGTGCAAGACATCAAGCCATGTTATGAGAATCAACGATATTTAGTTCATGCCTCAAAGCACAAAATCTTGACTCATCTAGAGGTTTAGTGAAGATATCGGCTAACTGAAATTTGGTTCTCACATGTTGTACAGCAATATCTCCTTTAGATTGGTGGTCTCTCAGGAAGTGATGGCGGATGTCTATGTGCTTTGTTCTAGAGTGGTTTACAGGGTTATCAGCTAGCTTGATTGCCCCTCTCATTGTCACACAAGAGGGGAATCTTTCTTTGCTCACAACCTAAGTCTCTCAAAGTTTGCTTCATCCAAAGTAGTTGGGCACAGCAGGCGCCGGCCGCCACATACTCAGCTTCAGCGGTGGCAAGGGCAATGGAATTTTGTTTCATAGAACTCTAGGACACCAAAGACCTACCAATAAATTGGCAAGTCCCGGATGTGCTCTTTCGCTCTACCCTGCAACCGGCATAGTCCGAGTCAGAGTAGCCAAGTAGAGTGAAAGTGCAGCCCTTTGGGTACCATAAGCCAAGATTAGGAGTGAACACAAGATACCGGAAAATTCTCTTAACAGCCATGAGATGGCATTCTTTCATATTAGCTTGAAATCTTACACACATGCACACACTAAGCATAATATCAGCCCTAGAAGCACAAAGGTAAAGCAAAGATCCAATCATGGAATGATATACCTTTTGATCAATGGCCTTGTCGTCTCTGTTGACGGTTCTTAAGTATCAATTTTAATTATCAAATAAACAAGAGAAAGGATCAATATGCAAACATCACCTAGAATTAGGGTTTGATCTCACAGAATTCCATGAGTTTTGTTGTTTATCTATTTCTGCAGGGGGTTATCAGGAGATAAAGAAGAAAGGCCCACATATCGGGATTACATAGAGATATTAACGCACCGCACAATTTTCTACCAACTAGAAGACTCCAGAAGCCACGGAAACGAACGGGAAGGCAATCGGGCCAAGGGGCAGGGCGTCCGCCCTCCCCCCTAGGGCGCCCACCCTGGAGTTCTGCCCAATCACGTCCAAACTCGCGGATCGTGCTCCACCGACCTAAAGGATCAAGGATAACCGTTCAATCAATGTCGGTTTGATCTGACGGCCCACGTTTACCTGAGGGGACTATATAAGCAGACCCCTTGGCCCCTGGAGGAGAACAAGTTCATCACAGAGTTGAGAGGAGCCCTCGAAGGATAACCTCTCCTCTAAATAGACTTAGTGCTTTGCATCCAATGTGAGTAGAATTAATTCTTCTAAGTTCTACTAGATTGAGAGAGATAGAGTGGAGGTGTAGATCGGAGGAAGCCCGGCCTGTCGGTGTCTACTCCGAGGTTGTACCTGCGGGACCAAGTTCTCCTAACCCGAAGCTTGCTCCTAGGAT
>Ga0182004_10004542_pt1 | contig 11202 bp, 7 predicted proteins | sample Sormic07211540_1_FD_120479 | JGI IMG/M metagenome (GOLD analysis project Ga0182004, IMG submission 120479) | Endophyte microbial communities from Sorghum bicolor roots, Mead, Nebraska, USA - 072115-40_1 MetaG | ecosystem: Host-associated > Plants > Roots > Unclassified | place: USA: Nebraska...
GAGTATCTTAAAAAATGCCGCGATCTGAGGGGCTTAAATGCAACGGGGGCTCTCGTCTCCCTCACCTTCCCGACGGCGACTGCGCAGCCATCCTCCTCTCCTACTCTCTCCTCTTCTCCATCTCCTCTCTTTCGCTCTCTACCCTCACCAACTCCTACCTCCCGAGACAAATTCTGAGGCCGACACAAGAAAAGGGAAAGAACCATAGGTAATTGCTCTCCCTGTGCTGGGATTCTAGTTTCAATCCCCTCCGCGCCGGCCGGCTGGGTGCGCTGCCGCCACCCGGATCAGGCGCCCTCGCGCCATCGACTCCACCTCTCGCCCTTCCGTCATCGTCTTCCCTGGGCGGCCGCGGAGTAAAGATCCGACCCGCTTGGGATTGCTTGCTTCTCCTTTTGTCCGGTAAGGACTCCCCGCTTGAATCGAAGTTCATTTCGCTATGCATAATTCGATATTCTACTTCAGTGACGGATACCAATCGGTCCATTTTCGCTGTGGATGGATTGGTGTGCTGCGTGGCGGGGTGCTAATAGCTGGTAATTTTCTTTAATTTTGATCCCGCGTTAGGTGCGCCGCTGGACTCTAGTGCTGTACATGCTTGGCGACGGTGCTGAGCTCCTGCAATGGCCCGAAGAAATGCCGGCGCAATGCAGCGGGAGGGTTCGGCGGGGTCGGTTAAGGACTGGTCGGAATTCGACCCCTCGCCGTCCCCCAAGCTGGCGTACTCGCAGTCCTACGTCGCCATGAGAGGGCTGTTGACGTCGGTGGCTTCTCTGGACCCTGTCCTGATGTCCAGCAGCCTCAAGTCTCTGTGGGCGGCACTGTCATCGCACAGGCACGCTCGGTCCTTGGAGAGGCCAAAGTACAAGGGGGTGAACTGGAAGAGGCCCATGTTCCATCTGCTTGTGTGCTTCTTGGTGGGAGTTTTCATTGGATTCACACCACTCTTCTCTCTCGATTTATCCAACAACATAGATTCTGAAAACGAGACGCTTCCGTTCGATGGAGATGTGGTTGACAGACAAATGCTGGAGCTTAAAAGTACAAAGTTGGAGCCGTTTGTGGCTGCGGCAGAGAGTGAAGCCACCGAAGAACAACTGGTTGATGAGAGTCCTCCAGTTCCTGCGATGTTGGATGATGAGGCGGACTTCATCGAAGCGTCGCATGTCCAACCTTCTGCTAATGACTCTGACTTTGTTGCGAGGAAGCAGCTGATAATTGTGACGACAACCTCTGTTCGACCACACCAGGCATATTACTTGAATCGTCTGGCTCATGTGTTAAAAAATGTGCCGCCGCCTCTACTGTGGATTGTGGCGGAGTGGCCATATCAGTCCCGTGAAACAGCGGAGATCCTGAGGTCTTCTGGGGTTATGTACAGACATCTTATCTGCAATCGGAACAGCACAAACATAAGGAAGATTATTGTCTGCCAGAAGAACAATGCGATTTTTCATATAAAGAAGCACCGTTTAGATGGTATAGTACATTTTGCTGATGAGGAGCGAGTGTACTCAGTTGATTTATTTGAAGACATGCGAAAAATCAGGTGACCTTTCTGTGCTGACACTTTATAGTAGTTCTGTTTATCGTAAATTTATTCATGGTCAAATTTTGAAATGACGGATGATCCTAACATAGCATGGATATACATGGTTTACTGATGTACTTTTAATCATCAAAATACTTTTGACCCATCATTTGCTTGCTTGTGCTACCTTTTGCCATGCATTTTGCTTGTCAATGTTGTAAAATCTTTAACTGCTTGTTCCATATTGAGACTGTATGCCTGTGATTGCTAGTTAGTATTAAATAATTTTTTGCTTCTAAAATCCTCTATGCTAAAACGATACTTTTCTAGAAACTAAAGGTTTGCAGTCTATTTGGTTGGATGGAGCTATGCATTTTAGGTGGAGCTTGATGCAAGAATCCAGTTCTTCCTTTTTGCCTTTCCCCCCACTTTATCAGTCTTCCTTTCTTGTAGCTATAATTTCATTTTTATGTGTGCTCCTGTGCTTGCTAGAGCTGTAGAATGGCCCCACCATACTAAAACATTTTTCATTTTCAAAATTTTAATAGGAAGCAGAGCTTTTGTCATTTCTTTCCTCCACTAAATAAAAGCTTGCTTGATGATTACTTTAGATGCCTTTAAAGGATATCCTACTAAGCGTATCACTTTTTTTAGTCATTTAACTAACCGCCTTCTGGTGTGGATGCAAATGCAATGTAGTAGAACGTCCTGCTCCGACTTTTTCTTCTCTCGAATGGGAGATGCATGCCATGTCATTCAAGAAGGAATAAAAGTTGCCACACCCACACATCCACAGGCCACAAGATATTAGTTCACTCACGCCACAAACAAAACCAAGAAGCAATCAACGACTATTGCCATGTTAGCAACATTATTCAGCTATTCAACTCCCAAGATCCTTGGCCCTGGCTGCGATCCATAGTGAAACCTCTCCCGCTGCAGTTCGTATCAGTGTGTCCAAGTCCAATTATTACTGAATTATAATAGGTATGCAATAACCGTTGCATTAGATTACAGAGCAATGATATTTCCTCGAGATTCCTGACACAACAAGGGGATTATGACCTCCCTATTCTGTATATAGCTGGCTGCTTTTCACATCTGAGAACAGCCTAGGATTTAATCACTATAGTCCAACCATGAATGCTCCTGTAGTACTTTCTTCAATATTTATGTGGGAATGTATGTTATTTATAACACAGTAATATTCACCATTACCAATCTTCTGTGAGCACTTATCTTCTCAAAGTGACAGTCGAAAATGTTCCTCATGATTTTGTTCAATGTCCTCCAGGCGCTTTGGTACGTGGCCAGTAGCAACACATGTTGGAGCCAGGTACAAGGTGATTTTGGAAGGACCCGTTTGTAGGGGTAATCAAGTCATTGGATGGCATACAAACCAGAGAAGGGGTGTACCTCGACGATTTCCAATTGGTTTTTCTGGGTTTGCTTTTAACAGCACTATACTTTGGGATCCCCAGAGATGGAACAGCCCCACTTTAGAGTCTATTATACTCCATTCAGGTGGCAGAGGTGGCTTGCAGGTTAGTATTTTTTATCACTGTTTTTATTAAAAAGAAAAGTAGAAATCTACCGTGTTGATGTTTGATCTTACTGGTAATCTGCCTGACTAAATTTAATCCAGCAGAGCATTCTATAAATGAACACCAATGTCTCCTTTGTTGCATAAAACTGCAATATGAAGATTCACTAGATTCGGTGAATTACTGAACTTAAGATTAAGATACAACCTATTGAGAGGAATATGAACCAAATGTAACCGAAGTACCATCCATACATTAGAGCTACATGAAACCAGTGTTGTTAAAATGTAAAAGTGCCACAGAATATTTGTTATGGGCAGTATGCAGCACTGAAATAAAACCTACCAAAGAGGGAACACTTACTAAAGCACACAAGGAAAAATCTGTATTCTGATGCAAATTGTGGCACTGCAGGAGTCAAGATTCATTGAGAAGCTTGTCGAGGACGAGACTCAAATGGAAGGCCTCACAGACAACTGCACTCGGGTTATGGTCTGGAATTTCGACTTGGAACCTCCACAGCTGAATTACCCTACTGGCTGGCTGCTGCAGAAGAACCTAGACATAATCGTGCCTATAACCTAACCGCGATGTTGCTGCTCTTTTTGGTCGCTCCTCCTAGTGTGGAATGATGACGATGCCTATGCCTTCCTGAACTTGGTAGCGTCCAGGATCATGCGAAGCTGCTCTGCCAAGATCTGGTTCGAATAATGTGATACTAGTAACAACAGCTGAAAGCAAACAAGCCTGCCTGACAAAAGGAAAAATTCTTTCTCCCCCGTTGCGCTGCATTTTCTCAATGCTCTTCAACCTAGATAGGCTTGTATATTTCTTTTCCTTTCATTTTTCTCTTTTTCCCGTTCATTACATACACAATGCATACATACAAACATACATACTCATATTCATTCATTCATAAGTACATACATACATATATACATCTTACAGTACTTTACAGATGTTAACTAAAGCTATCTCGCGACGCTGATGAGATGATGGCATATGTTGCGTTGTGCTTGTGCAATGGTGGTGTTAGGCAACCGATGTCCGTATTGGACAAGGTTGCAGCGTACTGTGGTAGTAGAGTAGTACCTCAACCGTAAAAGAATGCAGTTCTTTGATTTCAGGAGTCAAATAGTTTAAAGTTTTACTAAATTTATATAAAAATATATAAATATGTATGATACAAAATATGTACCATTAGATTAGTTATAGAATATATTTTCATAATAAATTTATTTAGAGACATAAATGCTAATACTATTTACTATAAATTTTATCAAACTTGAGCTCAGTTAACTGACATTAATATCATAATTGTATTCTTTTGTAGACGGAGGAAGTACTGGTTATAAACTTTAAACTTGCGTCTCTTAAACTTGCGTCTCTTACCTCACTTACGAATTGCTCGCCAAATAGTATTGCAGCAAGGGCCAAGTAACAACTCTTCATAGCTTAAGTTTTGAGTGTGTTTAAACCTCGAGCTTGTAATAGGGCTGCTCATGAGTTAGCTGGTGTTGGGTGTGGGTAGCGTTGATGGAGAGGAGCACATTACGTGCAACGTTTCAGATAATTATCGCTGATGATTTGTCAGCTCATGAAATAAATACTGCCCAGTTTCAACCAAAAAAAAAAACTCTTCATACTCATCGTAACAATCGCCATCAAATATGAAATAAAGGAAAGCATCCACATAAATCGATTAGAAAGGGAAGCGTCCACATAAATCGATCTCAATCGTCTCCGTTTTCACCTGAAAACATCTCTCCATTGCAGGATTATGCTCCTACATGAGAAGGGGCTCCTGCTGTAACACAAGCAAGAAGCAACGCAGCGATCATCCTCGTGGATGATACCAAGAATGCATCCAAGTGAGAAAAAAACAATTTCAGTTTCAATTTTGCCCTGCGCCAGTCAAAACGAAAGCCCTCCTTCCTTTAAAGTGATAGATAGGCAGATCCTGTGTTTTTTTCCCCCTCTGCAGGCACATTGCCTGAATCAATGGAGTGCCTACGACTGAATCAAACTTCAGTGACTGCCTGAAGACCGGGCGAAGGCAATTTCACAATCGTAATCCTTTGCTCACTGCCACTGGTCACTTCTACTTTTTTTGTGAATTCATGAATGAACCACCATGAGCTAATATATATCACAACCGTGCTGTTTGGTTCGTAGAACAGTAACACAAATGGAAATGAAATCAGTTCAAATCGTACGTGTTGCCGTAATGTCCACACCTTTAATTCCTTTACATTTGCGTCCACAGCGTTAATTCATTTACATTTGCGTTACCAATGCTACAACCTGAACCATGATCCCATGAACGGGAAGACTGCCACCAACAAGCGCATCAAGAGTGGTGCCTGCTTGTACCTGGTACTGCCCAGCCCCATCGTTCTTGGCATCCGCCGTCGTCTCATTCTCATTCTTTCTGGAGGAGCTCCTACTCCCTGCTCCACTCTTCCACCACCGCCAGCAGCGGCAGTATAATCCGCATCTTCCTCCCCAGTCGTTGGAGGCCGTGATTTCGTGCCGTAACCATTGTTGCCAGCTGAGAATGAGTTGCTGCTCCTCTTCGCCTCCTGGGCAGCAGCAGTGTTGTTGTCCAGAATCTCATCCCATCCTCCATATCCGCCACTGCTTTTGCTGCCTCCCCAGCCATCTCCACTGCTGCTGCTGCTGGTGTTATCATCAGCTCCAACAGCAGTTGAGGCAGCATCAACAAAATCGTTAGAAACCCTTGACTGGTAGCTGCGCCTCCCTCTCCTCCCCTCATAATAGCTGCTGGTGCCGCCGCTGTATCTATTGCCTCGACCACCTGTCGCAAAGTCGGTGGTGTCCTCAGGGTAATCTTCCTCTTGGACTGGTCTCCTCCACCGCCTATCGTCGCGGTTGCCTTTCCTACTCCTTCCCCATACAGCGTCAAGAAGAAATGATATGGCCGACTGACCAAGCGGGAACACCATGGCCATTAGAAAGGCCTTTGTTCCCGTTGCAGCAAACATGGACACAAGCATCACCGGTAGCAGGAATCCGTACATCTTAAATACCTAGGCCATTAGAAAGCAGAAGGCCATTGATCAGTCACTACAACAGCGAGGCACAATTATTCGTTCATCTGATCTGATGCATTGCATGCTAAATTACTGGTGAAATGAAAAGCAGCAGGAACGGAAGCTGATAAGTCTGGGTATTTGATTGTAGTGATCAGTTAAGATCCCAATTAGAGAATTATAAGTAGAGATTTGGTTTAATTAGATAAACTAGGTAAAATACATACTATATAGTTGCTTGATTTAGTACCAAAAAAAAATGAAGGAGGATTTGGTTTTATTCTTGTTTGCTTGGCTGAAAAGTCATAGCTGAAAGCACTGCTGGCTGATTCGTTGAACAGGCTGAATTAATTGTAACTCAGAATGACTGGCAAAGGATCTATGATCTCAATCCCATTATACGCTCACTGTCCAGCTAGGTAACATTAGTATCTATCAAGGTTCAAGCACGCAAGAAAACAGAAATTATTGATGCCATATTGAGAGAACGTACCAGAAAGGTAGGAAAAAAAATACAGGAACAGAAATTCTACACAATCAGTACCTTGGAGAACCAGGGCTCGTCGAACAGCTCCCCGGCCCCTCCAAATCCGGGGAACGCAGCCTCATCGTCGTAATCGTAATCGTAATCGTACTCCTCGTCCTCTAGAGAAGAGGACCCATAGTCTTCTTCGCTGCCGTCGGGGTCGGACCACCACCTCCTCCTCGTCGCCCTGCTGCTCGTGGTGCTGTCTCTTCCATGGGCGTTGCCGTTGGAGAACCACCAGCTGGAGGAGCCGCGGCGGAGGGAGGAGGAGAGGATAGGAAGGGGCGGTTTGGCTGGTGGTGCTGGAACTGGAGGCGCAGGGGCAGCAGCTACTATCATTGCATTTGCCTGCCGGCCGGCCGGCCGCCGCTGCCCGCTTTTCCGTAACAGAAAGCTGTGTACAGGGAGAGGAGGGAGAGGATAATCTTTCCCTTTCCCTTTTTCTTAATTTCTTTTCTATTCAAAATCTTTAGAAAAATGAATTTGGGCGAAGTGAGGCCAGACTCCAGTGTAGAGCTTCGCACGCGCAGCAGCAGCAGTAGCTGTTTTTTCGCTTTTCCCTTAATAAAAGCTTCTTTTCTATGCTGCCTGTGCTCGGCTGCGTGGTTCTGCGAAATAGACAATTCAGTTTGGTTAGGTTTTCAACGACAAATTTTATAGTGTTGCTTATAAGACTGTATATCACAAAAAATCAAATAAAACATCTAGTTTCAATGATAAGTTTTATTCTATGGTTTTACAAAATTTTAATTTTATGATTCACTGAGAGTTGATAGTCGTGTCAAGAGAGTTTCGTCACTATAAAACTCACTTCTTCTGTATCCCTTTTTAAAAATATTACCACACAACCAAAAATGATTATGTGATAATTTATTCAATATAAATAAAAATTCTATAAAACTCCCATTAAGACTAGTCTTATTGGTTTTGAAGAACTTTGCTTCCTGAGAAAGCTTGCAGTCGATTATTCTAGAGAAAGAAAAATAGACGATTTTAATTTTATGTTTAACGGTTCACTGTTTGGTTTCAACCGAGATTCGAAAGATCTTGTGCCATCCTTTGTCGCAGCTCATGGCTCGTTCATCATGGAGCGGGGCCAGGTGTTGTGTTGTCCCGCTGAACGCTCAACCACTGCTCGCTCTCACATTCGAGCTGCCCCACTCGCACACGCGACCATACGAACCCACTCGCTTACATAGTTGTGCGGCTATGGTGCCTCGCTCGCCACTCACACCTTGTAGTCGACAGTCGCACTAGCACCACCGCCGCTGTCGCATCACGCATGTTAGGGTTTGGAATGGCCAATGGGAGAGGAGTGGATGGGAGGGAATGTGGTGGGCTTCCGCCTACTAGGCTTGGTGGATTGTTGGGCCACGGGTAGGGACATAGGAAGGGACATAGGCATAATGATTTTTAGCCAGTATAGGCGGATGAGCGTTGCTCCTCGGTTTTAACGGATTTTGGCTCGGTTTTGGGCAAAAATGAAGACTAAGCCCACAATCGAAGCTCCTAGATATCAAAGTTGAAGCCAAACCGTGAAACCAAAAAATCAACATTTTGATTTGTTTCTCAATTTTTGGGTTAAACGTGCCCAACCCAAGTGCCAAACATAAGAATCTAGCATCCACATGACCTACTAGTATCTCATAAAAGCATCTAGTCGGTCGATTTTCTAGCCTAACACCCACGTAGTTTAGGCAGTGTTTGGTTGCAGTGATTGAATGGTCTCAGGTGGGTATCCTATCTTTGCTTGATGTTTAGCTCAAAATCAGCTAAAGACATGACAGTCCTACTATGGAATATACACTCTAGATTCGAACTTAACTTGCTACCAAAAATCTTGTGGATGGAGTCATCTCAAGTGAGACGAGAGTTGCACGCGCGCACATGAGGAGCGTGAGGAAGAAGAGGAGCATAGATTAGACATGGGTGGGTGTTGATGAAGAAGGCAAGATCGAAGGGCCGGTCATTGGGGGACAAGGCGGTGCTCTAAGAAACATGAGGCAAGGCTACGCAGCCGCAGCCGAGCTCGATGGCAGAGGATGGGAGAAAGAGGAGCGCACACGAATGAGCTCACATGTGGAGGAGTGACACTCGACCAAGGTTGCTAGAGGAGGAAGGTAAGAGGAGCGACGTTTGACCAAGCTCGCGTGTGGCTGACCTCGCCTCCAAGCGACAGAGGCTTAAGTGTGGGGATGCAACTTGCCATCGTGGTGGGGCCTAGGATATTGGGGATGAAGGGATAAAGAAAGGAGGAAGAAAAAAACAAAAAAAAACTTATAGATCTAGCTCCTAGTATTAATGTTTAATCTCTTACCTTTATAGTGTCCTCGAACTAGACATGTAATTCTGTCCTCCTCAACCAAACACAAAACAAACCATTTCACCTCTAAAATCAGCCATCCCATCTCACATTGTTTTTCAACCAAACATACCCTTAGAGCAGGACTAATAGCGACCAATATCGGCTAGTGGTTTGACCAAATCTGCTTTCATTTAGGCTTTGAGCAGCTAAAACTACCCACTGCACATGCAACACATGCAGCAGAAAGGGTGCTACTTTGTCTAACAAACACAAAACAATACTCGAACTATGACCACCCTTTTTTCTCACAAGCTTTCTCTTTTCCTAAGCCATTAGCCATTACATCAAAGTCCCATGTACTTCTGTAGTGCAGGTTACACTAACATATTGCCAAATTACCATCCCATGCTCGATCTATCTTTTACATCGAGTTCAGGCGTACATGTCATGCTAACAGATTTTATTCGTCCCATAAAAGGTGTTTTGTCCAAAAGTTAAATATTTTAATTTTAACCAAATATATAAGAAAATTAATATTTTTAGTGCATAATTCGTATAATTAGATAGACTCTTGAATATGTTTTTATAATAATCTTATTTAGAGATATAAGTATTACTAATATTCTCTTCATACCTAGTAAAACTTAAGAAAATTTGACTGTCAAAATCCTATAGCGACTCTTTCTATGGGAAGAGTACTTTGGGTTAGAGATGGCCTTACATAAACAACTCCATACTCCCTCTATATCATATTTAGAAGTCGTTCTGTGCTTTGAATCAAGTTGAAGAAAGGAAGTCGTTCTCCGGCTGAACGTATGTTTTGGACGTCGCTGCCCCTGGCGTTTGGGCTCCTGCGCTGCGACACATGCGTTGCGCTCGTATGAGAAGTAATTAGCGCTAGGTTCGATGCCGCTCAAAAAGTAGTAGCTAAAAAATATGTGTAAGCTAAGTCTCGAACTCAGCTCACACATCTACAGACTCACTGCATTAGCCATCTTAACTGCGAAAGAATGTTGGATACAATGCACCCGCAGTCTTCTTTAATAGGGGTAGACAAGGAAAAATTCGTCCTAATTAATGACTCATTGGTAATTACAATCATGTCCAAAACGTCTTCTAATTATGATATGGAGGAAGTACATGCTAAAATCTTGCACCGTATATGCTAAAATCTCACAACCAAACACACTATGTCCCTTTTCATTTGTCCTTATATGGTATACACAATGGTCAAAATTTCTTAAATTTGAAAAGATTTATAGAAAATATTAGTAATATTTATATCTCTGAATTATAAAAATTAATTGAATGATCTATCTAATAATACTAATTATATATTACAAATATTAATTTTTTTATATATTTAATCAAAGTCGAGTACTCTTAAGTTACTGACGGGATGCTTATCCAAGCATTTTTTTTTAAGGAGACCCAAGCAATTCCATCAAACATGCCCTCCGTGCAAGGAAGTGGGCCTGAACTCGTGTCATAGCCGTGTTCCATTCGCAGGATAGAAGGCGTTTGACTTCGAGTCGGAGTCCCATTTTGGGAAGTGGGAATGAAATCGAGTAGGACACGGCGGTGGAGATCAAATTTGAGGCCGGCGCGTTTCCTGGACGGAACCCGACTCCAACTCCGTCAGGCAGGCAAGGGGAACGAACACATGCATGGCCAGTTGCAGCTGCCGCTCCATATATACCGCGCGGTGCCGGGGCGGCTACGCCTACGCCTCACCTCATTCGATTCCGCATTGCAATTGCAACGACTTGGCGAAACAAACGATGGCGCCGTCCTTCTCGGGCTCCAAGAAGCGCCCTCTCGAGATGGTCGTCTACGACGCCGCCGCTGCCGCTGCCGCTGCCGCCGCCAACAAGCGTGCGCGGGACGACGACGACGACGACGGAGAGACCTCTGCCTCCACGTCGTCAGCGTCCACATCCCCCAACGCCACCGCTGTGTTCCTGCTCGCGGCATCGCCACCGCCGCCATTCGGCGACTTCTTGGAGCCCATCAGCGCCGTACCGATTTCCGCCGTCCCGCCTCAGCTTCCGCCTCAGCCTCACCCGCGGACGCGGTCGCCCGTTGGCGGCAGAGAAGAGCCGCCGCCGTGCCTGCGCAAGCATTTCCTCGTGGCGTTGGGCCTGCGCGCCGACCTGCCCGTGCACTTCATCGACGCAAAGCGCTTGACGGCCACCGACCTGGACCCTCACCAGAACCGGCTGCGGATCCCGAGAGACGGCGCC
>Ga0182004_10004543_pt1 | contig 11202 bp, 4 predicted proteins | sample Sormic07211540_1_FD_120479 | JGI IMG/M metagenome (GOLD analysis project Ga0182004, IMG submission 120479) | Endophyte microbial communities from Sorghum bicolor roots, Mead, Nebraska, USA - 072115-40_1 MetaG | ecosystem: Host-associated > Plants > Roots > Unclassified | place: USA: Nebraska...
AAAAGGTGAAATTACCTCCCAGATTTGACTGTCTGTGTACTCCCCAAGAGGGTCAAGGTTACTTCTTACGGTACCCTCGAACATGGTTGGCTCTTGTGGAATGATGCTCAGTCTAGACCTCAGATCGTGCAGACCAATGGTGCAAATGTCGACGCCATCTATTAGTATTTGGCCAATAGTTGGGTCCACGATACGGAAAAGAGCCTGTATAAGGGTTGATTTTCCGCTTCCTGTTCTTCCAACAATACCAGTCTTCAGGCCTCCAGGGAAGGTGACTGTAAGTCCCTTCAGAACAAATGGCAGCTGCGGAGCGTATTTCACCTGCATCAAACTACAGGTTAAGGGCACATTCCACCTAAAATAGTTCTTTTGCTGTCTTTTTGCCAGACTTGATTTATATCAGTTCAATAACAATGATGGATTATGCATGCAGCTTCTTCAGAACAACATTGTAATGCAGAAAAAAGAGGATTTACATGGAGATCGTGGAGTTGAATTTCTCCTTCGGATGGCCAGTTATGAGCCAGAGCTAGCTTATCTTCTGACATGGAAAGAGGGGGCTCTGCAGGAATGCTTATATATTGCAGGATTCTCTCTACTGATATAATCTTGTTCTCCAAATTGCACATGCTCCAGACAACCCATGCTTGCAGCATGTTCAGGTTAAGCCCATATGTGACTGCAAGACCAGCAATCCCTGAAAGTAGGATGCAATGTTTGTTACAAGGTCACTTCAACACAGACCATTTTTATTAACAAACAATTGAGTGGAACAACAAAAACTGTTTGAAACTGATGTGATACCTGGATCGATGAAACCCGGGGGCAGATTGATCAAGAATATCAAAGAGAATGCAAATGTAAGAGATGACAGCACATCCAGGCGAAAGCAAAGCCATTCCATCGCTCCAGCATTGTAGAACTTCGGTCTGGAGTAGGCATCCATTAGATGGCTATTTGCTGATACAAACTGATTTTCCTTGCCAAAACTTCTGATGGTAGTTGATCCTGTTATTGATTCTGCAAAATGCTGTATGATAGGAGCTTTACAAACACCTACTAGCCTTTGCAGCTCCCTGGCTGTATCAATGTAGTATCGCTGCAAAACAAGGCAGGTCTGATTAGATACCTATGACTAGATCTGTGATGAAGGGGATAAAGGTAGCCAATCATACCTGATACCAGAAACAGGTAGCAACTACAGGAATGAAAACAACAAACACCTGCCATGCAACCTGAGACATCACTGCAATGATTCCAACAAGTTGTATGACAGCAAATGCAACAGAGCCCATCTGGGGTGCAATGTTGGTGTCCACTTCGCTTTGATCAGTGGAAGCCTGAAAAGTTTGAAGAATCTGTTAGCATAGTCCAAGAAAATAAGTAGAACTTGCGAAATTTATTCACATGAAGATGACTTACTCTGTTCAAGATGCGCCCACTCGGAGTGGAATCAAAGAAAGACATAGGAGCTCTAAATATGGACATGTGCATCTTGTCGAATAATAGAGTCGCTGTCTTGTATGAGGCTGTTACAAGAAACAACGCTCTTAGGAGGACGCAGAACGAGCTTCCAACAGCCAATGCAATATAGACATATATCAGTGTTGACATGCTCACTGGAGGCTCAACGTCCTTTGAAACGGGAGCAGCCCAAGCCATCCAGTAATTGCTCCCAATTTGTAGGACTTGGAAAAGTAGCTGTGCAAGCAACACTAACGGTACAAGTGCACCCTTATAAGCTAAGGTGAGATACTTCCAGTAGACCCAAAACCCAACCCTGCCTTTCTCTCTTTCTTCTTCCTGCACCAGCTGTCCACTCTGATTGTTCCCTTCGTCCTGTTTATCTTTCTTCTCAGCTGATGATAGAGATCTGATCAATTTTGCTGTGCCACTGGAAGGGGATCCCTCGCTGCTTCTGTTTGCAGCATCGATTGTGTCCAATTCTGCGAGTGCATCCCTGTGTGCACCAACTAGCTCCATGAACTCTTCTCCTGAACCAAGTATTTCATTGTATTTTCCTGCTTGTGCTATTTTGCCATCTTTCATCACCTACAACATAGTCCTAGTAAGGAGAGGCATCCATTTTATTGCAACAAATAATGGATGGAAGTTTTACCAATGAAATTCTCACCAAAATAAGGTCAGCTGCTGGTAGGAATTCAATCTGATGAGTAACATAAACTACTGTTTTTGAAGACAAAGCCCCGAGCAAGCATTCCTGCAAAAAAAAGAGCATGCACCAACGTTAGCAGTGTGTTTGAAACTTCCACTAAACATAAAAGGTTAAGCTTAAGCATAACAAATTGTGTACCTTGAAAAGGTGGGATCCTGTATGAGCATCAACAGCACTGAATGGGTCATCGAACAAATAGATGTCTGCTTCCTGATACAAAGCACGGGCTATCTGAATCCTTTGTTTCTGTCCACCACTCAGGTTGATCCCTCGCTCTCCAATGACAGTTTGGTCACCGAATGGCAATATCTCTAAGTCTTTCTTCAGTGAACACGACTCAAGGACTCTTTCATATTTGTCCTTGTCCATCTCCTTGCCAAACAATATGTTCTCCTGAATTTTGCCACTCTGTATCCATGCTGACTGGCTGACATAAGCCGTCATCCCGCAAATCTTAACCTCTCCTGATAACTTTGGGATCTCACCAAGAATGCAAGATAGCAAGCTCGATTTACCAGAGCCCACTGTCCCACAAACTGCAACACGCATGCCTCGCTGAGCTTGGAAGTTCAGGTCCTTCAGCGTTGGCAATTCCGGTGAGGCATCCCAGGAGAAGCACCCGTTGGTGACCTCAATTGCAACATCTGAACTACCATTTGGCAGCCTCTGTACAGAATCAGTCGGCAATTCCTCAAGACATAGGAAGGATGCTATCCTGTCAAGAGACACCTTGGTCTGGATCACCATCGAAATCGTGTCAGGAAGGTTGTATATTGGCTCCTGCAGCACGCGGAACGTGGCCAAAGCAGAAAGCACTTTCCCTGACTCCAATGGAATCCCCATGAGCATGCACGCCCCAAAGGTCACCACAGCAACGAAAGTCGGGGCCCCCCAGAACACAAAGGTAACCAAAGTCGTTGTGTAGAGGTATTTCTTCAGCCAATTTGTCTCTGTCTTCCTCAGCTCAATGATCTTGGACAAGAACTTCATCTCCCACCCCTGCAGCTTCAGAATCCGCATGTTGCGCAGGATCTCGGACGTTGCCTTCATCCTGACATCCTTGCAGTCCATGAGCTTCTGCTGGAACTTCTCCTGCATTTGCCCAGGAGGCACATTGGCAAGCATGACGACCACGGTGGCGCCAAGTGCGGCGAGGGAAGCGAGCCCGAGGGTGGAGTACAGAATGAACAGCGCCATGCCGACTTGCAACGGTACCAGCCAGAGGTCGTGCATGTACCATGAGAAGATCCCGACGCGGTCGGCGTCGACGCTGATGATGTTGATCATCTCGCCGCTCGTGCGGCTCTGCCTGGACTGACTTGACAGCGCGAGGCCCTTCTGGTACACGACGGCAACAAGCGTGGAACGCGCGCGTATCCCCGCCTGCTGCAGCCGGAAGAACCAGTGGCGCTGCGACAGGCACTCGAATACCTTGGCGACAATGAACGCGAGGACAAGGAGCTGCCCCTTGCTCGCGTACCTCTCGTCGCCGTTGAGGTACTGCACCAGGGAGTCGATGAGGTACGGGCCGACGTAGGTGGAGACGTTGTAGACCAGCGCGTAGAACGCGGTCACCGCGACGTGCCACCACACGGTGCGCAACAGGGCCTTAGTGAGCTTCAACGCCGTGACGGCCTTCCGGCCGGAGCCGGAGACGCCGCCGGCCAGCGCCTCGAGGTTGGCCTTGAACGTCGGGAGCAAGCTGGAGACACTGTCCCCGGGGTCGAGCTCAGGGACGTCGTCCAGGCCGAGGGTCTTCTTGTGGCCGACGGCGAGAAGAGGCCCCATCCACGAGAAGGTGAGCACGCTGAAGAAGCCAGCGCCGGTGAACTTGGACGCCTCGGCATCGCTGCGGCCGTTACCGTCCGCCGTCTCATGAGCACCGTTGAGCAGAGGCTCCTCGGCAGCAGAGCCGCCTCCCTCCCTCCTGCCTACGAACCCAGCGCAGAGCAGGACCACGGCAGCAGCAACCGAGACGGCGTCGAACACCCACGAGAGCGCGGGCACCAGGAACCCATCGAGGCTCGTCGCCACGTGGTCAGCCACGGTCACGAGGGAGAGCAGGAGGAAGAACGCCCACCAGAGCCTGAGCGACGCCGGGAACCGCTCCTCGCGCCGCCGCCCGAAGTCGAACTGCAGGTACGCGGCGAGCAGCAGCCACGCCACCGCGCGCGCGGCCGCGTCCACGAGACCCACCACCGCGTCACGCGACAACCCGGAGCCGGAGGTGGCGCCCAGGTAGCACGAGTAGGCCGCGAGCAGGACCTCGGCCGCCGCCAGGGCCCACGTGGCACAGGCCGCGACACCGTGGCACCGGAACCGGCCTCCACCGCGGGGGCCGCCTCCACGCGCCTCCTCCCCGTCCTTGGCGACGGAGAGGCCGCAGTGGCGGAACAGAAACCGCCCCGCGACGGCAAGCGCGAGGAGGACGTGGACCGCAGCGTCCACGCCGTGGAGGACGAGCGGCTCCAAGGGGAAGAAGAAGTAGAAGAGGGGGCCTTCGCCCGCCGGCGTCGCCGCCATCGCGGGCGCCGCGTAAGGCGTCGCGGCAGTGGACACGGGCATCTGGCGACGAGTGGCTCGAATGAGTGAGGCGGAGGGCGGGGCAGTGGGTTTATATAAGTGAGACGTCGCCGCGGGCGTCAGCTGCCCCGGGCCCCTCCCCACGCACGGCGACGCCCCACGGTGGCGGTCAAAGACGGCTGCCGCGCGCGCCTCTGGGCTCCTTGGAGTCCAAGGAACCGTCCCCCTCCCTCCCCAGTCGCCCCGCACCCAAACCACCCCACCCGGCACCCGCGGGGAAGAATCGAACGGCGCGGTGCCGTGTTTCGCTGCCGGACGGCGACGGCGGTGGGGGGCAGTAAGAGTAACTTTTTTACGGCGTGGCGACGTGGCGCGGTTGCACTGCTAAACTTTTTACGGCGGAGAGAAGGGTTAAAGGAGTGCGGTAAGAGAGGATTACGGGATCTCTCGGTTATGATTTCCTAGTGAATTGACGCAGGACGATGCGTTTTGTTTGTTTAGAAGAAGAAGACTATTACTCCTGGATGGGAAGGTGGTTAATCTCGAGGATTTGCGGATTTGTCGCTGTTCGTCAGTCTCCCGGCCGGTGAGATCTTTTGCGCGCTTCTCCAAAAATAAAGGAGCGCATTGGCCGAGCGAGAGAAGCTGCGCCGTGGATTCCTCAAGCAAAATCGGAGAAACACTGTAACGTGACTTTGGATGAATTCGTTCGTTTGTTCCCAAGTGGATGGATCATAGCTCATGTGAATGGATATACACTGAAATCAGCAATAAAAGAGTATTATTTGCTGATTTATTTCAATTATTTACATGTCGATACAGGAGCACCTGGGCGGAGTTCGCCTTAGTTCATTGGAGGTCGTCATGGCCGCATGCGAGATGGGGCGGGGGAGGGGAAGAAAGAGGTCACTGCTGGTGGTAAGATCTCGTCAGAGTGCCAACGAGATCCTACCATCCGCAACAGGGCGATCGGAGATGATGAAGGTGGAGACCCTCACGCTAGATATGGAGTGGGTTGAGGACAGCGTCATCGGAGCTAGATGGGGTGAGGATGAGGAGGCGGCGGAGAAGCACGGGAGGAAGAAGAAGGTGAGTGCCAGGCGAGAAAGAAGATAAGGTGAGGAGTAGTATAGTAGTACTGCCCTTGAGAAGTAGTATAATACTGCACTTGAATCTTTGAAATTACGCAAAAAAAAGGAATAGTGTCACCTAGTCTTGGACTCGTGGGTTCAGTGGCGGAGGCAGATATGTGGCAAGCCTTGGCGGCCGCCATACCTAAAAAATATTGAATATATGCACTATATTTGAAATATATATACAATTATACATACCCTGATCAAATGCCCAACTCTTCTTCGTATTCTGATCAAATCGAACAATATGGTGTCATGGTGGTTCATAGACCATGGACGGTGGACGGTGGCACCGGCGTGAGAAGCCGATAACTCAATGTAGTGGCCGGCGTATAGCGGCAGGAGTTGGATGTGGCCAGTTCGCCACGGCGATGACAGCGACTGTGGCTTTACTTTTGGATTTCTGTTATATTTGCTGATCACATAGTAATATACATATTTAGATAATGTTCTAGTGTGTCCTTATATAATTGATAGTTATATTATACATGTTCGACCTTTATAAATACACCACACCTCGAAAATGTTCCTGCCTCCGCCACAGCGTGGGTTAACACACACAATTACCATATCTACATTTGTTTAGTACTGCCTTTGAATCTTTGAACTTAAGCAAAAAAAAAGTGTCACCTAGTCCTGGACTTGTGGGTTAACACACAATTAGTCAATTACCATATCTACATTTGTTAGGGCACTGTTCACCAAGACACAAGTTACCATGATTTTGGTAGCTTTGCTTTAGATTAGTGCATGACAGGACGAGTAATAATAGATGACATAATATATGCATACGGGAGCTTGAAAACTTTGATGACGATCGAAGATCTCACCATCAAAATTGGGGCGCTGCACACGTCAAAAGATAAAACCAGTCGCTGGGCGAAACTGACTTGAATTCAAAAAAGGAGGCAACAGGCCAATTAATAGCAAAGCTATATTTAGAATGGTCGCATATATTGCAACTTTGCTTCTATGGCTAGTTTTGAGTGTTAGTGACCTCCGTGTCAGCATTTTCTTTCTCTGGCTAGTTTTGAGTACATAGTAGTAGTGGAGGCCGGAGGGCAATATTGCTCGGTTTGCGCTTTTCGGTCCAAAAATGATAATCTTGTAGGATTCCGTATAGGTGCCATGCATTTTCCTCTGGATCGGCTGGCAGCTGGCTGCCGAAAGCCGATGCAGCGGAACTCTGAAAATCAGAAAATATCTGGCACGACCAATTATCCATCGGCTAGTAAGGATTGAGAGATACTCCGAAAAAGGTGCAATTCTATAACAATTTATGTTAAGGCTTATTTGGATATTTAGAACTAAAGTTTAAGTTTAGATAGACAAAAATATAGTTGACTAAAGTTTAGGTGGGAAAATTTTAACCCATGTAATTTGAATACATGGATAAAAAAGTAGTTTTTTTACAAATACTCTTATATAGTCTATGTTAGCCAATTAATTAACTAACTGCTAGTTGAGATAAAGATTAAAAATTAGTTTACTTTTAGTTCACTTGTTTGGATACCTAAAACTGAAGATTAAGTAACTGAAGTTTAGTCTACGGTGTCAAATAGGCTCTAAGTCACGTCAAATTTAACGAGATTTAAATAAAAAAATATTAATATGTATTTACTAGAAATATGTACTACTATATTAATTATAAAATATATTTTCATAGAATCAAAGATACACATACTAATACAGCTTTTAAAAGGCTTAATCAAATATTCTTTGGGATAGGCTAGACGCCTAGCTTTCTGGCACATATCTAGGGTGGCTATTGGTCTAGCTCACTTTCGTTATTAAGGGCATCCCTAGGCCTAGTTTAGTTTACCCTAAAAATCAAAAACTTTTCAAGATTCCTTGTCATATAGAATCTTGGAGCACATGCATAAAGTATTAGATATAGACGAAAATAAAAACTAATTGCACAGTTTATCTGTAAATCACAAGATGAATCTTTTAGCCCTAGTTAGTCCATGATTGGATAATATTTGTCAAATAAAAACGAAAATGCTACAATATCAAAATTTGAAATTTTTTCGGAACTAAACAAGGCCCTAGCTAGCTACTCCCTCTGTCCTTGAAAGCTTCAACTCCTAGAATCCGTGTCAGTCAAACTTTTTTATGTTTGACCAACTTTATAGAAAAAAGCATCAATATTTATGACATAAAATAAGTATCTTATAAAAATATATTCTATGATAAATCTAATGATATTAATTTGGTACTATAAATCTTAGTATTTTTTTCTCAAAATTTAGTCAAAGTTTTAAAAATTTGACTTAGAACAACTCTAGAAGTTGAAGCTTTCAGGGACAGAGCGAGTATTTAGCTAGTTGACTAGTCTATAATATAATGTCGATAGAGAAAAATTTGAAAACAGTAGTCTAGCGACGAACAAATAATTTATCTATACGTAGTCTAAGAGTGCGTGTGGATTCAATAAAACATAAAAAATATATAAATAGCCTTTAATACTGACCTCTAATAAGCTAAAGATGTAGCTAGTACATTGCGGACGCCTTAAGAATTTTCATTTAATTTTTTTAACTACTACATAGTGGCGATTACCTGATACTGTAAATTAAATATTGGACGCTTTTGCTTTGGTTGGGAATCTATAGACTACTCACTTAAAATCCTAGTTCCTACGTACCACTATGAGCACGTAACCGCAGGAGGCATATAGGAGTATTTTTTGCGTGAAAACGGAATCAGATTCGTCGTGACGAGGTGATTCAAAATGAAAATGGCTAGCGACATTTATTAAACAGGCCGAATATAAAACGGCCGGCGCATCGTCGAGAGCAAGTGAACCTTTTGTGCTACCGTTATTACCTTTTTGCATGCTCTGGATGTCTGGATTCTAAGCTACGTGGAATGTGGTGCGTGCGTGCATGTTTCAATGATGGCTGGGTAAAGTAAGCAGGTAGAGGTAGGATAATATATTATAGTATGCAATATGACATTTAGTTGGTTTCTATAGTTTACAGCAGTGAAACCTACTCCTATGTATTACATCTGTGTTTCCCTGACACAAATAAAACGATCTTAACATTTGCCGCCTCGTGTTCAACACCTCCCGGTTTCATCTTCTGCAAGGACATGTTTGATTTGCATGTACTCAATTCATCCTAAATTATAAAATATTTGATTTTTTACATCAAGTTTAACCACTCGTCTTATTTAAAAATTTATACAAAATATTATTTCATGGATTGGTTTATTAATAAAAAAATAAAAATAACTTAAATTTGACTATGTTTATATAAAATCTTTGAATAAGACGATTGTCAAACTTATAGTAAAAAAAGTCAAACATGTTACAATTTGAGATGAAGGGAGTACTACATTTAGAGTTTAGAGATCCAGACTGTGGCCATACAAGTCATACTTGTTTGGATGCTTTGCTCTGTTGCGCTAGGATTTAAAGAACATCTAATTAGTTAACCATTCATTATGCTCGTTTTTTCTCAAAGTGCACACATGAGCCAGGCTCACAAGAAATGAGATTGATATCTGTTTTACAAAAGCCAGATCAGGGAGCCCTCCCACACCCTTTGAGCTAGATTTGGCCACGGAACCAAACAAGCCGTCCTTGACATCACGTGGGTCTACCACTGACCTCTATGCACTATGGAGTTCGAGCAAGAATTCGGTTGAGCTGTGACTACTTGATTCTTTGGACAAGGCTTATCTCGCCCTGCCATACGTGTTTTGAGGTGATCGATGGCGGGAAAGGTTGTCAACGCGGATGCTATTGTTCAAGACCGATGATGGTTAATGTGGCATTATTGTTTTGCTCCGTTTAGTGTCATCTAGGCCCGCTTATACCGTGGTACCATGACAGAACCTCCATTCGCGAAGAGCAAGCGCTCACTTTCATGATGGTTTCCTCGTCCATACACCTACGATATATTATCCTAAACCATATCATACTATTGTACTAATGGTGCTACTATATACTTTGGGCATGTTTATTAGATCCCTTTCCAAATATTGTACCTCCTCACCGAGCTAGAAATTAGTGTGATTAGATTTCTAACAAACCTATCTCAATTCCCACGTCAGCAAGATTTCCCTTGCTGCCATGAGAGAGCCAAGTCGGTTCTCTCGATCGGGTTGGCAAGGATCTTGGGGCCTACGCCATCTGGGTGAGGCAACCTGACGAAAGTTCCAAGCACGCTCTTTGATTCTGATCGATAGCGACGAAATTGTTTGAGTTATGTTCCAGACGACGACAGGTACGAAAACTTAACTAAGCGAATGAACAGATGCATATACTTGCGCACGAGATGGTTATTTAATTTTAAGCCCACACAAAGTAAAGCAAACGGGGAATTAACAATTTAAGCCCACACACAGCGAGGTTAGCAGATGTGTCTTTTGCTTCCGTTGGCGAGGCGACCTAGTACGATCATGTGGATGGCGCGCATAGGAAACGTCAAACGCAACATGCTGCTGAACGAAATTAATTAATGTATGTACATACTGTATTAATTTGTTAGCAGATTAAACCGGTGACTATCGAACCACCGCAGAGTTAATGACAAAATCTGTTGGCCGTCACCCGTCAGTCTACTTTCGATCGTTTATTTCGGCGAATGGCGATCGAGGGTCTTGATTAGTAATACTGGTGACCGGCGAGAAGTTTAGAGACACGTTTGATCTCAAACATAAATGACGAACCAGGCCAAATTATTTACTATTTAGGCCCGTTTGGCAAGCACAAATCAGCGCTCGAGAATCATTAGAAACGTTTTTTATTTTTATGCCTGGAGAAACAGCTGTCTGGTTTCACTTTCACGTGATCGATTTTAATTTATTCTTTTGCACACTTCTGTATTTTTAATTTTTAATTAATTATTTTTAAGTGAAATAGGTCAAAATAGGTTGATTAAGTTGTTCTTCATCCACAAAAAGTTCTCATTTTTTTAAAGAATAGTTTCATTTATATGATTTTTGATATGAAAATATGTTTTTTCAACGAGAATATAATCTAGCCTATCAGCCAAGCAATTTCATGAAGTGATTAATATCTTGAGAGAATTTACATTTCAAACGTTTCCCCAAAAAAATGGATCCCCATAACACACCCTTTAGTGGCGACCAAATTAGGGTAAAGCCAAAGCCAAAGATATGACCACTAAAGTAGTGTTTGGATTGTCGCCAAGCTAATTCTTTGGTAGGGGTAAAATCTACATAGAAAATAATAATGGCCCTGCACAAAGTACAACCAGAGAATTAGAATTAATATAAGAGAAATTTTACAGTGCTTGAAAACAATGTGAGTCTTTCATTCGTTTAGATCTAATGGTTAAAATTATAGAGGAACCTAACGAGAGGAACTTAAGTCGTGGACCAGAACTTAAATTTGGT
>Ga0182004_10004544_pt1 | contig 11201 bp, 6 predicted proteins | sample Sormic07211540_1_FD_120479 | JGI IMG/M metagenome (GOLD analysis project Ga0182004, IMG submission 120479) | Endophyte microbial communities from Sorghum bicolor roots, Mead, Nebraska, USA - 072115-40_1 MetaG | ecosystem: Host-associated > Plants > Roots > Unclassified | place: USA: Nebraska...
AAGCCGACGTACATGGCCTCCTTGAGGTACGGCGAGAGGTCGACGGCGACGGAGAGGACCGGCCGCTTCGGCTTGGTGGCCACGGCGTAGCTCAGGAACACCTCCAGGCGGCGGTCCCCGCTGCGGTAGTCGATCCACGCCGTCGTGAGGTTGCCGCTTTTGAGGTCGACACCGGACGCGGCGAGGTCGACCGTGGCCACGGAGAGCGGCGAGCCGAGGTCCAGGCCGACGTGGTTGTCGCTGGGGTCGGCGAACTCCGGGTTGGCCATAGTGTCGAACTCGACGGCGACGATGGCGGCGGACGCGGACCCGTTCTTGGCTACGGCGTAGTCGGAGGAGTTGAAGAGGCCGAGGTAGCCACCGGTGGCGCCGAGCGTGGCGGGGCCGGGGGAGATGAAGAACGCGATGCCGTCGCCTCCCGCGGCGCCGGGGTTGGGGTTGGCGATGACGAAGGAGAACCTGGCCGCGAACGACGCGACGGCGGTGGCGTTGGAGGCCGTCGCGCCGGGGCCCCGGAACGCGACGGGCTGGGTGCAGAGGACGGTGCCGGCGCTGGAGGAAGGCACGCCGGTCTCCCGCGTGAGCCCGACGGAGCCGTTGCGGAGGAAGGAGTCACCCAGCAGCGTGAGGTCCGCGAAGGACAGTGTGGCAGAGTCGAGCGTGACGTTCTTGGCCGCCGCCGGTGTTAAAACAGCTGCAGCGGCGGTAGCGGGTGGCGCCGTCAGTGCTAGCAGCAAGAACGGCAATAAACGGAGGAGCGCGGCGGCCATCGGTGGTGGTGGTGGGCAGAAAAGGGGATCGGGGTCATGAGAGAAGCTGTGGGGCTCGCTTGTGGTTTAATGCGAGCAGGGTTTGTGAACTCGAGGAGCAGAGGTGGAACAGAGCATGGTGGGTGGGGGTGAGGGGCAGATTAGCAGAAGGGTGAAGACGTGCAGGGGATTTTGGGGTGTTGTTTAGGAGGCAAGGCAACGGTCGGATTGGCGCGTTTGAACGCAACGGTCGGGAGGGGACCGTACTATTGGGCATGGGCTGGACGGATGTGGGTCTGCCCGGCTCACGGTCCTGCTAGGATCTACTTCTCCAGGGGGAATGTAGGGCCGGCTAAAGGATCAGGTTTGCTTTATGCTTTCGTTCTTTTTAGGCCTGTTTAGTTTTAAAAAAAAAATTCGTTTGTATTTGACAAATATTGTCCAATCATAGACTAACTAGGATTAAAAGATTCGTCTCGTCAATTCCGACCAAACTGTGTAATTAGTTTTTATTTTCGTCTATATTTAATACTTCATGCATATATCTATAGATTCAATGTGACGGGGAATCTGAAAATTTTTCAAAATATTTTGGAACTAAACAAGGCCTGGTACATTGAAAGAAGATTAAAAAAATGGTACTTTGAAAGTTATTCCATATGATATTTTTGAATTATTTGAGCATTGTAATGAGAAGGTATCATTATATTATATATTTGATTATTCTGGTACCTAAAATCGATTGTTCTTTGTTGTATATTCGTTTATCTAGTAAAAAATGATTGTCCCATCGTATATTCTAAAGGTTCCCAGAATAATCGTTTTTCCTTCTCTGTTTGCCTCCAAGTGTTTTTTTTATCACCCATCACATCGAATGTTTAGACACATGTATGAAGTAATAAATATATACTATTTACAAAATTAAAACAACAGCTAGAGGATAATTTGCATGATGAATCTTGTGAGCCTAATTAGTCCATAATTAGACACCAATTGTCAAATAAAACGAAAATGTTACCTGTTAAATTTTATTATCCCCAACCAAACACCCCCTAATATAAGAGGGTGTTTAGTTCCCTTAATATTCTAAAAATTTTTAGATTTTAGTCCATTGTTTTCCATAATGTAACTAAACACTATGCAATTTTTTTTGCAAAAATATGGTTACTCTCCATTTTAGATGTTGGCCTCAAGAGGCTAAAAAAAGCCCAAAAGAGCCTCAAGAGGCCCTCATGAGGGTAATGAATTCTGTATTTTAGATGGAATTAAACGTAACCCTGAAAATTTTGGTATTTTGCATTCCATCATTTCATAGTAGTTGGTATTTTGCATTTGAATTTTATGGGGAACTAACCACTCCCTAAATATAAGTCCGTCTAAGTTTGTCCCATGGAAAATATTTTTGTAACTCTAAGTACCATGTAAAACTTAAAAGTATACTATCCAAAATGAAAATAATTGTACTATACTATAAGGATAGTTGTCATAATGAACCTAATGATGTAGTTTCCATTTCTATTTTGGTTTCCTTGTGATTGTTTTTTTTTTGAGCAGTTCTTTGTGATTGTTGAACTAGAGTTGAGATTCATCCTGCTTCGACTCCTTTCTTTTGTTTGTAAGGATCCTAATGGTCCTTTCCATTTTCTTGTTTTCGTACATACTCAATCCATCCCAAGTTATAAAAAGTTTGACTTTTTTAAATCAAGTTTGATCACTCGTTTTATTCAAAAATTTATACAAAATATCACTTCTTTTGTCATGACTTGGTTTATTAATAAAAGTTCTACAAGAATGACTTAAATTTAAATATGCTTGCACAAAATTTCTAAATAAAATAAGTGATCAAATTTGAGGTCAAAAAAGTCAGTTGTCTTATAATTTAGGATGGAGGGAGTATAAGATAATAAGAACACTAGTGCCAATCCTCTAAAAAATATTGCTATTAAACAAAGAGATAGAATCTTAATGTTACCAATTCATGAATAAAGCATGTTACTGTATATTGATTCAGGAAGAGCATAAAGATGAGCATGCAACCCGTGTGTCGGCGGCCCGGCATGGTGCACGACAATTCAGCCAGGCCCGAGCATGGTACGGCCTGTTCCCCTTCCGTGTACGAGACGGCCCAAAGCATGTAGCCTGCCAAGCTTAGGCTGAACCCTCGGTCTGCTGGGCAGCATGGCACGCCTCGAAAATAAAAAAAGGCCCGGTAAGAATCTACTATGAGCAACCTGCTAAAGAATAAAGGCATGCTAAGAAAAAGACCCAAATTTGGCTAGCCTTTGGTTGTGGCCTTTGGTAGCAGGCCAGATTTTTTTTGGACTAGGTGCGTGTCCGTGCGTTACTACGGGACAACAAAAATTTTATACTAAAAACATACGGATCGCATAATAAGATAACAATACTATAAAAAAAATACCAATATTAAAGTGACATTTAATCCAAAAAAATAAAGTTCATAAAATTAACGTCACGAAATGTCCTACAACTGGATCAAAATAATACCGAACTTGAAATGTGAACATGTGTTGTGCTATTGAAAACATGATTTTTTTTAGCGTGATGTTTGTAACATTTTTTCAGTATTTCCATGTTGCCATAATTGTATAACACCAATCTATCTGGATGTTCTTGTTAGATTTACAAATATATTTTTGGTATTTCAGCAAAGAACATTTATAAGTGATGAACGAATATAGAAATATGATAAATAGTGCCAGCTAGCAATGGATTACTTGGTTTTCTCTTGGTGCATATATCAAAATTAACAGCCTACATCTATATTTTTTAGAAAGGAAAAAACTGATATCCATGGCTCCTTAAATCATATTATGTTAGATGTCTATAATGTTTTGGATAAGAAATGCTATCAAAAGTTCATAGCATTTGACTTGAAGCATTTAGAAAAGATAGTATCAAAAGTCTATTTCTCACCTCATATGTGCTATAAGGAAAAATTAGCATGTGAAAAATTTAGAAAGAAAAAATAGCATGTGAAAAATTTGAAAGAAAAAGATGAACAAAGAGGATCTGTATGTTGATGGAAGAAATTTCTCACCTCATATCTGCCACAGGGAAGTGCAGCAGGGTGGCGTGCAAGCTAAAGTATTAGGCTTCTTCCACAGCCAAAATCAAAACAAGCTAAAGTATTGTTGAGTAACAACCCTTGCAATCAAAATCATACATAGACAGAGTTTAGACTAAAATTTATCATCACGATGTCTGTTACTCCTAAATTAGATTTAATAGCATATTTTAACTTTAAAAGCATGTAGACATAGACAGAGTTCACAACACACAGAAATAACAAAGGAAACATGATTAGTAGGTGTCTACCAACATGTTCTGTGTAGATAAATAATCGTGAATTGGTATAAGTAATCGTGAATTGGTATTGCACAGTTCAACCATTCTTACATTGCATGATAGGACAATATCATGAAAGAGTTTAGAGAATGATTGATTGTATTCCCTGTCAATGCATCCGTACATATATGGCCGGGGGTGGCACACAAGCCAAACCGCACAGGCGTGTACATGCCACTAATCAAGGGCAGCCTACTATAATTACACATGCTAAAATTACAATAGGCTAACACTCCCCCGCAGTCTAATCGGGAGCATCGCTGACGGTCAGGCTGGACCGAAACTCCTGGAACAACGAGGTAGGGAGTCCCTTCGTGAAGACGTCGGCGTACTGTGATGTCGTAGGAACATGAAGAACCCGAACATGACCAAGGGCGACCTTCTCTCGAACAAAATGGAGATCGATCTCAACGTGCTTCGTCCGCTGATGCTGCACTGGATTACTGGAGAGGTATACAGCACTGACGTTGTCACAGTAGACCAGGGTGGCACGGCGAGGCGGGTGGCGAAGCTCAAGGAGTAACTGTCGTAACCAAGTAGCTTCGGCAACACCATTCGCCACAGCACGGTACTCGGCCTCGGCGCTGGACCGGGAGACTGTGTGCTGGCGCTTGGAGGACCACGACACCAGGTTGTCCCCAAGAAACACCGCATAGCCAGAAGTCGACCGACGAGTATCAGGGCATCCAGCCCAGTCGGCATCTGTGTAAACAACAAGCTCCGTAAGGGAAGACCGGCGTAGAGTCAGTCCAAGGGACAAGGTGCCCTGCAGGTAGCGCAAGATACGCTTGAGAGCCGTGAGGTGGGGCTCCCGAGGATCATGCATATAGAGGCAAATATGCTGAACGGCAAAGGTAATGTCTGGACGAGTGAAAGTCAGATACTGTAGAGCTCCTGCCAAGCTGCGGTACTGGGTAGCGTCATCAACAGGGGGTCCATCTGCGGATAATTTGGAGTGGACATCAACAGGCGTGCTGCACGGCTTGCATGCACTCATCCCGGCGCGCTCCAAAATATCCTGAGTGTACTGCCGCTGAGAGAGAAACAGACTATTGGCAGAGCGTGTCACAGAGATGCCCAGAAAATGGTGAAGCTGACCCATGTCCGTCATAGCAAACTCATGCTGGAGAGCCCCAATGATAATTTTGAGAAACCCGGCAGAGGAGGCAGTGAGAACAATATCATCCACATACAGCAACAAGTAGGCAGTCTCTGTCCCGCGGCGACATATGAACAAGGAACTATCTGACTTGGTTTCAACAAATCCAAGAGAAAACAGATGTGAGGCGAACCTGTGATGCCAAGCACGAGGAGCCTGCTTCAAGCCATATAGAGATTTGTTGAGCCGACAAACAAAACCCGGACGAGAGGAGTCCACAAAACCGGATGGTTGTACGCAGTATACTGTCTCAGTGAGGGTGCCATGGAGAAAAGCATTCTTCACATCAAGCTGATGAATGGGCTAGTCCTGAGAAATAGCCAGAGAGAGTACCACGCGGACAGTAGCAGGCTTGACAACCGGACTGAAAGTCTCATCATAATCAACACCGGGGCGCTGAGTAAAGCCTCGAAGGACCCAGCGAGCCTTATAGCGATCAAGAGACCCATCTGCACGGAGCTTATGCCGACCACATTGACGCCTGGAGGCCGGGGAACTAAGCTCCAGGTGTCATTGGTAATCAACGCATCATATTCAGCTTGCATAGCAGATCGCCAATGTGGATCAGACAGAGCATCACGGACGGAGCGAGGCAGTGGTGACATATGCACAGCGTGGAGGTTTAGCCGGTCCACAGGCTGTGCAAAACCGGACTTGCCGCGCGTGCGCATCCCATGTGCATTGACGACGGGGATGATGGAGACCGGACGAGTTACGGCCGTGCGTCCGGTGGCCGCGGTGCTGCTGGCAGCGGCCTGTGCAGGATGCACAGGGGCAGCAGCACCCGGCACTGTGGTCGGCGAGGCGGCAGGGGCGCTGCTAGCTGCAGCGCCGGTCGGTGTAGCAGGGGCGCTGCTAGCTGCAGTGCCAGTCGGTGTAGCAGGGGCACTGCTAGCAGCAGCGTCTGTCGTCGTGGTGAAGGGGCTGGGCGAGGGAAAGAGCGTCCTCAGCCCAGCACTCATTTCAGATGGAGGCGTGGGTGCCTCAACAGCCCCATGCACGACGTGAGGGGTACCTGCATGCACAAATCTTGCTCCAGGAATAGGAGCTGTGAGGTCATGTTCATCAAGAAGAAAGTCCAAGGCAGAGGATGCCATGGGTGTGGTGGACATGTTGGCGAAGGGGAAAAATGACTCGTCAAATACGACATGTCTAGAGATGAGAATACGATTCGACTGGAGCTCGAGACACCGATAGCCTTTATGGTCCGAGGAATAACCAAGGAAAACACAGAGGGAGGAACGGGGTGCAAGTTTGTGGGGTGCTGTGGAGGACATGTTGGGGTAGCAAGCACACCCAAAAACTTTGAGATGTTCATAGGTGGGCTGGGTGGAATGTAGGGAGGCATACGGTGTCGAAAAGGCAAGAGTTTTGGTAGGGAGCCGGTTAACTAGGTAGGTGGCGGTGTGAAGTGCCTCAACCCAGTAAACCGGAGGAAGACTTGCCTGAAATAAAAGAGAACGCAAAATGTCATTTATAGTGCGAAGAGAGCGTTCGGCCTTGCCATTTTGCTGAGAAGTATATGGACACGACATGCGGAGTGCGACGCCGTGGGAGAGGAAGAACGTGCGGGCAGGAGAATTGTCAAATTCTCGGCCATTGTCGCACTGGACGCTCTTGATGGTGGTGCCGAACTGTGTTTTCACGTAAGCAAAAAAATTTGACAAAGAGGAAAATGTCTCGGATTTGAGGCGGAGCGGAAAGGTCCAAATGTAGTGTGAGCAATCATCTAAAATAACAAGATAATATTTGTACCCCGAAACACTAACAATGGAAGATGTCCAGAGATCACAGTGTATCAAATCAAAATTATGACGAGCTCTAGAGCTAGATGATCCAAAAGGAAGTCGTGTGTGACGACCAAGTTGACAGGCATGACAAACATGATGGTCATCTTTATTACACGAGATAACACTAGAGCTAATGAGCTTGGACAAAGCTTCACGCCCAAGATGCCCGAGACGACGATGCCAAAGCGAGGTAGGTGCAGCGATGAGTGCGGAGGTGCTGGTGGTAGATGGGTAGAACGGGTAGAGGTCGCCAGAGCTATTGCACCTGGCGATCACGTTCCTGGTTTGCAAATCCTTCACAGAAAGACCAAACGGATCAAATTCAATGGAACAATTATTGTCGGTGGTGAAACGACGAATAGAAATAAGATTTTTAATAATGTGAGGGGACACCAAAACATCGTTAAGGACAAGGTTACGATGTGGAAAAGAAAAAGTATGTGATCCGGTGGCTGTGACAGGAAGAAGTGCGCCATTGCCAACAATGATAGATGAAGGTGTACACGATGATGGCAAGGAAGTGACGGAGAGATTACCAGCATCCGCAGTCATGTGTGAACCAGCACCGGAGTCGGCGTACCATTCAGACGATGCCGGCGGAGTGAGCGTCATGGTGTTGAAGGACTGCGCCAAGGAGTCTGCGTTCCAGGTGCCTCCATGTGTGGGGTTCCATGGCATCCCTCCGGGCATCTGATAGGCCGGAATGGGCCCCTGGAACGCTGGCGGTGAGGGCGCAGCTCCCCCGTAGGCGTACTGCGGTGGCGGTGCAGCGTAGCCGGTCCCGTAGGTGTGCCCACCCGGAACACCGTACTGAGGAACAGCAGTGAACGCCGGCGGCGGTGGTGGTGGACGCCCGTAGGGCCACATCACGCCGGCGGCGGTGGTGGTGGACGCCCGTAGGGCCACATCTGCAGCGTGCCGGCCCACGGGTGCGCGAAGGAGGGTTGTACACCATGAGCACCACCAGGGGGAGCGCCGCCAGGAAAGCCGGGTGGTGCGCCACCAGTAGGCGCTGGTTGGGTACCACCGCGCCCACCGCGGCCGCGGCGGCGGCTGTTGCGTTGGCCACCGGTGGGCGCCCCGGGCGCACCGAGAGATCGAGCAGGAGCCTGCGGCGCTCCAGGACGCGAGGCCGCAGGTGGCGCTGGAGGGCCAGACGCTGCTGGACGCGGCGTCGCAGCGACAAGGGCGGCTGGGGGAGACGGAGGATGAGCGTCGATCTCTAGCTCCTCCAGCAGGAGGTGTGTCCGGGCTTCCGGGAACGTCGGGAACGGACGATGCATCTTGAGGATGGACACCATATGGCGGAACTTGCCGTTGAGGCCGCGGAGGAGCGTGAGCACCATTTGGCGATCGCCGATGGGGTCACCGAACTCGGCGAGGGATGCAGCCATGGACTCGAGGCGGCGACAGTAGTCGGTGATGCTCAGAGACTCCTGACGAAGATTGCGGAACTGTGTTTCGAGGAGAAGAGCACGAGTCTCCTTTTGTCCGAGAAACTCATCCTCCAGGTAGCACCATGCAGTACGTGCAGAACCTTGGCGTATCATCAGCGACTGCTGCAAATCGCTTGAGACGGTGCCGTAGATCCATGTGAGGACACAGCAGTCCGTCTGGACCCAGGCTGGGCGCGTGAAGACTTCATCCTCGAGAACGTGCCGTGTCAGTGCATATTTTCCAAGCACGGTGAGGAAGATGCCACGCCATTTGGTGTAGGAGTCCGTGGCCTTGTCCAGGACGATGGGGATCAGGGCCTTCACGTTGACGACGGCGGTGGCCTGCGCCCAGAGGGCTTCATGGGCCTGCTCGTACTCGTCGAGGGCGGCGGCGCGGAGGCGTGCCTCCTCCTCACGATGCGCTGCCTCGGCTTCAGCAGCCAGGCGTTGGTCTTCAGCTTCCTTGGCGGCACGGTCCTGCGCGTCCTTGGCGGCGGCTGCAGCAGAATCGTCGTCGGCCGCCATCAGAAGCAGCCTGGGCGGGACCACGCGCGTGTGGACCGCGCGACGGCCCGGCGTGAACGCGAGGACGGGGCGTCGCGCGACGGACGCGATGGATCGCGGGAAGACAGGTGGATCGGACCTGCGACGGCGCCCTGCGAACGGAGTCTGCAGCGGGCGGGCGATCGGATCGGAGGTAGGGCCGGGCGATGGGATCGACAGCACGCCGGACGAGGACTTCAGCGGCCGGGCGTCGATCGGATCAGCGACGGGCTAGGGTTGCGGAAGAGTAGCGGATCGTAACCGCGTTTGATACCATGAAAGAGTTTAGAGAATGATTGATTGTATTCCCTGTCAATGCATCCGTACATATATGGCCGGGGGTGGCACACAAGCCAAACCGCATAGGCGTGTACATGCCACTAATCAAGGGCAGCCTACTATAATTACACATGCTAAAATTACAATAGGCTAACATATCAGGCCCCCAAGATGTCTGAGGCTCAGTTTGGTGGCATTGAAAATGATGTTGTTTCAAATCCTTTTTCAGTACATGCTAGAGGTCTCTAGTCTTCAACACTAAAATCAGGACTCAGAAAGGATCACGGGCATCTGAAGTTTCAAACGTAAATGCACAACTCTTATATGATACAGACACAAATCTTTCTCCATACAATGTGTGGCGACTCCAGTTATAGAAGTCAGTAGGTGTGACAGTACATGCTAGCTTGTCAACAATGCGCAACAGCTTGACAATGGGATCCGTTTGTCTCACATAGAAGACGGTGATAGAATCGACCCCTCGCTGCCGACCTGTGCAAACAGAGATCCACCCGGCGTTGTCCCCACAGCTGGTCATTACAATCCTGCATAGGCTACTGGTTGCAATTAGAGACCTTAGTTTCAGATGGGATGATAGGTAGTTCTTATCTTCTTCATCCTACATTCAGATAATAAAATTTGAAACATTGTACATCATTCAGATAATAAAATTTGAAACACTGAAGCTACTGCAATGCTGCACTTAACTGCTAACCTGCATTTAGATAATGAAATCTGATCCCCTTTAATGTACATTGACCTTGATCCCATGGCAAGTCTTGATGTGGCATAAAAATTGATAGGTAGTCCTAACTGCATGTGGCAGAACCTCCTAAGTAGTTGGGCCCACCGACACCTATCATTGTTCCAAAGACCTCTGACGGTGATGTCGGGGATCCATCTACTCTAGAAGCCCGATGAGCATCGTAGGACACCCATTCCACTGCTACCTGTGGTGCAACAACAGGATTCGTCCTGACCACCCGTGATGGTCAATTAACGAAAACTTCTTCTTCTCGCCCTTACAGGATAGCAAGTGACCACACTAACACTAGGATCATTCATTGCAAAGACATGGCAGTATCACGAATAGGAGGTAACCAAAGTAACATTTTAGAGTAAACAACGGAAGCATTATATAACTTAATTTACAAAAGTAGTTCTTCACGATAAGACTTAGATAAGGTGTTATTACAAGCCAGGTCCAGCGGAGCAACTTTAACCATTGTACAAAGATTACAAACTTATAGACCCCGCCCACGGGTCACGCTCACTCTTCTTCGTTGTCAACCTCGACGACGGTCACACAACACGGTCCGAAACAAGTCGGCTCCTGAGCTTCACCTGCAACAGGGGTTATAAAACCCTGAGTACTGGGGTACTCAACAAGACTTACCCGGTAGAAAAAGAGGAGAACTCAGGAATGCAGGCTTAGGGTAGAAAAGGGGTGGCTGAGCAAGGAGCCAAATTGTTTTGCTAAAAAGCTTACTAATAGTGCATCCTTACTTTCAAGTTTTAGCCACGAATTGCTCACCTCAAGAGGTCGAGGAATTCGAGGACAGTCTATGTAGTTGCTTTTTACAGACAAGTCTGTAAATTCCTAGTCCTTAATAAAAGTATTATCCATCTGACAGCCATAGCTTCATGTCACTCTGAGTCCGGGAATTGGGATCCGAACCTCAGGAGACATTTTATCTTTTCCCCTTTTACAGCTTAGTTGCATACTTAACTACGATGAGGGTCGAAGGAATTGAGTCTCCCAATTGGGGAGCAACGACGATTCGAATCGCTTAGCAATCCAGCTGGAGTTCCTAACCACCCGACATATGTAGAACCGAATCTTGCATATGTCAACCCAAATCTAGCTTTCCCAAGATCT
>Ga0182004_10004545_pt1 | contig 11201 bp, 2 predicted proteins | sample Sormic07211540_1_FD_120479 | JGI IMG/M metagenome (GOLD analysis project Ga0182004, IMG submission 120479) | Endophyte microbial communities from Sorghum bicolor roots, Mead, Nebraska, USA - 072115-40_1 MetaG | ecosystem: Host-associated > Plants > Roots > Unclassified | place: USA: Nebraska...
CCCCGACGGCGACGTACGACGACGCGCGCGTTTGGACGGGGGCGGCGGGCCTCCCATCCCATCTCGCGCCACGACACGACGCGGTCGATCGTGCATGATGTCCATCATCGATCTGTTGCGCGCACGCTTTGATTTCTCCGCGCGCGGCAACTGAACCTGCAGCTGCATGCATGCATGTGTCGTCGTACGCTGCAATCATATAATCATATCATATGACCATGCACTACAGGTACTCGTCGGTGGACGCGGGCCCAACTTCAGGTCGCTGCCTGCCTCTTGTTCCGTGAAGAGAGACTCTTTCTAGCTAGCGCTCCACGGTTCCGGTCGCGCTCTCGGGTGTTCCGTCGTCGTAAACAACGGCCGGCGGCTTTGATCGATGGACATGGTTCGGCTGGGGACAAATGTGCTTTTTAGACGCTGTCGCTTCACTTTTGGCTACAGCGCCCCTCGATCGATTGATCGATCGATCGGTGCCTCCGTGGAATCCACCGCCGGGCGCCAAAGCGAGATGCTCCCATGCTCTCTCATGGTGTGTGTCGCTTGGACGTATATATCTAGCTTTATTTCCTGTATATCACTAGTAGCTACGCTACGCGTGCAGCGAAACAAAAGGAGCTGAAAGTCCTGTCAAAAAAAAGGGGGAGGGGGGCGGGAGACCGGGTCGGAGCTGCATGCATGCGCGCGGACGGCGAGCCGGCCGCCGCCTCGTGGCGCCATTTCGGTGATCGGACAACTCCGTGTGAGACGAGGTGTGATGATGCGATCGAAGTGTCATCGTGATGCACCCAATGGCCAATGCAAACGTTTCAAGCATGGATGTTGTGTGCACCTAGCTAGCTTCCCTCTCGACCAGTCTTTCACACGCAACCGTACAATGCGTACAACGATAGGATGAAATGAGATGGGTCGTCCCATCGACGCGCGCATAAATGTCAATTTGTCAAGTACGTGCATTGAGCACTCGGAGGCGGATCGAGCTAGCTAGCTATTGCGCGCGAATTCGATCGATGGGAACCAAATCCAATGTACTGGCTAGCTAGTTCCTCCTACCGCAGCCATGTATTGTCATAGCGAATATGTGAGAAAACGGCAAGCTGCGATGGGAATCACCTGGGGTGGGGACTCTGGCTCTCTGCTAAATATAGGAAATGATACTGTCCATCCATTGTTGCTACTTGCTAGCCTCTAGATTACGCACGCCTTCCAGAAGGCTATATATGTCCTCAGCTTAAACGGAAAATTCCTAACAACATAGCATACTTTAAGTGCATGAGGCACGGTATATAGAATGCTCCGATCGAGCTAATAATTAGCCACCCCACTATAAAAAAGGATTTTAAGAGACAACACATTTTACTTTTAGTTCCAAATAGTTGAGCAACTCAATGGCCATAGCTTATGATGTAGTCAAGAAGTAAACCGTAGCCCCTCGTCTCCAGAAGTCGATTTTCAGAGATGGACAATTTCTAGAAGCGATCAAATATTCATTTTAACTTCTTATATTTTGAATTTCAATATTTTTTTCAAATAACACAGACACATAACAAACTTGTAGTTCTCGACGTGGTATACATTTTGTAGCCGATGTAATTTTTATTTGAGATAACTTACACTAGTACACTGGAGCTCTATAGTGGCGATGAAAATGAATTTTCACCGGCGGTTTACACGGCCGCCAGTCCTAAAGGCCAGTGAAATTAAAAGGACTGGTGGTTTGCTTAGAACCGCCAGTGGAAATCGATTTCCACTTGCAGTTCACTTAGCCAACCATGGAGAGAGAAACAATAACATTCTAAATAAATTGAGAAATATAAATAGAGAAACTTAATACTACCTTACTAAAGAGAGAGAGAGAGAAACAATAACATTCTAAATAAAATGAGAAATATAAATAGAGGAACTTAATACTACCTTACTAAAGAGAGAGAAACAATAACATTCCAAATAAATTGAGAAATAATTAAAACTACCTTACTAAAAACAATAATTGACAAAAACTAAAAAACAATATCTTTCTGTCTCTCCTAATTCATGGTGAATCCTAATAATACCTTGGATAACCTAAATTGAGAAGCAATCATGACAAGGGAGAGAGGAGAGACATTATCTAAACATATTTAATCAACTTCTTTGAAGAAATTAAACAATAACCTAGCTAATCTTCCTCTCCAACTCATAGTGAAACCCTAGATCCAAAAGTGGCTAAAATAGAGCAAGAATGACTAAACAGAGCCAATAGAGACATAAACTAACCTTTCTTAGCCATCTAGCTCGAAGAAATGAAGATCAAAACCTCTCTCCTTGTATTTTGTAAAATTGGACCTCCAAAATCGCCATAAATGGAAGTTGGCTATGTGTTGCTGTTCTGGTCGGGAGGAGGAAGAAGGGGTATTTATTACAGTTTTACCATTGGCGGTTGTCTGAAGCAACCGCCAGTGGTAATTGTTGTCCACTGGCGGTTGGCCAAGCCAACCACGGTTGTGTTAAGACAACCGCCAGTGGAAATGGGTTTCCCCTGGTGGTTGACAAGTCCGCGCCCGTGCCTTTGCTTGCACTGGCGCGTGATAACTCAACCGCCAGTGCTATTTTTTTCATCCGCCAGCTTTGTGCTCTTTTGTACTAGTGTTAGAGGCCTAGATATCCATGTCTTTTGTTCTTAGATTTTGAAATTCAACTTTTTGAATTTTCAAACAATGCAACATCAAATTTCATGCATATGGCATGTACCAAAGATGTATCTACAAATTTGTAGTTCACAACAAGTCATTTATTAGAAACCCAAATATTTGTTACAAGCTCCTAGATCTATTTTAATTTATTTCTAGAAGCTAAAAATCATTCCCACCGAACCTACTAAAGGAAAGGTTGTTCTCCAATGAAAATTAGCGATAGATATGTAGTGGGATGGTAAGGGAGGCTCGCAAGTCTTGTTAGTACTTATGTCTTGTACCATAAATATCTAACTGTGTAATTACATTATATTTAGTATGCAAGATCCACTTCTTTGTGGTGTTTGGAGGTGGGAGACATAGTATCTATATATATCTAATCCCCGCTACAAATTTGTCTCAACATGTAAGTCATCAATGTCATCCCTCACTAATTATCCACATTATCTCTCACTAATAGCCATATCATGCCACTAACTTTCAATCTTAATTGCAAGCTATCCACATCATCTCCACCTCATTTCATTCTAAATTCTTCGCAATCCCCGCAGCAATACACATGGTATCGTCTAGTATCTTAATTATGATCCTAAACCCCATTAGATATTCTATCGACTTGCAATCAGTGCACTATCATATACATCTAATTGTCGTCGTTAGTATATCATGCCATCCAATCCATTACTATTAATTTATAAGTAATTTAGTCTAGCTTAATTCTAATTTATTCGCAATTCCCGCAACAACGCGCGGGTATACTTCTAGTTTAGTCTTGGAGACGCTCTTGCATGGACGAAATAGGTACCGGGTGTATAGGCCGTTTGAGAGCATTTGAGATTTTTTATAGACTACACTTTTTTCATTGTACAGGTATTGGTTATTATATTTAGTCATGTGTCACTTAACAATTGGGTCTTATTTAGACTGCTCTAAGAGGTATTCTTCACTGACTTGTAATAATCATCTTACACACATGTACATGCCTTGAAGCTTTTTGTATTTACACCTCCCAATGTCTTCTATCTACAACCTCCTCCAAAAGCTCCATCAGGTTGTCCGGCACGGGCGCTGAAAGCCACGCACGACCGAGCCCAAACTGCGCCGGAAGCCAGGGGCAAGCAACAAGCAGACCACACACTAACCGCTGCAAGCCTCAGTGCAGTTACTGGCGCCAGCCGTTCCCGTGCTTGTCCATGTCCATCCAATCCAACTCATGCACTTGATCACTCCTACGCAAGTGCAGAGGCTGGGAATTGTACTTCCAATGCTAAAAAAAAATGCTCTTGATCACTCATTTGTCGACAAAGATTTATCTTTGGGACTGGGAGTGAGTACCGAGAGGCTGAGTCGCTGAGATCACTCCTGACGGCCGCTGCAATCACACGGGTTTGCGTATAAATAGTTCAGTCGCCCCATCTTGTAGCTTGTGCATATATAGTGTTGTAGCCTCGCTCCCTCCGCCTTGAGCGAGCGAGCATGGAGGTCTCAGCCATGGAGGATGCCCTCCCCAAGGCGACGGCGAGGAGGAAGGGAGGCCTCAGAACTATCCCCTTCATCATCTGTAAGAACACCGATCCAGCAGCTACCCATGTCTTCCTTCCTTGTAGCGCTCCCGCATGCTTAATTTTGCTTGGTGTACGTGTACGTGGGGTTGATCTGAGTCTGACGCCCTGACGGCGGTTCTGTTCGCGGCGGCATGCAGCGAACGAGATCTTCGAGAAGGTGGCCACGTTCGGGCTGACGGCCAACATGATCCTGTACCTCATCGAGCGGTACCTCATGTCCAGCGCTGTCGCCACCGAGGTCCTCTACTTCTGGAACGCCATCTCCAACTTCCTGCCCATCTTCGGCGGCGTCCTCGCCGACGTCCGCCTCGGCCGGTTCCGCGTCATCGCCCTCGGCTCCTGCGTCAGCCTCTGCGTAAGCGCCCACAATCGGCTCCATGATGCAGTGCAGGGCAATTGATTCATCAATCGCCGTGCTAATTTAATCTGCGTGTTGCTTGCGCCTGATGATCATCATCAGGGGATGTGCCTGCTGTGCCTGACGGCGATCCTCCCGGTGTACAAGAAGACCCCGGAGTGCGCGGCGGGAAGCGGCTGCGTGGTGCTGCCGTGGCAGCTGCCGCTGCTGTTCACGTCGTTCGCGCTCATGTCGCTCGGGTCGGGCGGCATCCGGCCCTGCACGCTGGCGTTCGGGGCCGACCAGCTGGACAAGCGTGACAACAGCGCCAAGAACGTGAGGACGCTGCAGACCTTCTTCAACTGGTACTACACGGTGCTGGGCCTCTCCATCGTGTTCGCGGCCACCGTCATCGTGTACATCCAGCAGGCCAGGGGCTGGGTCGTCGGCTTCGCCGTGCCCGTCGTGCTCATGGTCACCGCGCTCACGCTCTTCCTCCTCGGCTCGCCCTTCTACGTCAAGGCGGCGGCCGACAGGAGCGTCATCATCGGCTTCGTGCAGGTGCTCGTCGCCAGCTACAAGAACCGCCGCGAGCCCTTGCCGCCGGAGACCGCCGACTCCTCGAGCTTCTACAACAAAGCAGGATGCAAGCCCAGGACTCCCACGAACAAGCTAAGGTACTTGAACCGGGCCTGCGTGCTTCGGAACCCGGGCAAGGTGGACGGGGCGGCGTGCGACCCGTGGCGGCTGTGCACGGTGCAGCAGGTGGAGGACGCCAAGGCCGTCATCCGCGTGCTCCCGATATGGTCGACGGGGATCATGCCCGGCGTCGTCGTCGGGCAGCAGATGTTCCCGACGCTGCAAGCGAAGACGATGGAGCGGAGGGTGGGCAAGCTGGACATCCCCGCGGCCTCCTTCGGCGTCTTCGCCATCCTGACGCTCACCGTCTGGGTGGCCGTGTACGACCGCGTGCTGGTGCGGCCCCTGTCCCGGCTCACCGGCCACGCGCGCGGGCTCAGCCTGCGGCAGCGGATGGGCGCCGGCCTGGCGCTCTTCGCCGTGGCCATGGCCGTGGCCGCGCACACCGAGAGCGTCCGCCGAGCCGCCGCGATCGCCCAGGGGCTCCTCGACCGCGGCAAAGAGAAAGAGGAGCCGGTGGTGCACATGTCGGCCATGAAGCTGGTGCCGCAGCACTGCCTGACGGGGCTCGCCGAGGGCCTGAACCTGATCGGGCAGATCGAGTTCTACTACTCGGAGTTCCCCAAGACCATGTCCAGCATCGGGGTGTCGCTGCTCGCGCTCGGCCTCGGGTTCGGCGCCGTGCTGGGAAGCGCCATCGTCGGGGTCATCCACGCGGGGACCGCCTGGCTGCCGAGCAACCTGAACGAGGGGCACTACGACCGCTACTACTTGGTCCTGGCGGTGCTGTGCGCAGCCAACGTGGTGTACTTCGTGGTGTGTGGCTGGGCGTACGGCGAGGAGGGGAAGAACCGGGTGGTGGCCGCCGACGCCGCCGCGGCGGAGGACGACCAGGAGGAGGAGGAGGAGCACAAAGCGGGCATCATTTAGGCTTTAGGCCACGGTGGACTTTGAGCAGAGCACTAGGAACAGCAGAGCACTAGGAACAGTATGGGGTTGATCCGAGATGGTCTCTTGCTATATCTAGTGTGAATCTAGGTCGTACCTCGTATATATGCTGCTAACTTATATTTATATGGTGACATCTCAAGAGAAAGTAATCTTGAAATGTTGAAAATGGACAGTATGTAAGTACTGTTGTGAATTGTGATGCGAGTCTAGAATGTCGCATGCATTTTACGTGCATTCTTCCTTCGGAATTCAGAGATGGAGAGAACTCCAGTGATTGGTCGCCCGTACGTTACCCACTTCCCCCCTTGCCCTCACGCCTCAGTCTCCCACAGTCCCACCCCTCAAGCTCAATGCCACTGCCAAAGTGCCAAGTGCCAGCTGCTCCTGTGCGTTATGAACCCATCGAGTCAGGGGGGCGAACTCATCTGATGGACTTTGGTTTCAAGCAGGTCGATTCCACAAGTTTATAAATTGTGAAATTGTTTTTCTCTAACGAGAACTCTTTTTGGTGGAGTTGACTTCGAATCTAAATGGCAATATATAACAAGTGTAAGGATCATCATTAAATATTACTATTACACAAATGAGTGAAGTCCATTTGACCCTCTGAATTTGTCCGAGTTTGAACCTCTCAGCTCAATAATAAAAAATCTTGCATCCCGAACTTTCAAAACTATACAAATTAACCCCCAAAATATCAACCCTACAGCGGTTGTAAGTGGATTGAAGTCACGTCGTCCTTTCTTAGTCAAAAACAAATCCGGTAGACAATAGTAGACAAATAGAGTATCTTTATAATACTCAAAAGAATATGAGAAAATCCTTGTGATGTATTAGGACGAGATATACCGACATAAAAATATTCGTAGCTTGTGAAATTGTCTTTAGAAGCTTGCAAAAAATAGATTGGGCTATAGAAAATCAGAAGCATGTGAAATCAACTGGGAAAAAACCCATAAAATTAGCAAAACATTATAATCAATGTCTAAACACATTTTAAGAACTTTCCACAACTAAAGCATGAGAGATTCAAATTTGCACTCATGCTGATTGCATAATATGTTTTTGTTAAGAAAAGTTAAACCCAATTTTCTAGAATGATTTGTAAATGTTTGAGAATGTTTTGGAATCTTTCTGATAAACCTGAATGCAACTATAATGATTTGGAATTTTTTTCTAGATTTTTCTGCATTTTTTTTTCCATTTTGCTAGAGTTCAACCTTATTTTTAAAAGCTTCTAATTACGATTTTGCAAGCTCTAAATATTTATATTTAGGTGTATCTTGTCCTATAACTCTAGGATTTTCTTGAACTTTTTTTTAGGATAAACATGTTTGTTGTGGTTCCAAAACCTTATCTAGTGTTTACTAGATTTGTTTTTTAGCTAAAAAGAATGAGTGGCTGAAAATCATCCTCAAAACCACTTTTAAGGGTAATTTATCTGGTTTTGAAATTAGTGTATGTAAGAATTTTGTTTCTTTAGTTGAGAGTTTATTTTAGATTCATCAACAAATTAAAGGGTCAAATAGACTTCACTGTACACGAAATACATATGAACTCCACTCAATAAAAATTGAATACATCTAGACTGCCTTGTGATATGCATCTTGTAATAGAAGGGATAAAAATAACTTTCCAACCAAATCAGATGATTTTTAGTTAGCATTGTGTCTTGTAATGACTTCGATGATTCCCACGACAAGATCGTCATTGCAGGCATCGATTTCATCAACAGACGACCAATTTGTGGCCTTTATCTACAAGGGGAGAGGTGCTTTTGGGAGCCTCCTACGAGGACAGCGACTCTGGGTCATTGATCTTATTGTCAATGGTCGCAGAGAGGAATTCAAGGTCTTGAGATGTTGAATTTACATCCTATGTCATACCTATCGATGCAACTACTGATATTTTCTTAGCGATTTAGATGTGTTTTGGACTAGTTTTGAAGCATTGAATCTTGTGGCATATCTAATGTTTTAGGGTTGGTAGTTGGATTCGGCACAAGGATTGCACTTTGGCTCTGATGCTCGAGGGAAGCCATTGGTGAAGAAGACGATGGAAGAATCTAGATAGAATATTATGTATTTTTTATTTCAGATTTTTTTAATATGTTTTGGATACATATACCAAGATTTAATATAAGTCTCTCTTCTCTTAAAAAGAATACATATCCATTACTATTCTCATACATCATACTCTCCACCTTAGCATTTGACATGATCCAAAAAACTTGAAAACAGATAGCCTTAAAAGAAGATAACATCCATCTTGTACATCTTGGTTTGAGGGTCTTGTGAGAATCAAGAGAAAGTAAAATCGTGTGCCTAATTTCAAATCTAGGATTTAATGAAATTACTACAAAAAATTATAAACTAACTCTAAAATAATATGTACTTAGAGTTTTTCTAGAGTGCTTAAACTTACACTCAACCCATTTAGGATCTAGAGTCAACTAGCCTATAACTAAGGAAAGATAAATGTCACACAAGCAAAGTATAGACAAAAGCAATAAATATAGTATATAAAGAGTAAGATGTAGAGATGGCAAACTCCTCGGAGATCAGACGATATATTCCGTGATATTGGTTGCCAAAACTCAACCCATAGTCTCTTCCAACCATTGTGTTGGACTGCCACTAAAGCCGCCACCAACCAAAGGTAAGTGTCAAGTCACCAAGTGAACGTTTGGCAAGTTAAAACATCTCAGACCCTATCCATGAACGCTATTGTGGGAGTTTTCAACCCTGGCAATGAAGAATCAACATATTGTGTACAAGAATCAGGAGGGTAACACACAAGAAACTCTATGTCCAGTTTGGAGTGAATCTCTTATTCTCGTGTGCTTGAGTTACAAGGGTTTGTTGAGTGCTTGGAAGGTGCCAATTGGGTGCTCCCTATCCCGCCTTATATAGTGCAAGGGGTAGGGTTACATAGATGTCGATTGATTTATAGATATATTTCCTAGTCAGCTACATGAAAATATAACAAAATGGCCATCGTATCTTCTAGCCTAGGCGGTGGCAAATCTCCTTGTCCAGGTTTCTTGATCTCCACATGTTTGGTAGCGAACCCCTCCTCATGTGGGCCTCATCTTTGCCAACCTTGGCCTATCCCGATGGTAGTGGGCTTATATCGAGATGGTGAGGTACTCTGGGCCCATATCACTGATAACTACGTCCGCTTGCAAATATAAAAAAGATGAAATATTTCTATTTAGAAATGGCTGGAACTATTCTCACTTTGTTGCCTATGCACATGACATGTCCTAGGAGTGGTTTTTGATTGATTATGTTTCTTGCTTCTCTTGTGCACTAGCAACTGAATTTTCGCAAGAAGATCAGAGGTTGACGTCTAGAAGGCCACCAATGTCCTCATGGAAAGGCCACAAAAGACTACAAGCTCTCTGTCTCACTAAGATACACGGGAACAACAACCTTAACTCACCAAGCTCTCAAACTTTAAGGTCTAACACTCATGGATGAACTATTGTATCTATCCTAATTTTGGATAAGATCTTGACGCACTGGGTGAATGAAGTGTAGAGACACTTGCCCTACTAGCTTATAGCAACCTCAAGGTACTCTCGACATCACACAAGTTGTGCGAACCCATATAAATAGCCACATCATATTTGTTGGCTAAAGTCTGCCAAAAACAACATTGGTCTAACCGGTCTGCACCTCATACAAATGACATGATTAGGTAGTCTTGTCACAACTAGTCATTGTAGATTTCAACCCGTCGGATGGTTTAGTGCAGATATTTTTCTTTCCATCGAGTTTCTCTGTGTATGTAACACACAATGCTCTGTCCTTTTGCACACACTAGATCATCTAGTGTACTACACCAAACGGTGGCCAAGTCAATGTGAGCCACAGGATCGTCCAGCGTGTTCAGTTTCTACAAACTTGTGCCTCTTTGTATGTTCCTTCACTGGTCTTCATACCACTTCTTTACTTGCATCCATAGAACCTATTAGATCACACCTCACACATCTTATACATATGTTAGTCCTAGACTTATGTTATCATAAAAATTGCCAAAACTAGGCATAATCGTGTCAAGGGACCATGATCCTTGAAATTTAGAATTTGGTTGATCCTATTGATTATGAATATACTCTTTAGTATTCTTGCCGATCAAACCTTTTAAACTCTAACATATAAATAGAGTTATAATGTACATGATTAAACGATGAAAAGTATGTTGAAACTATCTTTCTTTGAAATGTGATATTTTTCTACATATCGTTGGTCAAAGTTTCACTTCATAGACTAAATATATGTCTTGAATGACATGTAATTTGAACATAAGGGATTAAAATATCTTGATTGTATAATTGAAAGGGCGTCGGTCTCTTTTGTGGAAACATCTCTTAGAAACAAATAGCCCATGCACAGCACTAATGGTATCCATTACTACTTCTGCTCTCACATGTCACATGACACATGACCTCTGGCTCACAGCATGAACTCTAGCTCTGAATGCCAAACGACCAGACAAATTAGCTCGCGTTGCCACATTGGCATATTGCAATGATATATCAGATTTTCCGCTCAAAAATGAATATTTGAGTTGGTTGAGGGTAAAGGTGTAATACTGCCACTGCTCACATATGTATTCTTCCATGGTTGCATTTAGATGTTATTAACTACTTCCCGTTCTAGATAAATAGCTTTTGCTATGCACCTAGATATATGATATGTCTAGATGTTGAATGGTGTTATATTTAGGTGTAGATGATGGAATAAAATAAGACTTATATTGTGTAATTTTATAGGATTGCAAAACTAAATGTTGAATGGTGTTATATTTTCACTCGGTTTCCACTACGTGGGGGGCGAAACACAATGTTTTTAGTGGAGAGTTTTCAATGCATTAGAAACGGTACGCGCTGGGTTTTATCAAGATAAAACTTGTTCTCTCTTTCTCCTCATACTTTTCATTTTCCATTTTTTTGCTGATGTATTACTTTATTAAATAGATAGAAATGGTTTTATCCATCCAAAAGTCCAACTGCCAGTTACCACTGAGCATTGA
>Ga0182004_10004546_pt1 | contig 11201 bp, 14 predicted proteins | sample Sormic07211540_1_FD_120479 | JGI IMG/M metagenome (GOLD analysis project Ga0182004, IMG submission 120479) | Endophyte microbial communities from Sorghum bicolor roots, Mead, Nebraska, USA - 072115-40_1 MetaG | ecosystem: Host-associated > Plants > Roots > Unclassified | place: USA: Nebraska...
ATGAGCCTTAAGGTTGGAGTTGGACAGCCCTAAATGAAACAAAAATACAATAGTAAACTATATCACGCTAGGAATCGAACTCATTTGATTCAAAACAACACGTAAAACTACCTGAGCCAACCAGTACGTCCCAAACACGTTCCTTTAGAAAGTGGAACACGTTCCGCAACTTAAAGGAACGAGACGAAGCTATATACCCCCTACGTTCCATAGTTTATAAGAATGTCGTACCGCATACCACGTTCCCGTACCACGTACCCTATGTTCCGAGAACTTGGCTGCTAAGGTCATGTCCACTAGCAATACGAATATTCAAGAGTAGACAATGAGTGAGCTAGGTTGTAGTCCAAGCATGCAAATTCCAACACCAAGCCTAGGAACGAAAACATGTCCTACATTCACATTCCTATATTCCACGTTCTAGGAATATTTATATTCTAAAAATACGAATGTTTCTATTCTCACGTTATAAAATAATACTTAAGTTTCCAGGAACATGGCTGCTAAGCAGCCGGCCATGATACCTAAACTAGACAGCTCCAGCAAGCACTAAAATGGCTTTTAAGGTTGCCGCCTTGGCCTGGGGACTGCTGGCTAGACATTCAAGGATCCAACGCGAAGGAACGCTGCCTAAGCCAGGTGATGATATTCTTAGGCAAGTCATGTAGTCATGTCAAAACATCTATATTTTATTTAGAAACAGTATAAAAGAGTCTCTCTACTTTTATAAAACTATTATCATCTATCTGTATAAATACGGTGCCAGGCCTTGTTTAGCTCCCAAAAAATTTCAAGATTCTCCGTCACATCAAATCTTATGGCACATACATGAAGTATAAAATTTAGACGAAAGCAAAAACCAATTACACAGTTTATTTGTAAATCACGAGACAAATCTTTTAACCCTAATTAGTCTATGATTATACAATATTTGCCACAAACAAACGAAAGTACTACAGTACCCAAAATCCAAAAAAATTGTCAACTAAACAAGGCCCAAGTTAATGGACCGTGACTGAATTATTCAGATACAAAAACTGACGATTCCATCCCAACCATCCATTTTTCCCAGTATGACCATCCCTATTTTACAGAGATTCAGAACATATGTTTTTGCAGAATCCCGTACTATGGGAAAAATCCCATATTCATCCCGAATTTAAACCCCAAGATTTGCATTTTCTTGGACAATGGTCCCAACGGCGGCAGGATGCTGACCATCTTCCAGCATGGCGTCAGGATGCTGACCATCTTCCAGCTTGGCGGCAGGATGCTGACTATTCATTGTCCTGCTTGGACAACACCAAACGTCGTATGCCAGCGCTCCCCTAGTGTGACAATTATAGCATGTCTTCATGTCACAATTTACATGAACAACCAGCTACTCTAAAACCTAAGCAGGACAATGAATAGTGACATCATCTATCCTGTTCGCAGTAAAGGAGTTATATACATCTTCACTGAAAGCCTGATGCTCCTAGGCTGAGTCAAACGCAACATCCATGGGTCCTAGCTACAATGCAGCTCGTCCTTGGCCCTTTGGTAGCTTCTTTGTTCCAGCTGTGCAGGAAAAAGGAAGAGGCATTTAAGTCATAGCTCATACAACAAAAACTAGGTTGAGCGATTAATGGCGTCACAATCAAGACTCACAGTCTTCCACGTCCTTTAGTTGGTAATAATGTGGTGCTATCTCTACCAGCCATTCAGGCTTCAGTTCCGTCACCTGTAGTGCCACAGTATCAATCGTCACATCAATATACAACAAATTCTCCTGCAGGTCTTAATGAGATTCTGAATAACAGGGCATACCTGGCGCATAAACTCTTTTGTTGTGAGAACTAATTCGTGGTATACTACCCACCGCGGACGTATCTGCATACAGCATATATAAGAACATAACACAAGAAATCATAACTAAAACTCGCAGAAGAAAAGGTAGAATTATGAATGCTATGAAAATGACATGATGTACAATCAAATGAACTTGCCTCCGCTAGTCCTGAACTAGGATGGATATGTACGGTCTGAGGGTTCTTGACAGTCTTATATGTACCATCCCTCTGCAACCGTGCAGAATGATGGAAGAAACCTACAGCACACATGAAATAATTGAATCATTGTATTGTTAGAAAGCACTGAAGAATACCCAAAAGGCTCATACCTGATGTTATAGCTTTTTTAATAGCATCTAAATCACTGGCATTTGAGCAAATCTCAATCTCAACTCTTTCCATAAGCCCCTCTAGTTGATCCCGAATATCTCTTGCCCTCTTCATGCTGCGCACCTGAATTATCCAATGATAATTTTACCACATAAATTTGCAGAATCAAGGATCAACAGATAAATTTCAACTAGTATGTAAAGATGAATTCTGTTACAAGGCTGATAGCTAAAAACAATAACTGTCCTTTGATATGTACTCCAGTGGATGCTATGTAGAGTCACCAAGATTATAAAAGTTAAATATATAACTTAGGTATTAGAGCATTTACAGCTACAACTACAGGCAGAAGCATCTAAAGCGCTATAGAAATCAGAATGCTGATGACTTTTAGTGTGTTACTGTTGCAAAGAAGCCCATAGAAATACTATAGTGTAACAGTAGATGTAGTAGTAATTGAACAGCGTATCCAGTGCCCGTCATGGATCTTGAACCTCTCGGCAGCGTTGAAACACTAAGGAAACTTTATATGTGTAACCCCACTCTAAAGCACTCTAACAGAGTTTTTTGATGAACATTAGCGTAGCCTATGAACCTAAGACACAATAAGATAGTATGCAGCTGCTTGCTGATTCCACTCATATCTAATTAGATATTATAGAATTTTGATTCCTCACACTTTTAAAGAATTTCACATTGGCTTTTTGGGAATCAGGGTTTTGGGATATAACGGTAATTCAATGTTCATGGCCCATGATGTGTACTTGGAAGAGGGTATTCAGACAAATATAGTTGAAATTCGCAAGAATGTTACAAGACAGCCTAGTGAAAGTTGGGCCCATAATCAGAAAATATAAGCAGCACAAACTGTTGAGGTATAATCAGGGAAACAAAAACCATTACTAACCAGTAGGTCACAGGATTTTTTGGGTACAGCAAATATTAAAAGCAAGTTTTTCTCAAGGGACCAACAATCAAATTTCAATAATGCGCTAACAGCAGGTGAGGTCTCCATCCTATTTCATCAATACTTTGTTTACAATATCTAAGTCATCCCCACCATTTTCCATTTCTTATGTACAAATATACCTTCTGAGAAAATATGAAAAATAAATAATAAAAGAGGACGTTTACTGGCTGATCAGATAATAAGAACTCAGGCCAAGAAATTAACCCTGAGGATAATAAGTATGAGCAGGTAAATACCTGTATATAGTTTTCATAACACCATTGAGTTGAATAGTCTGTTTCTTTCCAAGAACTATACACCTGCAAGAATAAGTTAGCATTGAACATATAAAAGGTGTGTGCATGTGTGTGCTTACAAAAGTAAACAGGCAGGGAATCATACATTTAGTAGTGCTATATGGTCCCCAACATTGCCAGTGTGGAAGTTCAACCTTGCATTATCTGCGTGAACTTGTTTGTCCTTCGGACGATAAAATATAGAATTGCCAATTGACAACATGGATGCAATGGAGATGACCTCGTCAGAACACTTGTACTTCTCTGAAGCAACAATCATCTTTGACAACATAGGATCCAGTGGAAATTCTGCCATTCTTCTTCCAGTCTTGGTTAACTCTCCACGACTGTTGAGTGCACTGAGAGCAAAAAGTTGTTCCAGAGCTCTTAATAGGGCTTCTGATGGAGGTGGATCCATGAAGTCAAAGTTAACCAAGTCATGAATACCAAGACTCTTGAGTGTAAGCACAACATTCGCAAGATTGGTTCGTTGGATCTCCGGAACAGTATTATCTTCTAGGTCGTGCATGTAGTTATAACTCGTGTAAAGACGGAAGCATTTTCCAGGTCCAGTGCGACCAGATCTTCCTGCCCTCTGGTTTGCTGAAGCTTTTGAGATAGGATTAATAAGTAGAGATTCCATTCCAGTGCGGGGATTGTATGATTTGATCTTACAAAAGCCTGGATCAATAACATATTTTATACCATCAATGGTCAATGAAGTCTCTGCTATATTAGTGGCCAGAACCACCTTACGGGCACCCTCGGGAGTTGGCTCAAATATCTTAGCTTGCAGCTCGGTAGGTAGATTTGCATAAATAGGACATATAATTAATTCTGATATTTTGGTGCCTAAGCCCCTTGTTCTGTGTTTAAGGATTTCATCAACTGTTTCAATTTCCTCCTGACCTGTGAGAAACACCAGGATATCTCCAGGGGGTTGTGTCACATGTATCTGTAAAACAGTGACAATTGCTGCATCTATGTAATCAGCCTCTGGGGCTTTTGTATAATGAATTTCAACCGGGTATCGCCTCCCAGGTATCTTGAAAATAGGAGCTGAATCGAAGTAGTCACTAAATTTTTCTGCATCAAGGGTGGCACTAGAAATGAGCAACTTCAGGTCTGGTCGAAAACGAGAAATATCCTGAAGGCAGGGAAACCATATTAATGTACATGGTAACATTTTGAGTTTGTATCAAATATAGTTGCAATACATCAAGCTAGCTAACCTTCACCAGACCAAATAAGATATCAGTGGAGAGGGTACGCTCGTGAGCTTCATCAACCATGACAACACTGCAGCAAAAATAAAGAAACAAACATAAGAAAGGTCTGTGATACTTTGGGGGAGGAACAAACACAGCTGCTTTCATAAATGGATACCTATAGCTAGCCAAATCTGGTTCACCAAGGAACTCCCTCAGAAGCATTCCATCAGTCATGTACTTAATAATTGTTTTATCTGAAGTGCAATCCTCAAATCTTATAGAGTAACCAACCTGAACAGTAGTTATTACAAATTATGATATGATAGAATATCCATTGAATGAAATTCCTATTGTGAACAATGTGACATTAGAATTAAGCAAAAAAATCAACCTCATGTCCAAGTTTAACACCCATTTCTTGAGATACTCTTGCTGCAACACTCATGGCAGCCACTCGACGAGGTTGAGTACATGCAACCTGCACAAAATTAAATACCTTTAGTGCATGGCTACTAGAGGCTGTAAATATAGGCAAAAAAACATCATGGCCTAAACCTAACCTACTTGCTACTTGCACGTTTCATGAAACTGGAGCTCAGAGAGCTACTAGGGAAAAGCCCATACCTCGTGTATAAGACCAATTAAAACATACACAGACGATGCTCGTCATATTCTCACTACAGTAATGGAGCTTATGGATATCTTACCTTTCCTTTCGCAGTATACCCAGCCTCATGAAGATACTGAGGTATTTGTGTTGTTTTACCGGACCCAGTCTCACCCACTATGACAATAACCTACAAAGAGAAACAAGGTTGTCAGAACATCAACTAAAGTCGAAATTCCTATAGCTATGAACCTAGAGTGGACCAGTTTAGTCCTAGATACAATCTGAGTTTGGTAGTTTGTGAACATTGATATGTTATATACATATATTGTATTTAGACTTTCGTATTGCGGTCTGATTTGGGACCCCTTAGGATCTACCTCTCCCAAGAAAATACACTCAAGATATCCTTTCTTGTGCTGCTCTCACTAATATTCGCACAGCTGATACACCTATGGAGCTTGGTATTCACTTGTGCCCCACTGATGGTGCACCTCTCAACGAACCCACTCAGTATTGTCATCGTGTTGGGAGTCTTGTCTATCTTGGTATCACTTGTCCTGACATTTCTCAGTCTATCCACATCTTCAGTCAGTTTGTTTCTTCTCCTACTTAGGTCCCTTGTTTTTCCCACATGAGGCTAGCCCCATTTCCATTCAGTGAAATGGGAATACATGTGTCTGAAGAACCAAAGAAGAAAAAAGATAACAGGCGACTGTCTCCAGCATATCTGAAGCTCTGCCTCAGAGTCAGATATAGCCTCCAGGAGCTAAACTACGATAAACCCGCCATATTACAGTCTAGAACGAAACATAACACGACAATTGCAGTCCTTTCAAGGTCAAGCACTGTCGTCACAGAAAACCTTAGACTAATGAAAATCCAACTGTTTTCCTGTTCCTTTAACTTCCACTTCTTCAGCTACTCATTCAGGTCGTTTTCCTCTTGGTGCTCCCTCTGTTCCAGTTGTGCCCAGATACCCCCTCCCACCACTCTGAGCATAGTGTTGACTCCATTGATGAGCATTTCACTGTCCACTTCAGCATACAGACCTATTCAATAACGCATAAAAGCACACGCATGACCAATAATCTCAACGGGATTGTTAATCTTGTTTCCATCAAAGCCGACTTTGTTCCTAGATTTCCAAATGGCCCAGCATATTGCACCAATCCCCCACATTTGAAAGTTCTTGCCCTTAGGCAGCCACAAGTCACACCATATCCAACATTGAGCTAAAGATGTAGGAACATTAGTTGCCCCAATACATTTAGCAATCACAGCCCAAATTACTTTTGCAGTTGGACAAGTAAATAAGAGATGATCAATAGATTCATCCTGATCACAGAAATGACACATTGGGTTCCCTACCCAACTCCTCTTGATCAGGTTATCCTCAGTTAAGATAGCATCATTGTCATAAGTCACATAAAGAACTTAATCTTTTGAGGCACTTTCCCTTTCCAGATTCTTTTGTGAAAAGGACTAGCATCATTTATAGTTAAAGCACTATACACAGATTTAACAGAGAAAAAAATGATTTTTCTCAATATCTCAAGTTGAAATCTCTCCACATCAGCCCATATTCTCTCCCAGCAAAGTTTTAGTTTTTCTGTTAACCATCTCCTAAAAGTAATCTGTATCACTCCATTTTCACATCAGCTATAATCACATCTTTTTGTTCACAGATAAACAGAGTTGGGAGCCTTGAGGCAATTGTGTAAATAGGTTTTTCATATAGCCAAGGGTCAATCCAGAATCTAGTCTTTCTACCATTACCAATCTGGCAATCTTAATGCTTCTCCCCTGATGAGAAGATCATACCAAATAGGAGAGTCAGTACTTTTATGATTATGAAAATATTTGGCCTTAATAATATCTTGCCACAACCCTTCCTCGTGCTCTAACTTCCATCACCAAACTGATATTCATTTTCTTTAAATCTTTAATGCCCAAACCCCCTTTCTTTTTGCTCTTACAGATCTTAGTCCATATGACAAGTGATATTTCCTTTTAGTGCCACCCCTTGCCAAAAAAAGGTTCTTCTGATTTTCTCAATGTTATCAATAGTTATCTTAGGAAGCAAGTACACAGACATATGATATATAGGCGAATTATTAAGACTGCAACATATTAAAGTTGCTCTGCCAGCTATGTCCAGCCTCTTATTACTTTTATCAATCAAAGGTAACCAGTCAGTTAGATGTAGCCTACTGGCGCTAATAGGTGCTCCCAAATAATTGATAGGGAATTTACCCACTTGGCAATTAAAGATATCAGCATAAGTTGAGTCCCAAGTATTGTCATCATTAATCATCACCACTTCACTCTTATTAAAATTGATCTTCAAACCTGCCATCATTTGCCCACCTCCTTCGTGTTATGTGATACCTTCATGGAACCATTTCTCGCTGCCTTTTCTTTCCTCCAGCTTTGGGCTTATTCTGATGCCACTTGGGCTAGTGATCACTCTGACCGTCGCTCTCTTTCCGCTTATCGTGTCTTTCTTGGCTCCTGCTTGATTGCCTAGAAGACCAAAAAGCAGACTGCAGTTTCCCGTTCGAGTGTGAGGCTGAGTTAAGTTGCGGGCTATGGCAATTGTGACTATGGAGGTGACTTGGCTACGATGGCTGCTTGAGGATTTCGTCGTGCCAGTTACTGCACCGACTCCCCTCTCCTCGGATAGCTTCTTATACGATAGTGCAATCAATATGGCCAGGGACCCAGTGAAACATGAACTCACCAAACACATTGGCATCGATGCTTCTTATACGAGATCGCAAGTGCATGATTATGCTACGACTCTCCACCATGTGCCTTCTGACGTTCAGCTAGAGGATATTTTCATGAAAGCACAGACTAGGGCACACAAATAGTTATTCTCCCCAAACTCAGTGCTGTTGAACTACCATGAGTTTGAGGGGGTACTAGATATATGTATACTGTATTGAGACTTTAGTGTAGGGTGCTATCTGCACTTTGTACCTCTTCATATTTGGCCCTATGGGCATTGCAATAGAGCTTTGTTGCACATTACATACTTGGTGAATCTTGGCCAGACCGGAAACTCAATTGACAAAAAGTTCTACTTGAATCTACTTATCCCAGTAACATATCATACTCATATATACTTGTGTATACTTTATTAAACGTGAAGTGTCATCTTTGATCCATTACATATTCTACTTTTGAATATTGAAAACACATTACATATGGACTATATTTGGAGGATCCCAGTGCATTATCTATCTTTACCCAAAAAAATTGGAAGCAAAGCATTCCGTCAAGCAACCTGGTGACGCATTGACACTGTTGTAGATGCATTCTTTTGCCTGAAAAATGGTATTGTTGTAGATCTGGTTGGTGGATTTGGGGAAGCATGTGCTGGTGCTGAGAGACAAAGGAGAGATTGGGTTGCAAAGGAGCTAGAGCTTGGCGATGCATTGCTGCTGATTGGCATTGCCGCTCCTACGCCGACCAATCGATGGCGGCAGTGGCTCACAGGTTGCAACTGTTTCCACAACGCTCGTGGCTGTGATAGCCATGTAGGGTTCGCAGAGTCATGCTGAAGCCACAGCGTGGAGGTGTCCTCAACGTGTCCAGAGGCGCCGGACGCCAACCTCACGGGGTCACTGCAGAGCAGCGCCCCCCACAACTTGGCATGTACCCTAGAGTGTGGCCAGTGCAACCTGTGGCTAGCGGAAACTGCCGTGACCGTTCACAAGGAGGAAGAAGTGGCGATCAGACAGACAGGTGGACGGCGTTATCAGCAAATGTGACAGAATGCTAGTTTAGCGTGATGTTTATTCTTTGATGCTATTTTACAGAACTTTTAATGGCATTATTTGAATGTGGAGATCTTTCGATGCTACGTAACTAATTTTCCCTGGATTCTATGATTTAATCTAAGGATGCCATGTGTCATCCAAATAATGATCATCAAGCAACATCATTACAAAAGGTCAAAAGCAACACAAACCTGATACTCTTCTACAGCTTTAAGCAGTTCATCCCTAAATTTGAAAATTGGAAGTGTCTTTCGCTCATCCTAGTTCAGAAAAGGAGAATTGTTAATAAAGAGGATATTAACATAAATCTTTCAGGAATGTATGCAGCTGCCAATAGAAGTACACATGTTCTATGCTTCCATCACAGCAAAAGAAAAGGCCACACATCACATATGGACCACAACTACATGTTCTATGACCAGTAATCACACTAACCTGGAGCTCCCTTTTCAAAATATCTTTTGCTTCAACGTCCTCTTTATCTGAATCGTCTTCAGGCTAGAATAGGAAATTTCAGTAAGATAACAATACCTCTTAAAGACATCACAATAAACAAGGAAATTAAAAGCATTTAACTGATTACCTGGGTTCCTTCTATGACTGATGATTTAACAAAATCAATCGTATCTTCAAATACATACCTAAGAAGTTGTAAATGTAATACAAGAAGAAATCAAGTGTCAGACAAAGGCGCAGTCAAGTAGTCAACATTATTCATCGATGTCATGCAATAGAAATAGTTCAGTTCAAACAAAATTTATGCACAAACTCTTTGCACTACATATGAAATAGAGCTTACTGCTGAATTAGGTTAAAAAAGTCTGTTCTCAAGAAAATTTGCACCCACAAAGATTCCCAGGTAAGTAGCAAATAGCACCAAGTAGCAGAAGTCCCTGAACCAATATAACTTTTATAACATTGCCAGTTACCCAATTCTTGTAGATGCAGACCTCCAACTGACTATTCTCGCTCACAACCTCCTCGCCGGCAGACTATCTTCTCATGCTTCTGGATGGTCCTATGGCTGCTTGTGTCTACAGCGGCAACAGGGCAATCAAGACTAATGTTTTTTGCCTTCAGCTCAGACATTAGTTGAGGCTTGGACATGCCCCTACCGGTTCTTGTTTGTGGTCATTGGCATCCTGCACGGAACAGCTTGTGTGGGTACTTTGCGTCCAATCAAACATGGCTGCCTGATCACACACGTATTGTTTCTGGCTAACCGTCTCATATTCTCATCCAGTCATCCAGTGACCACTCCAAAGCACCTCTGCTGGCGATGAATCATCCCCTTCCCCTGCTCAGACCATTGCAGTTGAACAGGGGTAGATGTACACTCCCAACACGCTGGTTCCAGCGCCCACAGGACACAAGTTTAATGGGCACTGCGTCGGAACCGAGGATGAGAGAAAGTGGAGTGAGAGCCTCACCACCCACAAGTTCACCTCCTGATCTCCTGGAGTCCTGGTCTCCCTTTCTCCTCTGTGGCCTTTCGTCCGTCCCTCTCCTCCCCCATTTTGGTAGATTGTCAAGATTGTCACCATGGTGAAGAACTAAAACTTTGGGTCTAGACAGTATTCGAGGAATTTCCCACCTCTTAGCCCTTTTGCCGAGCCTGGATTGATCTTTGGTCAAGGTTGAGTTGTGTTTGTACATAGGTGCTAATGCTCTTGGTCTGTGCAAGTGTGTGTTTGTAAGGGATCTTTCCCCTTTATTTCTTCTCAATATATGGCCTTGTTTAGTTGGCAAAATTTTGGTTTTTTGGCTACTGTAGCACTTTCGTTTTTATTTGACAAACATTGTCCAATCACGGAGTAACTAGGCTCAAAAAATTCATCTCACAAATTTCAAGTAAACTGTGTAATTAGTTTTTATTTTTATCTTTATTTAATGCTCCATGCATGTGACCAAAGATTCGATGTTTGTCAATAATAAACTGTAGGGCTCCGACGTATAGGGCACCCAGGCTCCAATACATGTTCCTAGGGTAGCCTCTGAGCTTGTAACACAACTCTCTAAAATGCATATTATAACCAGCACCGGCTTCAGAGTGTGATCCAAAAGCATCAACGAACTTCCATTCACCCCCCGACACCCCCCCCCGCCCCCCCACCACCCCCATGCCAAAATTACCACATCACTACCCCAAACAAAAATGTCTATTCAAAAGAAAATGATAAAGAGCAAG
>Ga0182004_10004547_pt1 | contig 11201 bp, 9 predicted proteins | sample Sormic07211540_1_FD_120479 | JGI IMG/M metagenome (GOLD analysis project Ga0182004, IMG submission 120479) | Endophyte microbial communities from Sorghum bicolor roots, Mead, Nebraska, USA - 072115-40_1 MetaG | ecosystem: Host-associated > Plants > Roots > Unclassified | place: USA: Nebraska...
AGTTTCCTGACGAGCTATATAATTTGTTTTTTTATTAGTTTCTAAAAACCCCTCCCGACATCTTTCCGACACATCCGATGTGACACCGAAAAAATTTTCATCTCCAATCTAAACAGGGCCTTAGCTGGTAAACATCACTCCACTTCAGTACAGTTGTAAACCTCCTCCAGTCAAGGATGTCATAATGGTCTGACAAAATAACTTTAAAAAATAGTCTGACAAAATAACTGAAATCGTGGTTATATGATTAGAAAATAAGACAATGACAACTAATAGTGGATTGAATCAGATATACAAGCGCTATTAACTTGGGAACCATCAGGACATATACAGAACTAGGTCTGACAAAATTGCTTCTGCTAAACTACCTGTATCATTCTCCCAAATTTGTGCTAAACGAATTGCAGTGGCCAGGCCCCTAAAACCAAGGACCGTCCTGTCTCCATTCAAAAAGTAAGAAAAAGTACTTCAGTAGTTTATAGAATACTGTTATAGCCATATGAAGAATAGTAAATTTGTTAACAATATGCAAGAAGTGCAAGCAGAAAGTATCATCTCAATATGTTAGCAATGCCATTTCCTCCTGCAGGAAGAGCCAATGGCTGCAATAATTGCCGAAGAGCAACATCCTTGTGCAGGATGTAGCCAACATTACAGATTGGCCTTTGATAAGTTTTTCACAAAGAAAGTCCGCCTTTCAAGTGCTCTCACACGAACATGTCACACGTAATGCGACAGAAATGGTCAGCTCCAAGTGTACTGCTTCAGTAAGGATAGCATAATGCTGAACTATAATTGTCATATTCTCAAATGACATGCCTGTCAAATTACTTCATGTTGCAGCCAAGTGCCCTAAAATTTAAAAGAAATCATAGTCTAGAAGTGCCCAAAGACACTACTGTAAATAACGGATGACAAACAACGGGGTGAAATGGGAACTTTTTTTTTTGAAATAAAAGGTAGGAGCTCTGCTGCTCAATTAAGTAATGGTAAAGAAGTTTATGTACAGAAGGCACCCCCTGGCGCCACACATTACATCCTAGGACCAGAACATACAGGCAAGTTGCACCGCTACTGTTAATTCACCCTGGAACAGGAACATGAAAAATCACAATATAGAAACCAAATGGCACTCTGTGCATAAATTCATCAGCACTGCACAGATCTGAAAATCATATCCTATCTCATAGTGATAGCACATTTTCACAATCCAAAAGCACTTTAACTTTAGTTCAACAATGAGATGCATGAATTAATTGATTGCCTATGATAGCCAATGAATTCACATCCCATGAATCCCCGAATTCACATAACAGAACTATAAGACGGAAGCAGTGGGCAGCATTGATGTTATAGGACTGTTTAGCTTGTTCGTCAAGCTGCTCAAATCTTCTCCTGTTCTAAATTCTATAACTTGATATATTCCTTTCCAAATTCAAACGATCCAATGGCAGATCATTTCTAAATTTATGTACAGATGTTTCGCATTAGTTTTCATGTATTAGAGGCTTAGAGCACTCCTACACGGCACATCACTTGCTGCACGCAAGAAACAACAACGAACTTGCTATCCTCTTGCCTAATAGGCAAAGATCACCAAGGTCGAAAGGATTGAAAAAGTCAGTCATTCACAACCACTGATGAAGGATTCCTCGAAAAGTTAAGGATGACACAGATAATCAACCATTTTACAACTATATGTAACACAGCAAATCCCATAAACACAGTACACAGTAGATGCGGTCAGGGTCGTCAGTGCAAAAGTGGCCCGTGGATGTTCTGGAAGAAGTACGCAATAGAGCACGAGGGCGAATAGGAGGAATACTTGTGGGACAGCGGCGGGGAGGCGGCCAGCCATCCCCAGAGAGGAGTAGCTGGCGGCGTCATACAACTTCTCATGAAATACATTGATCCAAATTTATTCTAATCAAACTCTCTTTAACTAAATTTATGAGGAAAACTAATATCATTTTCGATATCAAAGAGATATATTGTAAAAATGTTAATATTATAAGATTGTTCAGCTTAGGATAACTCAAAATCTATTATATTTCAGAATGGAATAAGTATAGATAGCAAAAGCGATGTGACCCAAATAGAATTATAGAATTCAAGTTGGCAAAGGCTCTTGGAGTTGCTCTGAGATCCCAATTCACACCCCTTTTAGGACTTAACACACATAAATCTGTCATGGGAGTGGCAGGAAACAAGCTATCCTTCAAGCAAAACCAAAATTTGCCGATATGCCTCTTTCATTTTAGTAATGCATTTAAAATGAAACTGATGGCAAGCATCCTGTCTTTATGCAAGTCACTAGCATTTCTAAATTTGCAATAATTCCTGGAAACGAATTTGTTGTGCAAACTGCAGCTCTGCTATATATATAGTATGTTACTCGTACAAGTCTAGCATCGAAATTTTAAAAAAATCCTAATCTGTGTGTCTATGTATATATGCAATTGTAGATTATAGTGTTACCTGCTTAAAGTACATTTTCTTGCTGTATAAATCAGCCCTGATGGGAAGGGTCAAAATGCTGAACAAACCGCATGCAGTTCCAGCACCCAGGCTTCAGATTACTTAGAGCTCGTTACCAATAACACAGAAAGTCCGATTGCCAACAAGCAAAGACCAGAGCTTGCAGTGGACACCCTTGCACCACTGGTAGTGCTGGAACCATTCGAAGATGCTGAAGCTCCAGGGGTACTGATGGTCACTGGTGGCAGCGGTGGGTCCACAACATCGGCAGGTTTCAGCACTGGCGCTGGCCCCTGCGCCGGAGGCAGTGCACTGGGGTCTGTCAGTTTGAGCAAAGACCCAGGCTTTGCAGGCATGATCGTGTAGGTCAGGTTCTTACTGAAGTCACTGCATGGGCTCCCTACATTGCATTTAAAAGCAGAACCATGCTGGTAAAAATATGGACGCTCAGGAGTTCAGAATGTTACGCTGGCATATACTCACTGAAGTACTCTGCTGCCGTTGCAGGGAATTCGGTCACAATCCCATCAGCCATCAGAGATGAGTACGTCACGATCTCAACCATTGGGTTAGCCCAGAAGTCGAACCCAAGGTTCATGAACTCGTTCCTGAGCAGCCCGACATACACCGATAGGTTTGCGGCATGCATCTTGTCGATCACATCAGTGAACCGCAAGAGGAATGATCCCTGCGCCTGGACAACTGAGCCCCGAGTGATGGACACAGCGCTCGCGAACTTGGCCATCTCCTCCACGGATGCCTTGGACACATCGCTGATTGCGTTGCCGATCTGGAGGACGCGCTTGAATGCTGGGAACTTCTTGAATGCTCTGAGCACGGCGGAATCGTCCGATGCGATGAGCACCTGCTGCCTGGTCTCTTTGTCATAGCTGGCATTGATAAGTGCGCTGGAGACAGCATCCACAATGTCAATGCCTCTGGTTGCAAGGTATGGGGCATTCTGCAAAGTATGAGACTTGAAATGTAAAAGCGTCCATGATTTCTGTAGCCCTACTGATCAGGTTAGTTAAGACTCATATTTAGGTTCAGTGCAAGTCTAATCTGCCAATTACAATGGGAGTAAGAATGGATTCAAGAAAGCTTACTTACACGAACATCGACTAGTACACCAGAGATGTTGTTGCTCTTTGAGAAGGCCAGGAAATCAACTAAAGTCATAAGTTTCCCACTGTTCTTTGCTGCTGGATTTCTTTTCAGTCCTTCTTGATTGTATGGGCCAACAAGATCAGCTTACGGGACAAAACCAAAATGGAGGTGTTAGCGTGGAACATGCTAACAGTTTGAACCGAGAAGCAAGAACTTGTTGCAAACCAAATGGAATGATACTTACGCTTTAGAGTTTGGATCTCACTCGATAGAAGATCAAATGCGAAGATGCCAGACCCATTCTGTATTTCATTTACAGTAGCAGCTTTTGTCGAGAACACTGTTGCTGCTGTCGTCCCTTTTGTAAGATCCGGGGAGTCCAAGCAAAAGGGCACTGCATCCTTTGACATCTGTACTGAACAGTCAATTATATCTGCACCGTCTTCCACTGCTTGCTGGTATGCAAGGTCGGTGCAGCCAGGGAATAAGCCACACGCACCATTGTGGGTGATGATCAGTGGTCTGGTATCATCTAGCCAAGTTCAGATATTAGTGCAGTGCAATATTGCAGAATATCTCAATTAGGGCTAGAGGTTAAAAGACAGATTTCTTACTTCCAGGAGGAGGAAGAGAGCTGTCCTTAGTATGTGCTAAGCAAGCTACAATATAAGAATAAGAAAAACAAAAGAATCTGCAGAGGTTAGAGAGTGCATGATAGAATCAATGATCACGTCAAATCATAAGAATCATTGCAACTTCTCGAGCATGAAGTGATCAAAAATCATACTTCCTACTCTTATGGCATAATTTACTCTTCAGCCATGTAATAGTCTACACCGAACTACTTTTGAACAACAGTTTAGCTTTTTCAACATGCAGTCGTCCTTACCAATGGCTGCTGAAGCTGTGGATGGGAAGTCAGTGAGGACACCATCAACAGAGAAGTCAGAACTATCAATAAACTGCAAGTACTCAGCACTAGGATCATAGCTGTAGTTGTAACTTGAAATGAAATCATTGCCAAACTTAAATGCATAAACCTCCAAGTCTAGGCCATGAGCATCTTTCACCAAAGTAGTAGCTGGCTGCAAGTACTGATCCTTGTTCACAGGCCAAATGTAAGTCTTGGGGACGAGAATTCCTGAGGCAAAAGCCTTGACAGATTTTAAGTCCTTCAGAATGGTTCCATAAGGTTGTTTTGTGGAAGGCTCAATGAGTTGTTGATCGAGAAACCGAAAAACAAGCTTCACATTGCTTTTCCCAAGCTTCCCACTAAGGCTTTTCAAGAATCCAACTTCAGGTGAGGAGACATAATTGACACCAAATTCTTTTGCTTTAGATGATATGTACTCTTCGATATTTAATTTGTGATCTAGGAAGAACTGTCCATACTACAAACAGGAAGGTAAGAACAGCTATTAGCAGGAGTATAGTTCAGTGGGAGGAAAGAGTGTGAAACCAACATTCCAAATTCAGGGGAAGAACTATATAGCTAGCAGTGAAATCATGTTTACCTGTATATTAATCCAAAGTTGAGGAGGGTGGAGTTCTACGACATCATCAATAAGGCTAATTCCCATGGTGCCATCAAATATGCTTGGGCGGGACAGAACATTCTGGATCACTACAGGATGGTCAGAGTGTGACGTACTAAGTCAATACTGTTTGGAGATTAGAAGAGAAGTTTCACAGTTAAAAACCTATTAATAATCACTACAGGATGATCCATAAGGGAAGGAAACTGAAACAATCCCTTTCTTATTTTTTCATGAAAATCTTCAAGCATACAAAAAAAAAGAACATCACAAGCTTCTTGAGAAGTTACTCAAGTCATTTTTTACTTACATGTGACATTGTCCATTAGCTGATTTGAAGTGAAGTCGACTGAAAACCATCCGTGCAGGCCGTCTCCATTCACTTTGTATGTCTTGTCATTCTTAGGGAAGACCTTAGCTATTAGCGTTGAGTCATCAAGTGCCAAGCCAGTCTTGCAGAATCCAACGTTGTCACTTGAAAGTTGTAAATCACAGAAAAGAACAACTTCAGGCAGACTATTCGACAGGGCAAACTGGTACCCGAATTGGCTTGAATCAGGGAACAGCCCAGAGTACCCACCACGAGCTATGACTAATGGAGGGGCACCTACAGAGTAAGAGGGTCAGCAATAATGCAATATCATGCGGTGCAATGCATCGAGTACATAGGATATGTTCAATCAAATAACTTTGTACAGAAATATAACACGTTAGCTGTTAGCATATTTACCACTTAGAGTCTGCCATTTCTGTACTGGATCCTTCAAAGCAGCACTAGTTCCATGAAGCAATAGCAGGAAAAGAAACATAAGAGGATATATTACTCCCATTTGGTTGCGAGGAGCATGCTGCATTTAAAATAGTTCTGTGAGATGCACATATGGAAGAGCTGCAATTGAGAAGAGAAAAGCATTATGCACAGACATTAAAACACTGCACCTGCATCAGATGAAAACTGAAACATTTTTCATAACATTAACCCAACATTTATTGATACAGTGAAAAATTAGTAAAGCAAGGAAAGAAGCATCCCTGATCGATGGAAAAGCACATAAACCCAAATGATCATGCTACCTAAGGGGGCAACATAAACCCACCCAACACTTGAGCATACAAACAGCAAGGTATGAGCATTATGCCTTTAAAGATTTTTCTGGAAATAAGAGAATTATAAAATTGGAAGAAAAATGGAAAACAACCTCAGAAAGTTGAAATCTCTAAATAAACAAGCTAAGGAAAGAAAAAATTCCTACCACACATGAGACTTTGACTTCTTGACAAATATCCACCAAAACTACAGAAGAAGGGTTGTAAACTCTCCTGCTAGATTGTGGAGAAGAGGCATGAAGGGTCTAAACTCTCAATTCTAGATTGTGGAGAAGAGGCAAAAGAGTAGATTCAGCCAAGACCAAACAAAACAGTGCTATAAATAAAGTTCTCTTAAAACGACAGCCACTGGTTGCGAGCGTTAGCCTAGAAAACTACTTGCACAGAAAAGTAAATTATTCAGTATCTTCTTCTCCTGCAGAGCACTGAAGAGATAGATCAACAACTCTATAATAAAATACTTATGGGTGGTTCCTCTGTGATTATTCATGATGTCAGTTGTTACACAGTTTCTAGTATATGTCTTAAATGCTCACTTGCTGAATTAAATGTTCCAGGACCATTTATGAATTAATGAATGTTTCAAACCTTCATATAGAAACTTTCCTCCTAGTAAATTCCTCAAAAAAGCAAGAATTGAATTAAGCTTACCGCAATATATTCCTCATAACTGATTCTTTAGCACCCTCAGTGATCTCTATATTCCACCTCAGCCACCAGCCGTGTGGCTTCCGTAACTGTCAGGATGGCTGCCAATGCCACGCTCTTCCCGCAACAGAGTGAACTGTCACCCTGCTGTTAGTATGTTACCTGCCTTGGTAATGACATCCCCATTGCAATGTCCTGGATGTCTCAACTGCCATTGTCCTTGTCACTACCTCCCAGTTTTAGCAACAAGTCGGTGGCCATATATGTCCACATAATCAGGATGACGAGTCATTGTTGCTAAAAACTGGGAGGGAATGCCCAGATGAATTTTGCTAACTTTTACAGCATTACCACCCTATCACCTAAACCCACATCGGCATGTTTTGTGGAGGGGAACAAGGTCTGTTGCTTGTCTGTGCGAAGGTACAAGGTTGTAAAAGGAACTTATGCAACAGAACAAGAATACAGGCAGGTGGAGAGAAAACAGATCGAATACAGAACTGGTACGATGAATTACGACCAGAAACTGAACGCTGCTACATATAAAAATGTGTGTCCAGACTTGGAAAGAAAATTATCAACAAATTGTATCATGACTAGCATCTTGATACTATTGTATTCCATAGGAAACAATTATCTTTTTCAAGAATCAAGAACTTTAAAATAAAAAAAAAAAAAAAATACTGTGTCAAGCATGGAGTTTTCATATGATGGTAATATGGGATCTGCTATTTTTCTGGACCTTGCAGATTCATAATTTTACTGAGAGAACTTAAATTAATAGCATATCCAAGAATCACCTTGGAAATAATATAACAAGCAGCCTGGAGATCTGAAAGCCTACAAGTGTTAGAATGGTTGGAAACACTGACAAATCAAGTTCTCAGTTCTCAACCAAAAAAAGACACCTTGATGAAACTTCAGCTAAGCGTTATTAAGAAGTATATTTGTCAAATTTTGAACAAAACACTACAACACAAAGAACTGGACAAACCAGCTATAAAAAAAACATCAATCATATGCCATCAATTGCAAAGGTCAGGAGCATCCTTTGAGGTCATACATTGCATATTAGCAAATGATAAACCACAAACTACACCTTAGATGCATATTCTAGTAGGCGCTGTTCAGTGGTGCAAGTTTGGAGAGAAAATAGTGGACAGTGGAGTAACAGAGTGTTAATCCTCAAGCACTTCTTTTTTCCAATGGAGACAGTGGCACGGAGCTCATTATTGACTGAAGTTAATCAAATATTGTGTTCACTCACATATTAAGGTAACATTTATCAGTATCCTAGTAATGTCTCAACGCTGAGAATTATGGAAGCCCTCCACTCACCTGGTGGAACCAAGGTTATACAAGAGATGAATTTATGTCAACAGCACTTATTACCACACTGTATTTCCCAATGAAATTGTTCTTTTTCATTATTATTGATGACTTGATGTAACATAGGCACGCAAGAATAAGAAATTTATCAGCTTTATCTCCACTACGGTGATCTATCCAGCTTACGATTAAGTTGGCAGCACTGTAACTCACCATGGCAAGAGCCCCATCTAGAATAGGAATTTTATGCACAAACTTGACAAATACAACAGGGACAAAGAAATCATCAAACCCAGAATCACCAGGGCATAGAAGCTTTCACATTTAGACACCTAACTGTTCTGTATGTGAAACTCAGTGGATGAACACATTTCATGAGGATCAAAAAAATGGGGATCTTCCTTAGTTGTTAATAAATGAAAAAGTTATCAATTAGAAAGGACAAAAGAATCTTCATTCCGGAAGTAAAAGAAGCACTTAAGTCATTCCAGTGACATATTTCAATATCCCAACATTATTGGAAGAGCCTTCATCAAAATAATAATGAAAAAAAAACTGAATGAACCAGTTGAGCATACCAGATACCACGACATCATCACAAGATCCACATTTCAAGACTTGTTAGGCCACAGGTTACAAAATGGAAAAGCTAGCAGATGCTTCAGTGAAAAGCCAGAAATAACATCACACAATGAAACAGCATTAGAGTCATTGCATGCCTTCACCTCAATGGCATTGGAAACATGCCACTTATTGCCTAACCTTATGATCTAACCCTGCTAGACAAGCCTCATGGCTTCAGTGGAACTAAAACATCTCCATCCCTAAATCCTTCAAATGCAATTTTACCCTCATATGCCTTAACAACATCTGGCACATCCTGAGCATGCCTCAAGACATACCTTTTGGAGAAACCCTTGGCACTACCAAGCAATGCTGAAGGTAACTTGATGTTGGGGTCAATCTTTCTCTCCCTCATCAAAACGCTTATCACGGCACACCTTGGTATGATGGTCTTCTCCAAGCTATAATCTATAAGCACAGGTCGCTCCATTACTTCGCTTAGTTCAAACTTCAAGTCATCCAGGAAGAACCGGAGCTTCTTCTTTATGTTCTCATCAGAGAGATGCAGTATCGTGGGTTGCCTCTTGATCGCCTTTTGGAGGTCGCCCTCAGAGACACCGAAGCTCCGGTACAGGGCCACCTTTCGCAGCCACGTTTCCCTACTGAGGTTGCAGAACAGCCTGATGCCGTAGACAAAGCCCGTGTCTGTTACGCCCAGGCCAAGCACCTTGACGTCATCAAAGATCTGGGTTATGCGGTCGACTGAAAGTGTGAGCACGCTCATCTCGATGGTGAGGAGCTTCGAGATGGACTTGTCGGGGAGGCCGAGTCGGCGGAGGGCGTCCACGACCGGGCGCATCCTCTTGTCCAGGTCGACCTGGAGGGCGCGTGGGGCGCGGTAGATCGCGGAACCGACGTCGCCGTCGCTGCCGATTATGCCGCGGAGGAACTGGATGCGGGGCAGGAGGTGCTTGTCGAGGCTGCGATCGAGGAGGTTCGGCGCGGTGGCGAGCCTCCGCGGCTTGATGCGGAGGGAAGCGAAAAGATCGAGCTTGGGCCGGAGGATCCGGTCAGGGTCGAGGGTGAGGATCCATGCCTTTCTGCGGACCACCTCGGTGATGTCCGCATCAGTGAAGCCGTAGGTGCGGAAGAGAGCGCGGACGGCGTCGGCCTTGGCGGTGGAGCGGATGCGGCGCTTGCAGGCGGACGCGGCGGCGGGGGGGAGCCCGCAGGAGATGAGGTAGGAGATGGTGGTTGGGCAGGGCTTGGAGACGGGGACACCCACGAGGGCAGCTGAGGAGCAGGCGTGGGAGAGGAGGGCATCGCTGGGGTTGGGCCGGCTGGGGTTTATGCCGGCGGCGGAGGGGATTTGGCGAAGGCGGAGGAGCTGCCGCCGGCAGATAGAAGCGATCATGCCTGGCGTGGCCTTGCCTGGACTGGAGGACTGTTTTTTTTTAAGTCTTTTACATGTATATACCATTATAAAAGTTGATAATTACTTATAAACTATTACAAAAGTTGAGCTTTCATATATGAGAGCATCTCCAAGAGATTAGCCAAAAACATTAGCCAAATTTACTGATTTAGCTACTCTCTAAAATAGATTTGACATAAAATATTAGACAGACTCTGTAAAAGGATGGCTAGTGAGGTAGGCTATCCAAAAGTAGAGAGCAAATAAGGTGGGATGGAGAGCTACTAAATTTGAAGAGTCGTTTATAGAGTCTGTTGGAAACGTTTTTCCTTCAATAATAGCTAAATTTACTTTTAGAAAATGATTTAGCTAATCTCTTGGAGATGCTCTCACTGCTCTAAACTTTTTTTTTGTCCTTCATATCATTTCCGTCAGATTTGACTTTAACAGTGTCAAATCGTAAGTATGAAAAGTCAAAAATACACTCAAGGTTGAATATGTAATTAATTTTTTGAGCATTTTAATGGCCTCAAATGAAAAAAAATATAGAACTACAAAGTTGTAGATCTCGATAATATCTGTAGGTTTTGTATAAAAATTATTTTCATTGAATTCTATAAAAAAAAATATATGATTTGATATGATTAATATGTCTTAAAAAATATTTTTTTATATAAAATTAAATAAAAATATTTTTTATATAAATATTGTAGATATCGACGAGATCTACGACTTTCTAGTTTTGAGTTTTTCTATTTAAAATCGTTAAAATGCTAAAAAAATTAATTGAATATTTAGGCAGGAGCGAAGTTCTTCTACTTCGGCGACAACGTCCTATTGGATGTAGGTCAAACGCACTACACGGCTACACCCGCACATCAATCCTGCTACTGCTAAGAGCAACTCCAACCATTATGCAAATGGACTTGGCATTTACCAAAATGCATAAAACTCCAAAAAAACCCCCTCCAATCGTTATGCATTTGGACTATGCATTTTACATAGCTATGAATTTGGAG
>Ga0182004_10004548_pt1 | contig 11200 bp, 17 predicted proteins | sample Sormic07211540_1_FD_120479 | JGI IMG/M metagenome (GOLD analysis project Ga0182004, IMG submission 120479) | Endophyte microbial communities from Sorghum bicolor roots, Mead, Nebraska, USA - 072115-40_1 MetaG | ecosystem: Host-associated > Plants > Roots > Unclassified | place: USA: Nebraska...
GATCTCCTTGCCTGACCCCCTTGAAACTCTTTATATTGGGACCAATTTTATTATTCACTTTCACACTCACAGTCCCACCAGTTACCACCTGACTAATCTAGGAACACCACTTGTTATCAAAACCTCTTTTCTCAAAGCATTCAAGTAAAAGTTTCCAATTAACCTTGTCATAAGCCTTCTCAAAATCTAATTTCAACACAACACCAATCTCCTTTCTTCTTTTTGTTTCATGAATGATTTCATGTAAACACATGATCCCTGAAACAATATTTCTTTTTTTCATGAAGGCCGTCTGATTGCTATGTATTAGTCTATCAGCTACCAGCTCAAGTCTTAAAGTCAAAGTTTTAGTGATCAACTTGTACAAACAATTTAACAAACAAATAGGACGAAATTGCTGAATCTTATTAGCTTCTTTGATTTTTGGTAACAGAGTAATGATACCATAATTTATTCTACTAATATCCACTCTATGATTATAAAAATCATCAAAAAGTTGTATAATATCACCCTTGATAAAATTCCAACAACTTTGGTAGAATTCAATCGGGATTTTGTCTGGTCCAGCAGCTTTATTTTTTTTTCCATTTGATCCAAAGCATTTTTAATTTCTATTTCAGAAAAAGGTTTACATAACATCTCATTTTCATTTACAGAAACACTAGGTGCATTTTGCCAAATAGAAGGGTCCATCTGAACCACATATTCAATGGGTGGGCCAAACAGATCTGAGTAAAATTCAGTTGCATGCTCTAGTAAATTTTCATCCCCCTCTATTAATTGGCCATCTTTTTCTAAGGAAATAATATTGTTTTTCCTTCTTCTTCCATTTGCACATTTATGAAAATACCAAGCAGCAGATAAAATTACAGACCATTACAGATTTTTAGGATCTCATCACACATGCATTATAATTGCACGGGAACAGATTCGAGTTTCATCCAAAACCATCGCATTCAACCAGCTACTACGCCTCTAATACAGATGTCTCGGAAGTTCTAGAGCTTATACGACAATAACAGGACAAACACAGCTTACAAGCCTCGTACCAAAATGGTCTGAATACATCATTGTCTAATAAATAGGCACCGCAGAGAGAGTATCAGTTCCTTCTGCTTGTTACGACACCTGTCTTTGTTGCATGGAAAAAAGGAAAAGGGTACTTAAAGGGGAGTTCAGCCATTCGTTACGAGAGCAATTGTTCTACAACAGAGGTTCTTTGCCTGCAACAAAGACGTGAGAAGTCAGTAACCATGGTAGAGCATTCTTTTCAAACAGTGTGAAGTGTGAACCATTACTTGCCTCATTGCAAAGGAAGATCCTTGTGGGTGTAAACCACTCCCTTGTCACCATTCACCACTTGTCCACTACCGCGTAAAATGCTACATGTGGTGAAAAAGATCATAAGTATGACATGAACATAGCAAAAGTGGGATCTTCCCCACGGACAAATAAAGAATCAGAGCAGAGGGAATCCTTCATGAGGTGACAAAGAGGAAATGAGAAATACCAAACATGGAACACATTTTCAAGTGATAAAAAATGTACCAGCGAGTAGTTAGAAGTCCATCAACTCCAACAGGTCCGCGGGCATGTATGCGCCCTGTACTTATGCCAACCTTCGCAAACCATTCGAAAAGGTTCGATAAGAAGGTATTTAAAGTTAAGTGTCAATACCGAAACTGAAAACATTTTAGTATTGGGCAGCTTAAACTTTTAGATTACACCAATTTGACATCTATCTATTATAATATAAAATGACTATGAAGGCATTGTTGCCTGTAGAACAATGTATACCCAAGTAAATTTACATGCTGTAGTTTCCTGAACAGTCCAAGTAACACCAGTCCAAGGTTCAATTTGACCTCACTATTGTTCTCTCAGCAGTTTCATTTATACCTCACTATTCTTCTAGTAAAAGGTATATTTTGAACATTCAATAGACATAAACTACTAACACTTCACTGGTTTGATTGCTAAGGCTTTAAGCACAAAACATATTAACTTAATAAACGATTCACACCATCATCCGTCAAGACTTCAAGCAAATTAATGGTGGCTAGTGCAAGGAATTCAAATAAATGATCTTCACATCTAAAGCCAAATTGTTCATGATATAAAGTGACAAGAATAAAAAAAATGTACAGAAAACAGATGGCCAAAGGAAGTACCTCTGCACCTAGCCCAAAGCGTGTCCCATCACAAAACCTTGTGCTTGCATTATGAAACACAGCAGCACTGTTGTTCAACAAAAATGTCATGTCATTAGATCCAAAACCATCATAGACCAGTAGTATAATCAAACAAATCAGTAACAAATAACACTTCCATAACAAAGCTCAACCACAAGAATGGTGGAAAGAAGGTTCCAATACCTATCGACTTGCTGCAGAAAAGCCTCCGCAGCACTTTCATCAGTTGTGATGATGCAGTCTGTGTGTGCACTGAAAAGAAACCAAATTTTGGTTAAAAGTAGCCTATTGTAGTCATAATAGGCTTAAAAGAAAACTTCCTTACCTTCCATAACGATTTATGTGATCGATAGCTGACTGCACATCATCAACAAATTCGAGAGTGCATGCCATTGAGCTATACTCATGGCGAAATGAATCTACCTTTGGTACTTTCAATTTGTCATGTGCAACAGGCCCACCATAAATAACTACTCCTGCAATATGAAACTCAAAGTAAAGATGCAGCAATTGTAACTATTCAGTATTCACTAGTGTGCAAAAGTCAGTTTTTATCCACCAGTTACTAAACAAATGAAAGACTAAGAGATTTTGAGTTCTGACCTTCCTTTTCAAGTTCCACTAATAGATCATCAAGGCCCTCACTCTTGTTAAGATCTTTATGAACAAGTAGTGTTTCCTGCACAAAGAAATTACATGACCTGCATTAAATTCTAAAAAAAACTCTTTAAATTAATTATCATGATAATTCAACTTCATCATACATAACTTTAAGAGTTCATTTAGGTGGCTGCATGGTTTGCTGCATTTGAAGATATACAAATAACTTAAAAAAATAAATGTTTCAATAAATCAATAAATAACAATAAAAATGTTCTTTAGTAAATATGTTATAAGAAAAGGCCATAAAAAATCAAATATTATGATATGTTTCAAAGGGGGAAACTGTAAAAAGGAGTAGACCAAAATGTAGACAACTATGTAATAGCAAAGGCAGGGTTTCAACTCAACAAGAAAGATTATATTAGTGAGGCTGTAAACTATTTTCTCAGGAAAGCGACTATTGGAAAATAATAAATTTTTAAGTCTAGAAGGAGCATGGCCTTTGAAGATTTTGTGCTCACCAAAGTGTCCTAAATGAGACATGTATTGTGACATCAATTAGCTACTAAATTAGAGATATACCATTGCATTACATGCTGCTGGATAATCAACCTTGGCGTCCAATACTATCCGTTTTGCCATATCCATGTCGGCTGATTTGTCAATATAAACATGGCAGATACCATCTAAACAGAATTGGAAAACATAATTTAGTACTGCTAAAATCAGAAAGAATCACATGTACTAACTTAAGAATTAACATAACCATATTTTTTACTGAAACGGTTAAAAAAACAGCTTACCAGCATGACCTAAAACTGGAATCTTAGTTGTTGCTTTGATTTGGGAGACTAGATTCTTGCTGCCTCTAGGAATGACAAGATCAATCACATCATCAAGCTGCAAAGTTTTGGAGTTTAGACTTATTTATGCACTTAATTACCATTGAAAGAATAACATTACATACTTACCGCTAGCAAATCAGCAATTTCATCTTTGCTAGTCACATGGCCTATGAGCTTTTTACCAACAATATCTGGAATAACCCCAGTTATGACCTAAAGGGGAAAAACACAGCTCATGTAAGCAAAGAAACATATTGTTACATACTATTAGATCAGGAAAGCTAGTTCCATACTACCTTGTGTAATATTGCGTTTGATCGCATAGCTTCTTTTCCTCCTTTCAAAAGAAGACCATTACCACTTCGGATTGCCAGAGATGCAATCTGTACAATAATATATCAGCCACAAATGATTATTGATCTTGTAGATATTGTATATGTACTTCGCTTCTGAATCAAAGATTACCTGGACCAATGCATCAGGACGAGACTCAAAAATAATGAGCAGAACACCCAATGGGCAATATGCTTTCTCAAAAACCAGATCTTTAGCAACCTGCAAAAAGAATCCTTGATTGGTTAAAACTAGGAACTGCAGGAACTTACTATCTACAAGCTTAGTAAACCACATCACAGCATGTATCTCTTTCCCCTATGAGACATCAAAATAAGATCCATAGCAATCACCTCTGTTCTTTTCAATGTATGGGAAATAGGGTCCTCCATGTCAGCAATGGCACGAATGGATCTTGCAAGGTTTGTTATCTACAGATATATATCAATCAAACATTAATAAAATTAAGAAGACAATGAACAGAAAAAACTAGGTTCTGAGAAACAGAGAACTACCTTTCCTGGCTTTAGGGTCATCCTAGCAACCAACGACTTTTCATAACCAGCACCTTGTGCTGCCTCAACATCGGCTTCATTTTCAGACCTAATTGCACCCTCATTTGCTTCCAGAGCATCAGCAATATCTAGCAAAATCTTTTTGCGTTCATCTGATGACAACTTCTGTTTAGGTAACAACATGATAAATTAGTTATGGTGATTGGGTATTTAAATAGTTGCATGTTTGAAGGAAAAGAAAACCTGTAGACGTCTCGAACAGTCTCTTGCCGCAACTGCCATCTCTCGGGCTGTAGCTTCCTTGGAACATTCCCACAAATTTGCTTCATTGTGGAAAAGTGTACCAATCTTTTCTCCTTTGAGAACTTTAATGATGCTATCCGTTGCAAATCCACTTCATAGAGAGTAACAAAGTTATAAGTGGTTCTAAGTGTTCTATGTAGAAGTAAACATTACTAGATTTTGTGGTATCACAGTAGTATAAATCAGGAGGCTATGTAGGGATTTGAGGCACCAATTAAGCATAAAAAAACATAAGTTATCCTATATATTGAATAAGGGTTTGGTAGATTATCTCTTCAACAAAGCAATCATTATGTTGCGAGGAATACAAGCTCACCAAAGTTGGGGAGCCATTGGATTATGTAATGCAAAGTTGGTAACTATCATGGTGTAGCATGCAGATTTGCATTACATAATCCAACTTTGCAATAAAGTACATTTAAAATACACTGTTAAGTGAGCTTATATCAGATTATAAAGACAGGAACACAGTATCTGCAGTTGGCAGACCATAATTACAATCAGGTACCAAATAGGATTCTTACTGCAATGGGTCTATAGGAAGTAGTGTGGCGTAATTAGTCGCTATGAATATTTCTCCATTTTATTCTAAAATAACATTAAAAAAATGGTTGTCTCACCTTGCAATGACAACAGGTACACCTTTTGATGCAGCATTAGCAGCAGCAGCCACTTTAGCTTGCATGCCACCTCTTCCAACATTAGACTTCTCTCCAAAACTAATTAGCTTCCCATGCTTTTCATTGACATATGTGTGGATAATCTTTGACTGAGGATCGCTTGGTGGACCACTATAGAGTCCCTCCACATCACTAAGCATGATAAGAAGATCAGCATTAAGTTCGGCTGCCAACAGAGCTGCTAGACTGTCATTATCCCAGAATACACCAGATGAATCCTGTAAATTAAATTCATTATTACAATCAGTAGTAAGTAGGAACACGACTAAGGGCCCACGGTTATTAGATTGGAAGGTTGATGTATGGCCGTACAGAAACAATTAATAAAACAGACCTCATCTGATTGTCTCCGGGTACTGATGGCATCATTCTCATTAAATAACGGTATTACTTTAAGATTTAATAGTGCAAAAACAGTCTCGCGGAGCTGGTCCCCAAAACTTGGATCCTTGAAATCACGATCCGTTACAAGAAGTTGAGATGATGTTACATCAAGCTGCAATCATATAAGCATCCTGTTAGAAACAGGTAACGCCAAACTCTTTTTACCACTAGGATACAAATTTGTCAGGCATGACTCACTTGGCTAAATAATGTGTCATAGATAGCCATCAGGCCACTTTGACCCACAGCAGCACAGGCCTTTCCATCAAAGTTCATCTGAGGATTTTGCAGATCTGCAAAGCTGCAAACAAGGTATACTTGAGGCAGAAAACACTTACAAACTGTCATGAGTATGTAAACCAAACTTTGTGTACCTGCTATGGATAAGCTTACGGTATTGGAGCCTCTGCCTCCCAACACCAACAGCTCCTGAGGTTACCAGAATCACCTCATACCCTTGAAAATTCAGTTGCTTCACCTGCATATGGAAGCAAGTTAAGTAATAATGATACTGAAACCAAAAAACTCCATGGGTGAAAACATGCTATTAAGATTAGATTTTAAAACCTACAAGGCATTTGTATAAGAAAAAGGCTACAGCTACTTTGACATACATGGTTTCAAAAATCTGAAGCTCTTGTGACAACATGACAATGAAGCCCCACATGTCAGCCTCATGGAACCATGTTGCATGCCATGAAGCTGACATGTGGGGCCACATTTTTTATGTGGTCACAAAGATGTTTCTGTATAAATATATGTCACAATAGTTGTAGGTTTTTTTTTTGAAATTTCCTCCGTTATGTATTTATTTACCTGTTCACAGAGAGAACCGAGCCTGCCCATTGCCAATCGGCCATTCTGCCCAGTGACAACAGCTGTGCCCACCTGTAACAGGACATAGTAAATAGTAAATGTGAAGCTAGCAAACATAACGACAAAATTCGCTAACTATTTTTTTTATGATGCAAACAAAACTTGCAGTTGCGGCTTATTTTTTATCCCTTCATCTTTGTTTAGTGAGGAATCTAAAAAAAATACAGTACTGCCAATATTCAACTGAAACTGAAACTGAATACACATCCTATTCCAACGAGTGTCCTGCCACTCGGGAAAAAAAACCCGGAACATCTAGAGTTGTTTTCCCATCCCGAGTTTCAACGATCAGATGTCAATCAGCACCACCAAACATAGGGACGCAAAATATATATACTATACTGAAACAATAGCACCTGACAAACACAAAAACGGTCCCCCTTCACAACGAAAATACTTTAAGGTCGCAGATCCCCAAAGCGAACAACGCTCCGAGTTTGGACGGAAAGACATTCAGCACCGATTTTTACTTTCAAAAAGACATTCAGCAGTGATTTTTTACTTTCAAAAAAAAATACAGTTGCAATCAGATCGAAATCAAATTCTATGCCCTCGCAACCCACCTCCTCGCAAAGATCTCACTGAAAACATAGGCCGCACGAAGAGCAACCGGACTGAAAACCATCTCTGCATTCTCGCAGGACGAGACGATAAAAAGAAAAAAAAAACTACTCCTAGAGAACAACGAGACAGATAGACCAATCACCTTGATAATGATTCGCTTGACGTCCTTGACGAATGCGCGGGCGGAATCGGCGTTCTCCATGGCCATGCCCACCGCGCCTCCGATCCCTCCTCTCCCCATTCTCTCGTCGCCGTGGAGGTGGAGGTGGAGGCTGCTCCCTCGCTAAGTGGCTCGGCTCGGTGCGGTGTTGCGTTTGCCTGTGCCGGCGCTGGCTGGTGCGAACACAGAGAATCGCTACGGTGCCGGGGGGGAATACTGGTGGGATCCGGCTTCGTTTTATAGAGCCGCGTCGCGTCGCCCCTTCCCCCCTCACGGGCCACACATATGTGGCGTGGCGAGATCCCCCGTGCGCCGCCTGGCCCCTGGATCGTCTGCGGCGAGAAGGGCCCGTGACGGCCCGTCAGCGTCCGCTAAGCGCGGCCCCGCTAGGTCAGGGACGATAACAACGATACGATACGAGCCGCACCACGTGTGGCGTGGCCTGTGGAAGTGGAATTAGGCAGCGCATTTTGCCCAAAATATCCTCAGTTCCGAGCGGAGGAGATATAGGGCAGGTGGTTGTGTTGCGGCCTCGCAGGAGTTCTGATCCTACCCAGCCAAGCCAAAGTGCCACACGTCCTCTGTGGTGACCTGTTGCGCGCCCATTCGATCAGAGGTCGCGTCTCAAAACACCTAGCTATGGCTAGCACAAACATACAAGAGTGAACGACTGATCTGTGCTCCAACGTGCCACACGACCACAAGTTATTAGAATGGGATGAGATAAAGATGGAAGGTGTTGCTACTTGTATGAATTTTCCCTTTTCTATTAGCTTGTTCGTGAAATTTAGAAATTGGAAGCTTGCATATATGTCGATTTGGTCTTCACACACTAGTGTTTCACGTTTACAACCAAACTACACACGCCGCATTAGATGTGAAGCCATTTTGTGGATAAATGGCATGTGGTTTCAAAGATTAGGCCCACACGATGATCGAAACATCTAAGAGATCCTAAGTTCGTACCAAAATAACGAGTGACAATAGATATGAACTCTTAATAAACAGATGTCATGAGGCTATTCAAGATAGTTTTTTGTGGTGACTAAAATTTGTTAATCAAGATTGATTTGTTGCCATAAAAATAAAACTAGTTGGCTTGTGTGCTTTTCTCTAAATACATGTAAGAAAAACAGAAAACACCATGTGCTAGCTCATCTATGTCATTGTCTCATTCACTTGTTAGAGACGTGGCTCAACCTTTTTATCACACACATGTAAAAAAAGCAATTTTGCCCACATAGGGACATGCTTTTACGCGTCTTCGATAATAGACATCACAAACGTGGCTAGCCAACCCATGTTCCCAATGAGAGACATCATAGTACCGTAAAACATAGTATCAATATCTTACCCAAAAATTATAGATATTTCATCAAACAAAAAACATGTAGATCTAGGAGCGTGCGGGATTTACCTAGGCAAGGCTTGGAGGCGTCCACGTTGATGTGCTTTTGTCTTCTGTGCATGTAGGGCTTGTTTGGTTCCTATCCAGCCAAAGTTGCTTGGTGTAGGGAGCTCCCTTGGTCTCTGATTTGGATGTTTGGCTTGAGACTGAAGTCTAGATGACTACTTGTCTGGCAAGCATTGAACCAAACAATCCATAATATGCCATGGCCTCCACTCAGGAACACCCATCCTCTAGGTCATCCAGCCATGCAAGCACGTGAGCCATATCCATATCCCTGCGTACACCTCCCCTGACTCACTAGTTGCCCATACCCAAGAGCCAAATTTAGTCAAAGATGCAGTCAGTTTGGCGGAAATAAGAAAGGGAAAGGAGAGAGAGAGAGAGAGAGAGAGAGAGAGAGAGTAATATAGAGTCAGGGAGGGGATACCCAACCTAAAGATGGCGATTGACGACGATGGAGAAAATGGGTAGCAAACACTGGTCAGACCCACCAAATCTAGCCTTTGAGGTGGAGACTGGACAATGAGGGTGATGGAGAGATGGGAATATAGAGAGGAGTCCACTGATGAAGCTCCACCATTAGAGTCACGACTATGAGCAATTCTAGACCCATTGTCGAGCTAGGGCCCTCGAGCCCACCAAGAAGGCAAGATGCAGCAAGGGATCAGCAACAGCCCCGCCTGCCCGCCGCTCCTAGGAACGTTGACTAGGAGAATCGTTGGGAGAAGCCCATCGGAGAGTCCACCCCTCCCATTGAAGTGACAAAGCTAGGCAGTAGGAAGCAGATCCGACCAGCTCCCCCACGAAAACCAACCTGAGCAAGGGGGAAGGCATCAGAAGGGGAGAAGAGGGGCGAGATCAGAAGAAACCCCAATCACCCATCCCACCAACGACCCAACCCCTACCAAGTAGCTCTACCATCGACCAACGCCGCTCAAGGCCTCAAACAGCCCTGCAACAAACAGTCAGCCATCTGCACTGGCCAAGCAGTGTGAACCCAGCCATCACATGGGGAGGCAAGTCCGGCCAGCTGCCAGCTACTAGATCCGGCCATCGGCGGACGGTTCTAGTCCACAAGCACGCAGATCTGGCCACCAACATCGCAGAAATGGCCACCGGCCATACTGATGAGAAATGGCACCACCGCAAGAAACTCGCTGAACCCCCGACCGACAACCACGAGAACCGGGCAAATCCAGCCAGCAGTGCAGAGATTTGCCCACCCCCATCTAGATCTGGCCAACCTCATAAGAAAGCTCGCGCCAGACTAGGGAAGAGGACAGAGTTGAGGAGAAGAATGGAGAGGAACGCAGGGAATAGGAAGGAGAAGAGGAAGGGTTGGTGTGACGGCCACTGCAGCCACCTATACTATCGACGGTCAGGGCGGCAGCGGCCGACCAAGCACACGCGGAGGTGGTGGTTGATGGGGTGGCTGCGGGCGCCCCTGTGTTGCCTCTCCTAGACGACGCGAGGGCCAGACCGAGTAGAGAAAATGAATATTTTATTTCCAAGTTTCCAGTCTCTTTTCTACCTGCCCCACAGGCTAGCCCCTCGGGTATCGTTTATGTTGTTCTGATTTGCTTTGCCTTAAGTAATATTTATGTCATGTTTTTGTCAAGGGCATTAGTGCCCAAAGGTAGGAGCACTTTGGCTCCTTAATTCGTAGCTAAGGCCGGTAATATGGCGCCTGGAGGTTTTATGGTTCCCTTATGGTGAGGGGATGAGATTAAGAGAGAAGAGAGAGATTAGGAACATGTTTGTTCATTGCTTCATTTAATCATTCATGAGATGTAACAGGAAAATGTAGCTCTTATTATAAGAAATAATATTGTTTACTTTTACTGCTGAAAGTTATCGTAACTCTTTTACAAGAGAAATAATATATACACCAATAAAGAAAGCTATTTTATACGGTAGATAGAAAAAATATTTACTCGGGTCCCGCGAACAATACTCTCCTGCTTTGTAATATTACTATATTAGTACGCGACGATAGTACATGGCCTTTGTACAACGTGTCAAGGTGTAGCGAAAGAGAAATTCAACTACTACACGGCAAGCGCGTCATATGGTTAATGATTGTGTGTTGAGCCGCGCCGAGTCCCAACAAAAACACGTCATATGAGTTTACTATAGATGACGTTCGTGAGTTTCATGGAAGGTTCGCACTCCCTGCATGAGTTTCAATGTTTCATCAAAGGTTGTTTCTTCTAGGCCTTGTTTAGTTCACCCTGAAAACCAAAAAGTTTTCAAGATTCCCCGTCACATCGAATCTTGTGGCACATGCATGAAACATTAAATATAGACGAAAATAAAAACTAATTACACAGTTTA
>Ga0182004_10004549_pt1 | contig 11199 bp, 5 predicted proteins | sample Sormic07211540_1_FD_120479 | JGI IMG/M metagenome (GOLD analysis project Ga0182004, IMG submission 120479) | Endophyte microbial communities from Sorghum bicolor roots, Mead, Nebraska, USA - 072115-40_1 MetaG | ecosystem: Host-associated > Plants > Roots > Unclassified | place: USA: Nebraska...
AATTGTTGGATAGGTGGCTTGCAAACACCCCATTAGAGCTAGAGCAAAAAGCTTCGCTTTGTTATTTACTAACCTCTTGCTCTAGTGAGTTTGTAGAATTTTTAAATAGACTATTCACCCCCCTCTAGCCATATTAGGACCTTTCACCCATGCCCCTATCGAAGCCTACTCTAGCCCCTACACCATGTAACCTTGTGCCTCTCCTTAGTCTATAAAAGGGGGGCGCCAAGGCTAGAACAAAGACAAGAGATCATACGTAGAAACCCACATTCGCATACATTGCCAACATCCCAGCTACTCACTGCTAGGACTTAGAACTTCCTGTTTCTCCATTCTTGTTCCACCTTTGTACAAACACTTAGGTGAAAGATAATACAAGTCTCTCCCCCCCTTCCGCTAGACGTAGGGCCTTCTCTTGACCGAACCAGGATAAATCATTGTGTCCATCTTGCATCACCATCCGAAAAGGAAAGCACGCATACAAATTCACTCGTTGGTGTTACCCCGGAGGTTAAAACACCGACAATTATAATTTATAAATAGGTAAATTCAAACTATGGAAATTCAGAAAAAGAATAGCAGTTTGATTGTCATATGTTGGAAAAACATTAATGAAAATTGGTGTATAATAAGTGATTTTTTTAAAAAAAGATATTTTTTTCTGGCACAAAGGCTAACTACTACTATCTCTGTCCAAAAAGAATGCCCTACTTAAATAAAATGTTTCGCTCAATTCAAGAAAAAACATAATTCACGTTAGTATGCTGAAAACAATGGAGAAAGACAAACAAATGGATCAATTCGATTTTCTTCGAGGCAGCCTGTGGTCCTTGAATTTCTTTTTTTTATATAAAAGAATGATCTCTTCATTTTAAATTATAAGATGTTTTAGCAGTTTTGATTCATAGTTTTTTCCTATAAATATAGACATAACATAACATATATCTAGATACGAAGCCAAAGTTATTAATCAAAAAAATCAAAACACCTTATAATTTGGAACAAATTAAAGGGAGTACAAATCATGCATCTAACTTTACCATTTTTAAATCATGATAAGTCGTTATTCGAAGGAGAAAGTAACGAGTACGAGGAGGGCGTGGTCTGAACAGTTTCTGCAGGAAGGAGGAATAGCAGCCGCCGTACTGGGTGTAACCAGCCCGTAGGTGGGTAGTAGAACTCAGCTGGACAGCTGAGTGTTTGGTACTGGCCAACTACTAGCCAACAAATAACAAAGACAAATGCATCAAGCATGTTCACACTAGCTAAGCTAGAATACACTAATGTTGCTTTACACTACTCTCTGCGTTCTAAAAGATAATAAAAGGTTCTAGATTTTGGGATTAGTCAAACTATTTTCAATTTCATCAAATTTATAGAAAAAATTATATCAATATTTATGTATTCAAATAAATATTCCCATAATTTTATAACTAGTTGCTTAGAGTTTTGTCTAAATAAATCTTTCGGCGATCAGATCATTTTCTGTCGGGACCATGTTCCTGCAATAGTTTCGATGTTTGGCACGACAAGGTTAATGTTGTAGGCATGGATGTCATCGGTAGGCAACCAATTTGTAGCCTTTATCTATAACGGGAGGGGTATTCTTGGCGCTCCCTACGAGGACAACTTGGGTCTTTGATCTCAACGTCAATGGTCGCGGAGAGGAAATCAAAGTTTAGAGGTTATTTTATCTGTATTTTATGTTGTAGATGCAACAGTCATTATTCTTTCATCGATTCAAATGTGCTTTGGATTGATTCTAAAGTGTTGGATCTTGCAGCATGTCTAATGTTTTAGGGTTAGTCGTTGGATTTGACATAAGGACTGCACTTTGACTCTGATATTTGAGAAAACCATTGAGCAAGAAGACAATAGAAGAATCTAGATATAATACTATACATTTTTTATTTTAGTTTCAATATAATCCTCTTCCTTTTAAAAAAAGGGTAACGGAGGTGAGGCAAGACAACTCGCCTCCGATCCCATGCCTGGTTACACCCATCGTCAGTCGTCACAATAGCCGCTTGATGTGTTGTTTGTGTACAATGAGAATTGATCTAGGTTCTCACGGCTCTTATAGCCTCCTGTCCTGACCTTGTCTATCCTTGTGCTGCAGCGGTTAGGTCTGGGCCCGGGTCTCCTTCATGCTCACATTGACAATACCCTCGTATATAGTACAGAAACTGATAATTGCATAAGAAACGTAGAAGTACTGCTACCTGCTCACACCAAAACTGATTTGGCACGTAGGCTGGCCAGACGACTATTTTTTAGATAAAGGATAAATATCCGGCTTCATCTATCCGTAGATAGAATCGGTCTAATTATTACAATGAGCAACTGTCCCAAGTTTGGCTGAAAATAACAGCCCCACACAAGACCACCAGAAAAGGGAAAAAGATTTTGACTAAACGAAACCAAGATGTGTGTGTGCAAGCCACCCATTGGAACTAAAAAACGCTAGAGCCGACGTCTCTAGGTGAACTGCTACTGTGACGAGCTAATCTTTTAGGCCTTCAAGCCGCTGCAAGCTCGCCCATTGGCGCAACCAGTGAGTTCCTCTGAAAAGTACCTACAACAAAGATTTAGGTTTACATTTATCAAAAACTATTTCATTCCGTGATATCCATATAGCCCACAATAGAGCTGTTGCTGCTGTTAATAACAACGTATTTAATTTTTTATTTCCTTGTTTGGACCAATAATCAAAGAAATCGTCGATACTAGTGGGTGGAACAATACCGTAAAGAATATGAATAGCGCGCCACAGAAATTTGGCATAGAAGCAATAAAAAAAGATGTTGAATCGTTTCTGGAAGATGACAGAGACAACACGATTTGTTTCCATGCCAATTCATTCAAGCTAAGTTATCTTTAGTTAGAGTTACTCCTCTCCTTAAGTACCACATAAAGATTTTTATCCTCATTGGTAACTTTGTTTGCCAAATATCCTGTGAAACTCGCTTCCCGTTGTTAATTAAAGCAGTATACATAAACTTGACTGTAAAGACACCTGACGTGCTTAGATTTTATACAAACACATCTTGTTCCTGTATTAGATTAATCTGTTGTAAAGAAGCAACAATTCTCTGCCAGTTTGCTAAATTCCTTCCAATCAAATTCCTTCTAAAGGAGATGTTTAGGTTACGAGAACTCAGCACTGTCACAATAGAATCTTGTTTTTTTCTCACAATATTAAACAATGCAGAGAACCTGTCTTTGAGTGGTTTATTTCCCAACCCAAAATCTAGTTTGGCCAGACTGATTGGGTTTGGCTCCAACCTAACTTGCAGACAACCAGCATATATAGACAAATAAACCAATGCAAGCCCATTCACACTAGTGACATAGCGACATGAAGATGGCTTCCCACATACTCCGTCTATTTTTTTATTATTTTTTTATTTTTTGCCTCCTTAGCTTTCAGACTATAAAGCATGGATGTGGTTTGAACCCTAGCCTATCCAACATAGACGGAGTTATCCACACAATCACTCTCTCTCTCGTCCGTATGGATTCAACGTCATGTGCATAATTGTTCCCCTTCATTTGGGCGACTAGAGGTTCAAATATTAGGCCGCTGTCCCAAAATTATCTCAAGCACAAACGAAATTCTTGAAGTAAAGATATCCAAGCCAACTCGTGACAAGAGTAAAAAAGAATCCTTGGTAAGGTAGAAACCCAACCGCAAGAGACGGAACGTGATTTGAAACTCAAACGAACAAACTGCGCACAAAAATATAACTCGCGGAGTGTCCGGTACAGTACCCGCGCACTGTCCGCTACGGTACCTCCGACAGGCTGCTACAGTACCATGGACTGTCCGCTGTCTGCGCAGTCTGCTACAGTACCACGGACTGTCCGCAGTTCAAAAATCAGAAACGCGAACTTCCTAGGACCGGTTCCGAGTCTCGGCGAAAAATGAACGGCGGACTGTCCGTGAAAATTTTCGGACTGTCCGCAGTTCAAAAGCCAGAAAACACTCAGAAAACGTAGTTTATGCTCCTGCCAAACCCCAATTGGCGGATTGTCCACGGATCAGGCCCGGAATATCCACGAATCACGCAGAGAGCAGAAAGCGATTTCCAATCGCCTCCACCTTCAATCCTTCGATTTTGTGGCCAAATCAACACCAACTGCCACCAAACTTCGTGAGCATAATCATAAGGCAGTTGGGGAGCTATCTCTAAGAGATCATCGCCCAATTTGAAGCCAATCAACGGGAAATCGGAAGAACGTGAAAAACACCGGTTTTTCTCCCCGAAAATTTGATTCGCCTGAATCAATGAGCTCGTGAGGAATTGGTTGATTTCCTTCGGTGGAAAGGCTCAACTCACGTCATAGATCAAATCAACACAAAAAGAACGAGTCAAATCGGTCTTAAAACGATGAATCGAAGCAAGAACGAGAGGGGTGAGAGCAAGAACGCGAAGAACACAAACGCGATTCACAAAAACATCTCACCAAATGAATCCCGGAGGACACGAGGAGGTTAAGGCCTCCATTCCCGCAGCAAAAGCGAGTTCTTATACAAATCCTTGAATTTGTAGACCTCTCTCGCATGGAAGACTAAGGGGAGGGGGAAAACCTAGAGCAGGAAAATGAAATGGAGGAGGTGAGTTAGATGAGGGGCTCCCTCTCCTTATTTATCGGCCATATTACACATTCCTCAAATGCCCCTAGATATTTTTGGGTGAACTGGCTAGCCACATAGACATTCTAGTCCAACTCGACATGACCTAGATCCGATGGCCACCGCGCCTCCTCATCGGCAGCTTCGGCTCAACACGAACTCCCCAATGCCTCCACATGTTATCCATTCCTCGGAACCTCCGCCCGGGTTTTGAGGCCCAAACCCGCGAAACCCGTCGTGAGTAGCGTACTCCATACGCATCCCCCGCTACCGACATGTGTCACCGCTGTCCCCGACCGGCCAGCCCGCCAAGTCCTCCTGAGCCTCACTCGACTCGCTCGTCCGACGTCTTGATTTGGTCAACACGGTCACTCTCATGTACACTTGCGCTCGTCGATGTCCTAGATGTATGTCAGCCACCGCGGCTGGTCACCCGGCCTCTTGGTCCCTCGTTCCAAGTCTCACGTTCGCTCTTCACCGCTCTAGGTCCATCGGCATGATACTCTCTACTTGACCTTCTCCTCGCCGTCGACCACCGCCTCTGAGCTCCACACCAGCACACCACAAGCCAAGAGACATGTCGCACACATAGCTTTCGCCATGGTAATGTTAGTTACCAACTCAATCTATTCGTGGATCACGTTGACAATCACTCACATAAAATGCACCACAAGGGTACTTCTCGACCTTATGTTAGCAAAAAATTATGCAAACATAATCAAATTTTAATTATTCTTAAAGAACTTTTATGAAGAAACCAAGCCACGACAAAAGAAGCCATATTTTACACAAATTTTTGAATAAAACGAGTGATCAAATTTAATGACAAAAAAAATCACACATCTTGTAATTTAGGATGGATTGGGGACATCATTCTCTTGCTCTTGTACACTCCTCAAGGAAGTGTCATGCTCGCTCATGCACGTATACCTTTATTAGTAGGGTGGAGTTGATAACAAAATAATACATACATATTCAAAACACACAGAAAAAAAAATCACAACAGAAAGATACAACCATGAATAAAGAAATTAATTAAACACTCGTGAATTTTCTAGCGACCAACAAACGTGAGCAACCAGGAAAAAAGAAGGAATACACGAATTATTCAGACCACACTAAAAGCTTAGCAGTTAGTAGCATGCACGGTCCAAAAGGAGGGCCTCGTCAAGGTGCGGAACGACTACGACCCCGACCGTTCCATTACTCCATATATATGCACAACTAAAATACATTCATATATAAAAAGAAACAGATGGAGTGCATTCACTAGCCAAAACCAAACACACTACGTAATTGCCATTATTCCTTTAGACAAGAGAGGGAAAAAAGGTATTATTATTTTATTTTTAGAACGAGGGGAAAAGGTATTCTCCCTTTTTGAAACACGGTTAGAAATATTAGAAAACAATTATGTTCGCTTGAGCTTATCAGCCGAATCTCTTATAACAAATCAGCCAACAGTACTACCCTACTGAAAGATCCTAATATGGCTAGAGGGGGGTGAATAGCCCATTTAAAAATTCTACAAACTCACTAGAGTAAGAGGTTAGTAAATAACAAATTTGCTCTAGCTCTAAAGGGTGTTTGCAAGCTACCTATCCAACAATTCTAGTAGCTATGATGGAACTAAGTTTCTACAAGTTACACTAATGAGCTTAACTACACAAGGCAAGACTAGCAACTAAACTAGTTACACTACTTTGCCGTAAGTAAAAGGAGAGGAAGAGATATTTATACCGCTGCATAGAGGATGAACCAATCAACAATATATGAACAATCAATCACAAGGAGAATAAATGTCAATCAAACACAATTGAGACGCCGATTTTTCTCCCGAGGTTCATGTGCTTGCAGGCACGCTACGTCCCCATTGTGTCAACCAACACTTGGTGGTTCGGCGGCTAAGAGGTGTAGCAGGAACCTCATCCTCACTAGGACACCGCAAGAACCTACTCACATGTGAGGTATCTCAATAACACGAGCAATCCATTAGAGTTACCTTTCGGCTCTCCGCTAGGGAAGGTACAAAACCCCCTCACAATCACTGGGAGATAGCCACGAACAATCACCAACTTGTGTCAATACTCCTCCGCTGCTCCAAGCCATCTATGTGGCGGCAACCACCAAGAGTAACAAGAAAATCACAGCCAAAACAATCCCCAAGTGCCACTAGATGCAATCACTCAAGCAAATGCACTTGAATCATTCTCAATCTCACAAAGATGGTTAATCTATGAAGGAGATGAGTGGAAAGTGTTTGCTTAGGCTCACAAAGATGTCTAGTAGTCAAGAATACCAAGAGAGTGAGCCTCAAGCCGGCCAACACGTATTTATAAGCCCCTCAAACAAATAGAGTCGTTGGCCTTTTTCACTGGGCAGAACACAGGGTCACCGAACGCACAGCAGGTGACCACCGGACGCTCAACCCCTGCATCCAGTGCTTAGAACATAGCCATGTGTCCACTGTTTGAATCACGCACGTCGATCTCTAACGGTCATATTCAAATCACCGGGTGCAGTCAAGCAGACACCGGACGCGTTCGGTACACACCGAACACGTACGCAGAGATTTTGTCAAACGCGTGGGATCACCGGACTCACACCACCGGATGCTCCCTGAGCGTCCGGTGCTCTCAGTCAGAAACACTTGCATTCTCACTGTGGATGTCATGCATCACCAGATGCACCAACAGTGTCTGGCCACCGTCCGATGCTGAGTGTCTGGTGCTCCCTTCACCTCTGCCTAGAAACAAGAGCGCGCCGGACACACAGGAGCAGCCTTTGGTGCTCTGAGGCTGTCCGGTGAGTGTTTTCAGTCCCGCGACTTCTCCAAACTTTCCACCGGCGCAATAGAAAATGTGCATTTCATTTTCTCAAAAGCGCCGAATCCTGCCTCGCAAGCTCAGCGAGAGGGAGAGAGGAACCCAAACCTCTCTCTACCCTTCAAACTCCACCTCCTTCTCAATGTGTGCTAACACCATCAAGTGTACACCACCATGTGCAAGTGTGTTAGCATTTTCACAATTATTTTCTTCGAAGGAGTTAAGTTAGCTTATTTTCTTCGAAGGAGTTAAGTTAGCATTTTCACACCTCTATGGTGTCTTGATCACCAAAACCAAAACCCTAAGCAATACCTTTGCCTTAATCTTCATAGGGTTTTGTTTTTCTCTTTCATCTTTTCAACTTGAGCACTTGATCATCTTGTGATCATCACCAACCATCACTTGCTCCATCACTTGGCATGTAACAACCTCATTAAGTCTACACACACTTAGTATAGAGTTAGTACTAGGGTTTTATCAATTATCCAAAACCAAACTAGGGCTTTCACCTACCTAATTACCATATTTAGGTTGATAATAAGAATTAATGGTAGATATATATGTGAATGTTGTCTTCCAAACTAAGTTGGAGGTTTATTATATTATGTAAATTCCATTATAATTTCAAACAAAATTTGAATGCTTATTAGATATCTTGAATTTCAGAATAGAGTGAGGAGTACATAGGCATCATAAGCTGTAAGCCTTTCTTATGAAGCAAGCTAGCGGTAGGGGTGCATCCTGTTGGTGTCACGAAGGGTCGAGGCTAAGGCCTTGTTTATTTTGAAAAAGGTTTAGATTTGGCTACTCTAGCATTTTGTTTTATTTGGTAATTAGTGTCCAATCAAGAACTAATTAGTCTTAAAAGATTCGTCTTGTGATTTGCAGGTAAACTATGCACTTAGTTTTTGTTTTTGTCTATATTTAATGCTTCATGCATATATCCAAAAAAACTAATGTGATAAATAAAAAAATTTGATGTGGAACTAAACAAGGCCTAATCTGGGATTTTGGGAGTCCTTAAATGGGAAGAACTGGCACAAGAGCCCCACCGCTTCTGTGGCATGTTTATCGCTACTAAAAAATGATTTGTAGCAAAGTCTCATTTTTCTGCCCTACGAATGGTTGCCAAATGAGCCAGCCTTACTATTGAATTTGCCCCTATTAGCCCGATTTGTAGGGACAACACTATATCCAGCTGTCTTTACAAATCAGATTTGTAGGGACAGCTCAATATTGAATTGTCTCTACAAATAGATACCGAGTATTAAAAATGAAGCACTACAATTTGATTTTTATTAAAAAAATGACCTCGGATGGAGAAATGATTAAAATAAAAGTTATAGATCTTAAAATGTTAAATAACTTTATTGTTTACAATTTTTTTATTTAAAATCGTTTACTTCTTTAAAATACTATTAAAAATTCAATTTTGAAATTATTAAAGAACTCTGATTTCTCAATCTCCGACTAAACCTTGTAACTGGTCTTTTTTTCTCATACCAACTTCATATTTGATGATTTTTTCTAAAAAGTTCTAAAATCATGCTCTACCAATTTGGTGTGTTCTTACAGCTATCTTTTTATCCATCTTTTTTTTATGTGACTTTGTTTTATCTATTTGGATTTGAATTTTAAAAAATAGCAACTTCAAACATTATTTTAAAACATTAAATGACTTTAGCTGAAAAAGTCATTGTAGACCTCATCAAGATCTACAATTTTTATTTTGGTTATTTCTTCATCCAACAAAGCTAAAGTAATATTGTTCACAAATTTTACATATCTCTCTTACAATTTCATAAACTATAAGAAGTGATATGTAAAATTTGTGAATAAAGTTACTACCAAACATATGACCAAATTACGAAATAAAAAGATGTAGATCTCAGAAAGTTATAGAACTTTGTAGTTGATAACTTTTTTATTTGAATTCATCTTGTCATGAAAAACTATGTTTAAATGTCTCAAAATTGAAATTTAAATTTTGTAAATGACTTTGGTTGGAGAAATAATCAAAATAAAAGTTATAGATCTTGAAATATTAAGAAACTTCATAGTTGACAACTTTTTAATTTGAAATCATCTTGTTAAGGAAAACTACATTTGAATTTCTAAAATTTTTAAATTTGAATTTTTGAAACGTCCTCAGATGGATAAATAAAACAAAAATAAAAGTTGTAGATCTTGAAAAGTTATATCTTGTTATGAAAAACTTCGTTGAATTTCTTAAATTTAAAATTCAAATTTTATAAATAACCTCAGATGGAGAAACTAACAAAATAAAAGTTGTATATCTTAAAGTTATAAAACTTTGAGCTTTACAACTTTTTATTTGAATTTATTTAGGACCTCAAATAATCAATTTATGCTCTATTTAGTATAATATGTGGAAAACCAAAATGGATTACAAACACAAGTGATTGTGAGGTGTGGTGGTAGAGGATGGTTTGCGCAAGTGAGATCGAATCTTAGCACATACAAAGTGTGCAAAAATCAACACAAAAATGTTGCAACTACAAAGTTTTTTTTTTTTGACAAGAAACGCCTTTATTATTAGCAGCAGCTTGCTGCAAGTATGGTTACACCCGGTAAGTCTACAGACTACACTTTGTAGAGCTTGTTGAAGATTACAGGAGGAGACATGGTCTTCTGAGGCACATAAGAAGTCCAGAGTAAAATTCTGGGAATTTGCATCTGCCTAGCCTGGTGAGCTAAAGAGTGTGGTTGACCGCTTTGAGCCGATTTAGATTAAAAAATACTTTTTGCCATTTTTGTCCTTTTCATGATTTCTAAAAATTGATTTATAGGAATGACTCAATATATCCAGCCATCCACCCCTAGAAATCGGCAGCCTAGAAATCGGCAGCCGTCACTACAAAAGCCCCAAAAAAATCTAGCAAAGGTTTGGTAGGGGTTGTTGCTAAAACCATTGCTAGAAACCATAAGAAGCCGCCCCTACAAATACAATGTGACCTAGTGCATATACATCGTGTGAGCTTCAGGTTTCTAACATGCCATCTCGCCACGAGGATGGAAGTTCGTCAAGACGTTGAGCTAGCACTAGCAGAATGAAGCTTTGTACAAACGGTTCCAAACACACAGGTGTTTTTCGTAACCACCAGCGCTAGAGGCTAGTAGAGACAAATCTTTACACTGGCGGTTGTCTAAGACAACTGTTAGTAGAAAATAGATTTCTACAGGTGGTTTTCTTAGCCAACCCGCCAATAGAAATATTTTTCTAGAAAATATAAAATTAGCTTTTAAAAATAGGAAAAAAAATATTTCTATCAAAACCGCACAACGCAGCCGGTGGGATTCGTTAAGACAACCGTCAGTAGAAAATAGATTTCTATAGACGGTTTTCTTAGCCAACCGCCAATGGAAATATTTTTCTAAAAAATACGAAATCATCTTTTAAAAATAGGAAAAAAATAGATTTCTATCAAAGTCACACAATATAGCCCGTGCGATTTGAAACTAAGACCACATCCTTGCATGTAGCCTCCTCTACCACTTCACTTATCACTTAGTTGTGTCTATATTAGAGTTTAGTTCCCACGTATTATTCTAAACTGAGCATACATTGATTATTTGAGGCCCTAAACGGATACAAATTGTAATACCCGATTTTAAGGACAAAATCAGATATGCACCATATGTGAGTTTTAGAAGCCAAATCTCACATATAGCTACAAATAAGGGGTAATATCAAAAGACAATGCATAAATATATAAC
>Ga0182004_10004550_pt1 | contig 11196 bp, 15 predicted proteins | sample Sormic07211540_1_FD_120479 | JGI IMG/M metagenome (GOLD analysis project Ga0182004, IMG submission 120479) | Endophyte microbial communities from Sorghum bicolor roots, Mead, Nebraska, USA - 072115-40_1 MetaG | ecosystem: Host-associated > Plants > Roots > Unclassified | place: USA: Nebraska...
CTACCCTGATCCTGCCATTGAACTTGGAGGCTCCCCCCCCCCCCCCCAAAAATAAAAAAAACAAATGTAAAAAAAAAAAAAAAAAAAAACGGAAAAAGTGGGGGTTAATTTTTAATATATATTTTTTTTTTAATAGAAAAAAAAAGGGAAGGAGGGGTTTTTTTATTTTTTTTAAAAATTGTTTGTTTTAATATTAGGGGGGGGGGGGGGAGCCTCCAAGTTCAATGGCAGGATCAGGGTAGGGTCCACAAACCTTCTGCAAGGAGGCTAATGAATCTTGACTGTATCTTACAAATTGCACACGCCGTCCAACAGGCAATACGCACCGAAAGCCATGGCGCCGTCAACACAGTCTCTGTGACAAGGCTTACCATCATCTTGAATCTTGAAGCTGGACCATGCTGTGGAGCATCACTTGGCCAAAAATGGAAGGCCTACCAATTGCACTGTGGCTGATTGTCATGAGATATAGGCCTCATCTTACTTGTAATTTTCCTCGGCATAGATAGAGACAAGAGCATTATCACCAGCACCAGCAGCCAGGAGTGATTTGTATGGGTGAAAAGAAAGGCAATTTACACTGCCTATTCTTTGACCCATAAAAGATGGCTGGTAGCGAATAATCGTCAACTGCTCTCCTTCAAGACTAAACACTTTAATCATCTGCTTGGCTGAGCCACTAGCAACAACTGGGGCATGCCGATGAACCGCTAATGCTGTAAGTGAACCCCTGTGTGCCTCAATAGTCAGGTAGGGTTCTGCGGCCCTTCTAACATCAAGAAACTGAATGTCTCCAGCTTGAGATGCACTTACAATCTGCGATACCATAAATAATACAAAAGGTTGCTTCAACAATGAAAATACATAGCAATGTACAGTGGAAGTATTTACCTTGTATGGATCAAACCCAGGCTGAAACCCTATGCCCACAACCTTTTCCGTTCTTGGGGCATGCGGCCTGGCCACATAGACAAGCCTACAGTGTAGAAAAAGAATATTCACAGTAAAAAATAATTAAGTTGGCAGAAAAGAAAGAAGAAACGGGACATTTCATAAGGCACATGTGCATGAAATGCAAGACCAGAGGATGTAGACACTACTGTACTTACCTATCAGGAGAGCGAACATCATATATCCTGACAGAACCATCAGCAAAACCAGCAGCAAAGTGTCCGGAGCGGACCAGAGATGCAGACTGAAATAGAAGCAACAAACAACATCTCAAGAACAGATGAACACAAACCAGATTAATATAAATCTTGCTGCAGCTAGAATCAAATATATAAAGTAATCAAACAGCTCATTTCACACCTATGGAATGAAAATGTGTTCTTGAGAAACAAACTTTTAAAATGTTAAAAAAGTATAACAAGAAGATAAGCTAAAAGAAAACATTACACTGGACTACAGGAGGACAGTACTTATTTTTTGGTGAGTAAAAACAAGTCATAGCTTAAGACATAACATGAGCGAATCCTTTGACAACTTCACCTCTTGTTCACATTGATCCACCAACTTAAGACAAGCTAACAACTTTCCTACAGAAAGCAACAACAAATGCCATTTCCATGCATAAAATCTTAACCACATGAATTGCACATAATCATTAGAAGTCTAGGAGGATGCATGCATACAATCATTATTACTCATGAAAGAATAGTGACTCCACTTCACCTCTACTAGCAACTCACATGCAGATGTACATCAAGGCCTTCCTACCATGTGTACTATTTTTTTGTCACAATTTCACTATCAAAAACAAATCCTTGATTCCATGGCACTTAATTACTGGCGGTGAAACGCAGTTACAGAGAAGTGTTCTAAGTCATTGATTAATATGACAGGAAGATCAAGTACACAGCATGAACCGCATAGTAGAAAACACAGAATCACATATCTATGGTTATTTCTTCAGTGACAATGCGTAGCGTATAGCCTAGTCAAATAATAAAAAGAAGATACTTGAGTTGTATGAATATTCCAATTTCTCAGACAACACATGGCAACAGGAACTCACCAGGGAAGAAATGGCATTATCAGCAGTTGACTGAATGGTGCTGAGAAGTTGTTCCTTATCAAGATCCCATACCAAGATGGAAGACATGTCACCAGATGCATACTATTGGACAACAAGGAGAGCAAGTTGTATTAGAACATGCAATGCGTAAAATAAAATAATACTACTACAGGGAAAAAAATTTGGATGTACCAGATAACCAGATTGCTGCTGCCAGTCAATCACAATACTGCGTCCAGCAGCTCGGTGTCCCTGAACTGATGAGAAAGCAGTTACAAGTTTCTGTCCTCCCTTTTGAGCAAAATTTTTCCATATACGTACATTTCCATCACCTGCAACATAAAAATTAGACAGTGCAATGGCAGAAGTTAAGTATAGAAGGAAAAGCATAGAGAAGAGAGGCATACTTGAGGCGGCCAAAAGCAAGCTCTCATCAAGCTCATTGATAAGCAAAAGTTTAGATAGCCCTCTGTCGGATAACTTATGGTTTTGAAAAGAGTTCACTGGTAGTGCATCATCGTAGTTCCACACTCTGGCATGAGACAAAATGTCAGCACAGTTGTAGCAGCGCATATTAGGCATTCAGGCACTGGGATTTTTAATTGTAATAATAATTTCACCTTATTTGTTCACTTTCATCAGCTGCGACAACGATTGGAGAAAATGGCAACAATAAAGCTGCTTTTGTTCCCAACTCAAACCTTGTATCCCAACTAGCAATTTGGCTTGTCATCTTGCAAGCTGCTATTCCCAGGGTGAACCACCAAGAACAACAACAGGTAAATAATCAAGAAAACCAACAACAAAAATGTAATGCAGACAAATGTACATCCACGTACAGGAGCGCTGGCACTTAGTGATGTAATCTAGTGCAATTCGTTCTTTCTCTTCTCTTCTAGCATTGGTTTCTTCATTATCATCAGAGACGGTTAAAAGTGGCCTAGAGAAGTGACCACAACTCCAGTTGTAAATTGTTGATTGGGGAAGTGGTTCTCTATTACTGAGGCCCGCAGCAGAGCTTAAAAGGCGATCAGCTAAGCCATCAGGTGAATTTATAGGATGCTGTCCAAACTCCATAGAACACACTCGGCGTAATCCTATAAGATAATCATGCTGAGGAGGGCTGACAGGAGGGGTCATAAATTTCATTGAGATGCTTCCTGAAAAATATAGGAAAACTCAATTCAACAATTCTTGTCTTTCACTGAACACCCAATGAGGCAAGGAGTTCCAACTTCCAAGCACATTATAAGTAAAGTGGTTATAACTTACCAGAATTCATATCACGCCAAGAAGAAGAGCGTGCCATTCCATAGTTTGACGCAGATGTCTCTACCCGATGTGGACCTCCACTGTTAAATCTAGTATTTTTCATGACCACTTGTTCAACATCTATAAGGGACAGTGCTCTCCGGCCAATAGTTGCAATTCTTGGGTCAGGATCTTTAGAAATAGAACACATAGTTGATATAAATTGAGAATAAATGACATTATCGACAGGCCTCGGCGCAGTGTAGCTGAGACCACCATTACTTGCATTCTCCCTCAATAATAAACCTGAATCAGAGTGTTGGGAAGAATCATCTGATTGGGGAGAGCCATGCATGATGCTACTTGTTGCAATTGGGCTACTTGTAGAAATTCTTCCATCACGACCAGCGGCACCGCTATCACTGCCAACCCTCAGCACAGGACCAATGCTGTTGTTGGGACTGTAAACATTGCTTGGATTACTTATATTTGCCAATGATGGTAGTGACTTCAGCAACGAGTTGGATTGAGGTTTCCAGTACTCCGCAGCAACAGATTTGAGATGTTTGTTGTGACCCGATGCAAAGCGAGTAAGCGCTGGAAAAACATCAGTTCAACCCAAAATCATTGTCATAATAAGGTTAAAAGAAATCTCCTATGTTCAAGACACTAAACAAGTGTTCTGAGAAAAAACAATCTAATTTTCCAATGCACGTACCTATAGCAACCTCAGATCTAACAAGGGGACTACCATCTGAAGACATCTGCAGAAGGCTTCGAACTACATTTATTTCAGCTTTCACCTTTTCATCATCATCAGAATCATCATCAGAGCCATTTAACGTATTATCAAGGAGATTCCCAAGTGCAAAAACAGCAGCAGCTCTGACCTGGCAAGACAAAATGTTTAATATGTATCTTGAGAAGTAGGCAAAAGAGAGAGTACACAGAATATGAAGGCATCATACCTCAGGTTGAGGCTCCGACAATAAACATATTACAATTTCTGGTGCATTTGTTTGCAGACCATGTAACTGAGCCTCAGGGAAATCTTCCCAGACTTTCCCAAGGCATAAACAAAGCCACTGCAAAAGCAAAGGTTCTGTTTGTGCATGAGGATTCTCAGGTTGCAGATGTCTCAGGCAAACATCTATAAGCCCGGCATTCATACAAGCCTCTTGACCCGTCCTATGCCCATCCACAATGACTGCTATAACAAAAGCAGCCATTGCACGCTGTTCTGGGAAAGCATCCAAACTGTCAAGAAACCTAATAAAATATCCATGCCCTCCATCTTTAACCAAGTCAACCTGACATGACTGCCATTTGGGAAAATGTTACAGGTTAAACACCAGAAACTAATCTAAAACAACAAAAGGACCTTAAAAGATTACAATGAAGAGTGCATATACCTTATCAAGAGAGAGAATTTTTGTCCATATAAACACTAGAATTTGACGTAACTCCATTGCACTTGTTTGTAGTAGTTTGAGTACATAAGGAAATATTCCGACAGACAGGGCCTACAACAATGAAGTGCCAGAGATTGAAGACTAAATAAAGAGAAAAAACAACAAACATTACACAAAAAAGGTACATGCATAAGAGATCACTACAAACCAAATCAACTGCCCATGGTCCCATGTCAAGAAATCTTCCAAGCAGAACAAGTGCTCTAAATCTATGTGATTGACTAAGCAGGACCTGCAAAAAAGAGAAGATGTAAGGAAAGTAAAACAATAAAAGAAATATAATCCCTCCAGTCATAAAATAGTGTATTTTGGGTATTGACACAATCCAGACATAACTTCGCCAGGTAATTTGTATTACAACAATTTATAAGGAATAGTAAAATTATATGATTATGGGACAAATCTACCCATAACATTTTCAAATGTCAAATCTCGATGTACACCAGAGCAAATAACATCGAATTTTTGATAGGCTGGCTGCACACAATCCAAAATGGGAGCCTTTTTGTAAGGAATACGAATATAAAAACTCTACCAAATTAAAACTATAGCAGCAAAGAGAAGGGTAACGAGGATACAAAGTTAAACTGGGTTTTACAACAACAACCAAAAAAAAGGACTTGTATGTAAGTGTAACAGCAAAATGCCTTACCTGAAGAACTATAGGTAACTGTTCAGGAGGTTTCTTGTCCTCAGAGCCATGATCGAGCCACACTTCGAAAGCCATCAGTTGTTCCGTAAAAAACGGACTTGGCTGGTTGAAGGAGATAAAGAAATTAGCAATAGCACCACACAGAAAAACTATTGATGTTTCTTGAAGTGCTGAATGCTGAGTAGAAAACCTGAAACTCTGCATTTGGATCAGCAATTAACTGAGGAAGCTTGGAAAGGCAAATCTCAGCAGCCATGTCCCATGCATCCCTGGGGTTTAGCAAGTTACAAAATGCACAAAATATAGTTGAAGCAAAAAGAGAAGGACGAGTCAGGTTAGTTACCACATATGGTGTTGATGTGTTGGGGGTAGCATTGGATAAGAAACTGGAGAACAGTTTGCAGATCGCATGATTCTCTCAGCAAGCAAGAAGTTACGGAAGAGACTAGCAACAAGAAGGTCTTGCCTGAAAAGCCTTTGGAACAGACCTGCACAGTGAAACTTGTATCATATACCAAATATAGGCAAACATTTATTTTGAACTTTAATAATCTTCTCTAGTTTTCTTGTTCCCCAAAACATTCTCTCTCCTAAACACCATACCATGAGGGAGAACATTCCATGCGATAGTATCTGTTATAGCAGTAAAAATCCAATTGAGCTCTCCAAGAAGTGTTTTACGGTCATTTTGCCGTCCAGGAATTTGGTCAATAAGAGAATGATCCAGAGAACCATGGAGTAATGTTCGCTTACAAAACCTGCATGGTTTATAGGCATGTCCTCATGTAAGCACAACATGCTAAGAAAAGGAGAGAAGGAGATAAGGAACTGTACACACCAATAAGCATGTACACACAAAGAAGAGGGGAGGGAGATAGAAAGAACCAGTGCAAAGCCATTTTGATGGGCGTTGTGAGGCAAGCCGTAAACACGTCAGCAGGAAATTCTGCACTCTGGGGAAGCATTTGATGTGCTTCGCAGGCAGCAAGAAGAATGCAATCCTTCTGTGAAGATGCAGATGAGGTAGAACTCCAGTCTAGGCGCTGAAATAAACAAGTCACTATGAATATAGGCAGTCCAGGAGCGAAAACAGAACACATAAATCATGATGACCTTCAACTTCAAGCACAAGAGAAACAAATGATAATTAGAAACATGTAGCATACCTCTAGAAAAGCTTTCACAATAATTCCAGCTGCTGAGCAATCAAAAACGTAAATGGAAGGTGTCTTCAGCCATGAATCAAGATCAGTAATTGGAAGTGGAATATACTGTGTGTAGCTCTGCAACAAAATGCAAAAACAAACATTTTATCAGAGACACCTATCATAAATAAAGCATGCGGCAAATATTACAGTGTCTTCATAATATTACCTTGTTAAACACCCAAATCTCACCATTAGATGTAGGCTTTGGTACACCATGGCCGTTATAATGGAAAAGGACTCTCTCTGATCTGGCATATTTGCGGCAAGTATTACAAAGCTTCTTAACTTCCTCCACTGTTGGATCCAGCTGAAGCTTGTAGCGAGCCTTCAAGTGCCATTAGGAATAGGACATGAAGATGCAAATAATCCTCACCAAAACATCATTGAAGTTAAACAAGGAAGCAAGTTCTTTACCTTAGGTTGCCAGCGCTCATACTGAGAATGCAAAGTTTTTCCAATACTTTCAAGAGCTTTAGGAGCTAGCATAGAGAAAGGATCTGAAAAGAAAGGAATAGACGTATGAACATATCACAACGCAGCTACAACGAGTGCAATAACAGTAATTTAGTACAAACCTATCAACAAATATAAATTACCACCGTTGCCTAAAGTCTGGTAACACTTTCATGACAAAATAACCATCCAAAGGACTAATAAATAAGTTTATACATCCATGACCACGACCAATAGATGCAGTATCTTACATTAGAAAATTTCACTTCCTTTACAATGAAATGCCAACTCTTAAATTTAATTTAAAAGGTGAATAGATTCATCTAAAACTATGGAGCAAAACAATATCACTTTTGGAAACTTTAACAGTGTCTTTTGAGAAAAGAGGTGTCAGATAGTTTCCTTCTTGTGATTTACTTCAAATTAGCAATTAATATACTAAAAGAAAAGATACTTGGAAGGATTGAATACACACGAGGATTGTCCTTGGATGGAACTATGGAAGCACATGGAAACCAGCTATCTACAAGAATGAACCATGAACATGGCTCTAGATCCTTTAATAATATTACTATACTGTTGATGCCTTGTGTATATTTGTACAAGTTTTTCCCTATTCTTTTGACTTCTTGTTGGTGCTCATGTTGGGTTTCATCTCCAGCCTACCCCAATGCTTGGGACTAAAAGACTTTGTTGTGTACTTCTAATTAACAATATGCTCAGAAATGCAATTCACAAAAAGGAAAGACACAGTTTCACTCAAATGGTGAAAAGCAGTTCATTTACTGTATTTTTCAACTAATTTGAAATTTGGAAATATATAGTCAACTACAAGTTTACCTATCCAGCACTCCATTCTTGCACAAGGGGAAATTTTAATTACATCAGGTGGATCAACACTTATGTTTAAACATAATACAAGTGCAACACATCCGGTCTTCATCTGCACTACAAAATCCATCATTAGTAAATATTGTGTAAAAGATGCGGAAAACTTATAAAAAAACTGGCGAGCCACCCAATGGCCAAACGAAAACAATAGAGAATGGCTATAAATTCTATAGTGACTAAATCAGTAATACATGGTGCAAATCAAGGCACCAAAGAGAACAGACAGGGAATTAAAATAGTAAATAGAAGAAATAAGCTCAGGTGTGGGTTGTTTAAAGTCAACATGATCCTCAGACAAGTAAACATAAGCTGCAAACCGAGTGACTTTGCCTCAAGTGTGAAAGGACAACTTAATTTACATGGTGGATAAAAAATCCAAAAAGGATCTAATGTTTAGAAATTCCAAACGGTTCTGCAAAATTCCAAAAAGGGTCTAAGGAAAATGGAAAATTTGTATGTACAGACACAGACATTTTCTTTGCCCAAGAGCATCAGTAGTCTCTAATGTTTTTCACAGGGGAGCTTCAAGGCTCATAATGTTCAACCTCATATTTATCATCAAAACCCCCTATCTAGCAATCATATATGTCTGGTGCCATGAACTGAAACACCCTATTTCATGTGGTGCTTCATGTCATTGCAACATGTACAATATGGCGAGTGGTGACCCTGAAACAACCATGTGCTTTCATGCCAACTTTGTTACTGGAATGTCTTAAGCCTCCAATGACCTCTCTTGACCAGTGGCTACTAACTGACTTACTGACATGATCAAGGCTTTATCTATGTTTTAACTTAGGCAAAATTGAAAGTGGGATGTTAGCAAAATGGTTCATTCAAAGTAATCTATTGAGGCAAATTTGCATGTACCTTACAGCAACACAGTAAGACTAGATATGATGCCAACAAGTCACTGATAGTAGTAGCATCACTAGGAACTTCAAGGGGGTAGCATTCATTATGAATATGATAGTACCTATTCGATGCCAAAACTTTTCAAAGATTGAAATTTGCATTTTTTTTTTGTTATGTATACATATGCCACCATTACCATCAAAATATTTTCAGGACCAGTTAAGTATCCAGAATAATACTGTTTACTTTTTATCCGAAACATAATAGTTCAAATACCGCTGATCATCATACCACATTTAAGTGGTTAATGAAATTAAGAATTTGCATGACTGATGCTACAGCCTACAGCAACACTGTTGGGTACAATATTTTCATTTTGTATCAATTTTTATTGTGAACAAAGAAATGGTCAGTGTCATACAGAAACAAAGAGCAATACAACATGTAATTTAGACAAGCCCCTAGCCCCGACAACATTTCGAAACACTTGAGCAGCAGAAGATACTAGGCTGTGGCAAGCAATAATTAATTCCACCGTATCATTACCGTCCTGCTCGCAAGAGTAGCAAGCAGAACGTTACTTGTTCCGTGACTTCCGGGGTCTTTTTAGCGAGCATAACGTATTCCGTAACGGAAATCGACAAATAGTGTTTAATTTGCAGATACCATAATCAATTCACACGGCCGACAGCTGCACCCGATTTGCCATTTTTAAGCTCAATCAGCTAATCGCTATCCTAAGAATGTCCCGCCCTCTTCCCAAACGGCGCGCCAAATCCAGCAAACAGTCTAGTATAACATCAGTGCAAGCAGTAGGCACAGCATCTGCAAACAGCGTCACATCCATTACCCGGTCCTTGGGCCGCCACTTGGAGACGAGGCCGCTGGTGGAGGGCGCTGCGGCCGCAGCAGTAGCCTCGTCGATCCCCTGATGGCGCTGCTCGCACAGCACGACCACCTGGGGCAGGTACGCCACGGGCGCCGGCTTCTCCACCTCGGCGACCTCCAGCCCGTTCCTGGGCTCCGGCCCGTTGGCGACGGGGAGGTCATCCGCGACGTGGTTGTGGTGGTTCTGGTGCTGCTGATGGGGCAGCGGCGGCACCGGAGTCGCGGCCGCGGCCGGCGACGGCGAGGACGAGGAGTGGCCGAGCCTGGACGCCATGAGATCTCCCAATGCCATCGACGCTTGCTGTGCCTGTCTTCCGCACCCAGTCACCCCACAGCCACGATGAGGTCGGGGAGCTCGCTCACCTACATCGATCGAATCGGGCCAGCGTGGCGAGTCCGAGGTGGGGGGCCAGATCAGTCGGGGTGGGGAGAGTGGGCGGAGGTTGGTGGGGGAGGGGTTTAGGGTTAGGGTTTGGATGCAGCAGCTGGGAGGAGGGAGGGAGAGACAGAGAGAGGGGTGGGAGGGGAAGGGAAGGGAAGCGGCGTCTCGGTGCGGGGAGGGAAGAAGCAGGCGACGCCGAGAGAGATTGACCGGTGAAAGGAAAATAAAATTGCTATAAAAAGTAGAAATGGAAATGGATTCTTCTCTTTCCTCCTAAGAGCATCTCCAAGGGACTTTACAAATGAATTTTGCATTTGGTGTTGTTTGCAAAGTTCCAAACTCATTTGCAAAGTCTAAAATAGTCCAACTCCAAGGGATTTTGCATTTAGACTTGGCAAACCCAAAGTGTGGACCCTACCCCCGAATTTTTTTTTCACCGATCGCGCCCGCGCGTTTTTTTCCCTTTACGCCATTTTGACGTACGTCGTGCGTGCCAGTCGCCGCCCAGCCCAGGTCTTCGCGCCAATCGTCGCCCAGCCCAGGCCGCGTTCGTCGTTCGTCGCCGTCGTCGTTCGCGTCAGTTCGCGGACGGCGGCCACGCGCGGCAGCTGGAGGGAGGCGGGCGCGCGCGGCAAGGAGGGCGGACGGGCGTAGAGAAATCGCGCGGGGTGGGGGGGCGGGGGGACGGAGTCCGACGTGGAAGACCGAAATTGTAGATGCAAAGTGGTGGAAATGTTTGCATATATGCAAAGCCTCAACCTCTATTTGCAAAGTTAACCAAATTGCAAACCTTATTTGCCAAACCATTGGAGGGGTATTTTCTACTCTTTTTTGCAAATAGGGCAATGCAAAGTTTGTTTGCAAAGCCCTTGGAGATGCTCTAATATTACTAATTTTGGGGGGCTTGGCCCGTGGCCCGTGTGGCCCATGCCCTTCTTCTTGTTTTTCCGTCCCATTTTCTCTCTCTTTTTTTTATAAAATATTCTTTCTCCAATGTTTGTTTTCCCAGGGCTAAGCTTCTGAATTGTTTTAATTGGACCTAATTCAAAATTATCTATTTAGATATATCTACATAAAATACATAAAACTATATAACAATATATTAAACCCATCATAGGCCTCGTATC
>Ga0182004_10004551_pt1 | contig 11195 bp, 8 predicted proteins | sample Sormic07211540_1_FD_120479 | JGI IMG/M metagenome (GOLD analysis project Ga0182004, IMG submission 120479) | Endophyte microbial communities from Sorghum bicolor roots, Mead, Nebraska, USA - 072115-40_1 MetaG | ecosystem: Host-associated > Plants > Roots > Unclassified | place: USA: Nebraska...
CTGCAACTAGGTCTAGATCATGGAAGATGTACAAAACAACAAGTTTTAAGTAACAAGATTATAATAGCATATCTTCGAATAAGTCATTTTATATTATTTTTCTCTCACAACAAATCACGAACAATATCGATATAAGTAAAGATGTCTCATGCTACTGTAGATCTCGGCTTTTCTTTTCTAGTCTCAATACTGACTTGTGAACCTACTGTGGCTATCTAAACTTTTTCTTTTTCTGAAAAACCACAATCGGAGGAGAGGCTGCCCACCGTATTCCATTAAGAAGAAAGCGATTCTTCTCGATCGCGAAAAAAACCTCCAAACCCTGGCTATGTCAACGAGGGGATTTTTTTATTTACTCCTAACCTGAAATTCGCTCTCACAAGGATTCAAACTCAGAAAAGCTCTAACCAATTGAACTAGAGTCCTTTGGCACTTTTCTTTTTCTGATCTTTGTACTATTGGTTTTTGCTGGTTCTATCCCACGTTTTGTACTCCAGAGATCCAGTCTACATAGTAAGGCTAACACGAGATAGCCTAGTTCTGCAAATTTGTGTTTAGAGCTAATAATCATGGTGCATTGGAGGCCATGAAAATCATAAGAACAGTTGCAAGGACGACAGTGACTTCGAAGTCCTAATTGCAAGGCATATTCTAAAGCAGAGCTCACCATGCATGTGGTGCTCTCATTTGCTAGCATATCTAAAGCAGAGATTACCATGCATGCTCTTTTGCTAGCAATTACGCAAAATTACACGTTAGAAAAAAAATAAATGAGGGCTTCTCTCTCATAAAGAAAATAGGCCTTCAAATAGCTTTTATCTCTATTGTAAAAAAAACTTTTTATCTCTATCTAAAATCCAGGATCCAGTCTATCTTTGATGCTAAAATCCCTGTCGAGAATCTTGTGTGGATTGAAAATTAGAAACGGCACCGGATCGACCGATCTAATCGGCCGCATACCTGATGGCCAACAACAGCTGTCCACGTGGTCCAATTCGTGCAGGCAGTCTGATGGCCATACACGTGGCAAGAGTGGATGCATTAGCCACTGCTTAAACTTGACGAGTAATAACAGAGTATCCAAAGCCAACACTTAATTGAGATTGTGCTTACTTCAATCATTTTTTTATGTTTTTTAAGATTATAATAGATTTTAGGATTTTTATTACATAAATAATTTTTTTCAAGTATAAATTGGTTGATAATTTTGTGAAAAAATTGTAATCCAATTTACCTCTAAACTATCGATAAAGTCCAATTTACTCTCCCTCACAATTGACATGATGCCATGTAACCTAGTCCAAAACACTCAATGTGCAAAACCAAACAGTTTTAAAAGTTGAGAGAGAGAGAGAGAGAGATTAAAATCCGATTTTATAAACGAAAGGAAAAATCAGATTATGTGGATTTTGAGTGGGTTTTACAGAGTTTTTTTTTTCTTTTTAAGGAATGTAACCATGTAGAGATAAGCCATAGTCCATAGCCCATAGGAATACTTATATACTCTTATGTGTCAACTTGAGTCCAGGAACGAAAACAAGCTAATATACACAAAATTGCCCCCACAAAATTAGCTGTGTACTAAGTTTTCTAAATGGATAATGGACCTATCGATGTGGTCCTTATGAAGCTCGTTGAACTTTTATTTTTGAAAAAAAAAGTAGAATTGAACTTGGATATACATCAGCGGGAAAAGAATGGACGGTCCCAGCAATCATGTCAAGGTGATGTCTTAATCAACCTTTAGCTAATTTCATCTCCGACTAGAAAATGGAGTCAATAATATTTTGTGTCGGTTTCCACTCAAGAGGGACCAGGTCCAAGCCTTTCCAGGGCATTTCACTGAATAGAAATATTTAAAGGGTTAAGGTCAGAATAAGGTAATGTGTGCACAGAAAATTAGCATTTCATCTATACATTATTTTAAAAATGTTTTTTAAAAAAGCTACATAAACAAATCTCCACACATGTTTAACCCATCGACATATAGACCTCTTTTTATTCAAATATAAAAAAACTCTATTCAAAGGCCATAACTAGCGGCCTAGGGTACAGAAGAGTACATAAACACATTGATATAATATTGAAAATCAGCTTCAAATTAATTTCCGATTTAAATGCATGTCATAACAGTTAGTTTTAGAACTGTAGGCTAGCTTTTGCGGTGGGTATAAACCCATCTCAGAACCTTTTGGAGAGGTTGATGGCTCCCGAGTGATTTAGAGACATAAAAAAAAAAAGCTTTGCAAGAGCTCTCGTATACCTTTCTTTGTGGAAATAATTGTTTAGTGTGAATTAAGTATTGGGATTATATATTCGAAGCTAAAAAACAAATCGAACCTTGGAAGTTTATTGGGCTTTGCCAATCTTTTTGTGAAATATTTGTTACTTTTGGAGGAAAGCCTCTTAGGTGGTTAGACGTTGATCAGCGAGCTCCCAAGCTTAGGATGAGCCACGGGAAAGCTTTTGAGAGCTGCAATCTTGTCTTAGAAAGGAAAGGTCAACTAGTGGAGACGAGAATAATGGTTGAGAAGGACCCTAGCCGCACATGAACATTGTGAGTTGCTCGTTGCCATCTCAACCGACACGTATGGTTCAAGTGAGAAACTGAGCTTCGCTGAAACAAATATATTATTATCTCTCTTGTATTTTGAATTGCAATATTTTTCTTTTCACTTGGTCTCATTGATATCTAATAGTTGCTAGACATTTTACTGAAAATCTAGCCTAGCTTTTGTTTCAGCTTTATTTGGCTGCATATAAATTGAGAGATTGAGGTGAAATCTCTCACGAACCACGTGCATTGAGATGCATTCCTATACAGCCAAACAAGCCCTTATAATCGAGTTTCAACCGGATGCACGTGCATACTGGATTCAAATACTTATAGTACTCCCTCTGTCCCAAAATAGATGATGTTATGAGATACGTATCGGTCAAACTCTCTTAATTTTGACTAGATTTTGTAGAAAATACGTGTAACATTTATATCTCCAAAACAAGTTTATTATAAAAATATATTCATCGATCTATTTAATGATACTAGTTGTGTATTATAAATAATAATATTAATATTCTTTGATATATAACTAGTTAAAATTATAAAAGGTTAACTTCTTAGAAGTGAGAATGATATCTATTTTGGAACGAAAGGAGTATTTTTATTGTCGATGCCTTGTTTAGTTCTAATTTTTTTTTAAAATTCTCTATCACATTGAATTTTTGAACCCATGCTTGATCCATTGAATAGATAAAAAAATAACTAATTATATAATTTATATGTAATTTATGAGACAAATCTTTTAAACCTAGTTAATCTATAGTTAGACAACAATTACGAAATAAATAAATAAAAGTATAAAATTGCTACAGTAGCCGAGTCTAACATTTTTTGCGAAAGAAGCCCTGAATTGAAGATCGAAGTGGAGCAAAAGCAGCAGAGGAATCACCAAAACAGCAAACTGACCACTATTGATGCGGTTTGGGATTCATTCAAAATACCGAAATTCTGTAAATGTCCAGGGCAAACACGCAAAACGTCCTTCTGCCCCTCTTCTCTGGTTATAATTTCGGGCATTAATTGCGCGTCTCCTCCCCTCCTCTCCTTCCCTCCCACCTGTGTCGTCGCCTCGCCTATCCGATCTGCCACCTCCTCGCCGTCTCGCACGTTCCTTCCCCAACTCCGCAGCGTAGCCTCTCCGCGCCGCGATCCAGATCCAGGTACGTCTTCTTCCACCCCCCCGCAATTTCACCTCCACCCCGGCTCCTCCTGCGGCAATCCATCGCTCGCGTTGTCCCTACTGGGCGACACGAGCGCGGCCACGCCCACCGCCGAAACACTCTCCGACCTGTGCCCAGCCTGCCGCCGCACTTTCTCCATCTTCTCCGTCCAGCAACAGCGGCTGCGGTTTTACTCTGTCTGTTGTGGATTTGTCTGGATTGCTGATCTCTCTACAATTTCCCGTGGATCGGAGAGTCCGAGTGATCTGCGTGGATTGGGGAGACTCGGATCAGCTCCGCTCCTTTTCCTCGGTACTGATTCTGATGGCGTGGCTGGCTGTTGCCATGTGCAGGTTGTTCAGCATGGGTCTGGTGAAGGAAGGCGTCGACATGGAGGAGGGAACCCTGGAGATCGGCATGGGTGAGTCACGAGCGACGAGATCCAAGCTCGCGCGCAGTGTGCCTTCGGCTGTTCAGTATTGTGCTTTCAGCTGTTGATGTGTTGCTTAGTCATACGGACGCATCACTGGTACTAGCATCATAGCGTGGATATGTAGAGATGATTTGCATTTTGAGGAGATAAACAGTTTGCTTATAAATGATCCTAAGCTACGAGACAATATATTGGGGTCATCGGCTAAATTGTAGCTTGGTTGCATTACCAATGCATTGAATTTTATGAACGTGTGGTATTCGTCGATAACACTGTAGATTTTCCTAACACTACATCAACTCACTGTCCCAGGGCTTTTGTTGCACCATACTACAATGATGCAACAGGATGCATCTGGTTCTTGTAACAATTAGCTTGTGGCTTTGCTCTTTCAACTATGTAACTAGTTGTCAGGTCTGGCACACTTGCTAGATCACGCTTTTAGTTTAAAACTAGTTCATCTATTTGTATGTATTGCTTTTTGGGAATTGTGATTCATGCCACGTCCAATGTTGAAGCTTCATGAATTACCAATTATTGAATCTTGGATATATTGGTCTACATGCCTACACTGAAACATGCCACTGCCATTATAAATAGAAGACTTTTTTGTGTTTTATGTTATGGGTAGCAGAAATTTGTCGATCAAAGTACTGCATATCTTGGGCTTCTTTTGCGCAAGAAGATGTATGTCTGTTTGAAATCATGCTTTTTAGGCTACCTTACAAAGGGGGCATGTACTAGTTAATAATTTACTTTTGTACCTGTGCAGAGTACAGGACTGTATCTGGTGTGGCCGGGCCTTTGGTTATCTTGGATAAAGTAAAGGTGTGTACAGTTTTCTCCAATATGATGCTAAGGCCTTGTTTAGTTCACCCCAAAAACCAAAAACTTTTCAAGATTTCCCGTCACATCGAATCTTGCGGCATATGCATGAAGCAATAAATATAGATGAAAACAAAAACTAATTGCACAGTTTGCCTGTAAATCACAAGACGAATCTTTAAAGCCTAGTTACTCCATGATTAGACAATGTTTGTCAAATAAAAACGAAAGTGCTACAGTGTCAAAATTCTAAAATTTTTTGCATCTAAACAAGGCCTAACTATCTGCAGATTTTGAACAGCTCAGTCTGCTAGCCTCATATGCTCATAGTTCCTTTGCTTGCATATCCATCTATAGGGCCCAAAGTACCAAGAAATTGTAAACATCCGACTTGGAGATGGCACCACTCGCCGTGGTCAAGTCCTGGAAGTTGATGGCGAAAAAGCTGTTGTGCAGGTTACTTCTCCATTCTCTTGATTATCTTTTAGTAGTAGTTCCAATTTGATGTTGACTCTGCAGTATGGTCTGGTTAGGCCCATTCTCAGGAAACTTTGTTAATTAACTGCATTATTCATCAGGTCTTTGAAGGAACTTCTGGAATAGACAACAAATACACAACTGTGCAGTTTACAGGCGAGGTACTTCATCTTGTGACTTATTTGCTGTTTACTTATTAATAAAGTGTTTAGTAGGCTAAAACACTTTGAACTAGATCATTTCAATTTGATAGCTCATAAGGAAAATTTTCCAGATCTATGATCTATGATATGACACCTAGTTTCACCATGAAGTTATCTATAGTAGTCATGTTAATTGACAATTGTATAGTGTATACCAATGGAAGAATAAAGTCCACAAATCTACCAGGCTAAATTAAACAGTGATATTGTTTTCTTCATTACCCTGTTTATTGAGAAATTCCTGTCTTGTTTGATTATACAGTACATTGTGTTTCTTTTATAGGTTTTGAAAACTCCTGTATCACTTGATATGCTTGGGCGCATTTTCAATGGTTCTGGAAAACCTATTGACAATGGCCCCCCGATATTGCCTGAAGCCTACTTGGACATCTCTGGTAAGTAATTTCTAGTTCTAGCTTGCTGCTCTACAATGCTTATGGTTAAGTGCATGTTCATCATGGAGAGTAGTAGGTTTTAGAAGTATTGATTGATTAATAGTGTTAAATCAATGAGTCCATCTTCAAATTTTGTAATTATGTACTCTGATTTTGTTTCAGGAAGTTCTATTAACCCCAGTGAGAGAACCTATCCAGAGGAGATGATCCAAACTGGGATATCCACCATTGATGTCATGAACTCCATTGCTCGTGGGCAAAAGATTCCCCTATTTTCTGCTGCTGGGCTCCCTCACAATGAAATTGCTGCTCAAATTTGTCGTCAGGCTGGCCTTGTGAAGACATTGGAGAAAGGAAAGCATGCAGAGGTAGCTAATGTGTCCTAACTGCAACCCTATCCCCTCCCTATCCCAAAAACATATTTTTCAGAGTACAAACAGTTGAACACACATCTGAGCTCTTAAAAAATCAGAGATATCTTTTGCACACAACTGGCATTCTGTGGGCGCATTGTCTTAAGTTGGGTATGTTGTGCCTGATAGTTTTCATATGTTTCAACATCTTGTTCTTTCAAGTGAGCTACAGCTTTCTTTTGGTACACATTTATATGTAGCATTGTGTATAAATGTATGCTTTACATGTCTAAATATAAATATGGCTTAATCACTGGTTCTGTTTTTTTATAACCTGCAGGGTGGTGAAGATGACAACTTTGCTATTGTGTTTGCTGCTATGGGAGTGAACATGGAAACAGCTCAATTCTTCAAACGTGATTTTGAAGAGAACGGTTCCATGGAACGGGTCACCCTTTTTCTGAATCTGGTACCTACAAGGACTTGTGAATTTGTGATCAACATTCATTTATCATTTTATTTCTCCCAAGGGCGCCATAATCAATTCTGCAATGTTTTAGATGTATCTTGACCAAAAAAACCCACATAATCATTGGCAGAGCTACAACAATATCTTAAGGGGAGCTATCAATGAATTAGGGGGGCCACTAATGATGCATGAATCAAATTAGCCATGTATTACTGTATGTTTATTGAGAATTTTTTTCGGGGAATAAAAAAAATTAAGATCCTAGGGGTGGCCATGCCCAGGTTGGCCTGAACTATCCTCTGCCCCTGCACATAGAGCCAAACATATTCTACATCCGACATAATTAGTTTATAACACAGCGTATTTTTAACTCCTTGTTCCTCTCTGTTTTACAGGCTAATGATCCCACCATTGAACGTATTATCACCCCTCGAATTGCTCTAACAACAGCGGAATATTTGGCGTATGAATGTGGGAAGCATGTACTTGTCATCTTGACAGATATGAGCTCTTATGCAGATGCACTTCGTGAGGTATTGAGTCTTCATACTTTTTGTCATATCTTGTATTTTGAGTCCGTATTTGTTTTAGTACCATTGTTATATTTGCTCGTCATGAAATCTTTAGGGCCTGTTTGGTTGCTTGCCTAGGCAAGGTTGCCTTGCCTGGCCAGGCAGCAATCCAGGCCATCGATTCTGAGTGCCTGGCAGCTAGCATTCCTGCCTGGCTGGCAGGTTGCTTGCCCGGTTAAGGTTGCCAATGCTTTGTGCTGCGATTCTGTTGACCTGATTCAGTCATCATTTTTAAATTCATCGATTCATGAATTATCTAGTGTTGCTGCACATGGGCATTTATTATCCATGTAATGTAATTGTGAGTTCCTGTCAGACTATAAATAAACTGCATTTTCTATTGGTGCCACAATGCTTGTATATAGTGATTTGTAATCAAAAGAAATCACATGATTTTGGTAATGATCTGGTGGTAGAATTGCAATTATTTATTTTGTCATGACATCTTGTTAACACTGCCCCGAATGGATGAAGGGATGCTGGAAATACGTGTTGATATTTCTATTAGCTTCTGGTGCTATTTAGTAGTTCATTAAAAAAAAACTCAGAAATATTTTATTTTCTAGTATTCCATGTCCCATTTTATATATTTAAGATTAACCTTTGTATTTAGCTAACTAAATGACAAGTTGATGTCATGTTTCTAATAATGCCACATGGGCATTGCACTTTTTTTTGTAGGTTTCTGCAGCCCGAGAAGAGGTGCCAGGTAGGCGTGGTTATCCTGGATATATGTATACTGATTTGGCAACAATATATGAGCGCGCTGGGCGTATTGAAGGAAGAACAGGCTCCATTACCCAAATTCCTATTTTAACAATGCCTAATGATGGTAAGTGAAGTAACCATAGCTTTTTTTAATCTTTATTATTGTAATTATACTATATGTCATATTGTTATCGGTTTTGTACGCTTATGTTCTGAACATTCTTGAGACATTATTTGTAGAACTCTTTCCTGATGATGCTATTACTCCCTCCAGTCACAAAAAATATACTCCCTCCATCCCAAGATAAATGTCGTTCTTGCTTCCCAAAAAGTCAATCGCTTTTAACTTTGACTTACCTTCTGAACATTCTTGAGACATTATTTGTAGAACTCTTTCCTGATGATGCTATTACTCCCTCCAGTCACAAAAAATATACTCCCTTCATCTCAAAAAAAATGTCGTTTTTGCTTCCCAAAAAATCAACTGCTTTTAACTTTGACCAAATATATACAAGAAAATACTAATATGTAGTATCATTAGATAGATTATTGAATCTATTTTCATAAACTTATTTGGAGTTACAAATGTTGCTAATATTTTCTACAAACCTAGTCAAACTTAAGAAAGTTTGACCGGCACGAATACCATTATGAAACTTATTTTGGGACAGATGGAGTAGTTATTAGGACCAGACTGGTCATTGAACCAGCAAGGGTGGGGTTCACTGTTCCACTGGCTCAACCGTCGAGAGCCCCTTTCAATAAAAGAACTGTCAAGAATCAAATTGAACTGGCCACAAATACATAAAACTGGTGCCACAATTATCTTCTTGTTTTTTTAATCCTGATAACTAGGCAAATAAGTAACATTTAGAGGTCTAAAGTCAACAATTCGAAAGTTTGGTTACAAATTACATTTTAGTCAAGTTTCGATGTTTGGAAGTGTTTAAGGCTAGCATTTTCTCAAATTGTATAGTTTCATAAAGTATGCTTTTACTATGTTCTATAAGTATTTTTTAACAAAAAAAATACCTAGTTAAGCTTTGTATTTTTGAGATCAATGTCCAAGGCGCCAGGGAGTAATTGTCACGCGATAAATGAATCATGTTACAATCAAGTATGTGCAGTTGTCCTTGTCCAACATGAATCACTGTTGCTTATTTTGGTCTGAGTGCACAATCTACTGAAGTACGGTCTTATCATTTTTTTGTCTGTCCCAGTAGACCATTTTTAGCATGTTGGTCGCATGATTTATTTACCATCTATTTCATTTTGTTGGCCATTTAACACAAGTATACCATGTCTAATATTGTAATATACTCCTAAAACAGATATCACCCACCCAACTCCTGACCTTACTGGATACATTACTGAGGGACAGATATACATTGATAGGCAGCTCCATAACAGACAGGTGCTTTTCTATGTCTTTTATTCTTGAATTAAGTTATCAAATGTTACACCTTCACATGGGCAGCTCTGGAATTATTTATAACTAATTTAGCATTTTTTATTTTCTCTCATAATGACATAATGTGAAGTATTTGTTTATTTTTTACTACCTTGATAGCCTATCTGTGTTGATGTGATGACATTATATTTCTTTCAGATTTATCCACCTATTAATGTCTTGCCATCTCTCTCTCGATTGATGAAGGTAAGATAAGTTTTCTGTATGTTTTCAGCATTTATGTTGAAGGTTAGTTCTAAGAACCACTTAACTCCTGCAGAGTGCTATTGGAGAGGGCATGACACGTCGTGACCACTCGGATGTGTCTAATCAGGTACCTATTATGAGTCCATAGGTTTTTTTTTAAACAAGGGAGTCCATAGGTTTTGTTTTCCTTCAGTCATGATGTCCAAGATGAATTGACATCTACTGTTTTCTGTTCAGCTTTATGCCAACTATGCAATTGGAAAGGATGTTCAGGCCATGAAGGCAGTCGTTGGAGAGGAGGCACTCTCGTCTGAGGATCTGGTCTGTTGCGAGTGAAATAAATTAGTAAGTTAGTGCTTTTTCGGATGTCCAAAACCTAATGTTTTGTTCCTTCTTGCACAGCTTTACTTAGAGTTCCTTGACAAGTTTGAGAGGAAGTTTGTGACACAAGGAGCATACGACACACGGAACATCTTCCAGTCACTTGATCTTGCATGGACATTGCTTCGTATCTTCCCTCGCGAGCTTCTCCACCGTATCCCAGCAAAGACCTTGGACCAGTACTATAGCCGAGATGCCTCCCACTGAATCACTGATTGTTGATCAGTGTTCCAATATTTTGGCAAGGGCAGCTTTGAATAATTGAACAGATTGGCCTTATGGCCCATTTTCCTGTATTTATCTGTAGTCAGGTCCAATTCTTTTCTGTTGGTGAGCGCAAGTTATTTGTAGATGACTCTCGGTCACGGCAATATCTGTAATATTATGTCATGTATCGTTAAATTTCAGTTATTTGGTCTGTTTCACCTGCCAGAACTGTTAGCAAGAGCATTCCGGACCAGGATGCTCGAACACAACTGGTTGTATCTACATTTGTGAATGGTGAATAAAGGAGGGGCAATAAACCGCAGCGAATTATATGCTGCCTGACACTGTTGAAAAAATTCTCTGTTTTGCTGTTTTGACCAGAAGTTATTCAGATTTCATCTGTAATGCGTTCGAACTTTTATCTGAGGGCTAAGATTCAATCGTCCCTCACAAGTTGGTATTCGAGGGAGCAATATGGTGACTTCTTTGACGTGAAGAGAAGAAATTGCTTTTATTTGGGTTAGCAAACAGACGTAATCTGATAGAGGACGTCGGGTTCGTGGTTGCTGTCATCTTGATTTTTGGCTGTGCTGTATGCCTTCTGGGTACATTTACATAGATGTCTTCAAGAACTTTCTGTAGCACTGTGCTCCCATTCTTGATTTTTGGCTGCGCTCCACTGCTGTTCGTTTCAGCTTCTAAATTTGCCTGCCATTCAGCAAAGATTTTCTATCGCTAATTTGTTGTGAGAGAAAAACACCGTTAAATGGCAGACAAATTTGAATGATAAGCTCA
>Ga0182004_10004552_pt1 | contig 11193 bp, 10 predicted proteins | sample Sormic07211540_1_FD_120479 | JGI IMG/M metagenome (GOLD analysis project Ga0182004, IMG submission 120479) | Endophyte microbial communities from Sorghum bicolor roots, Mead, Nebraska, USA - 072115-40_1 MetaG | ecosystem: Host-associated > Plants > Roots > Unclassified | place: USA: Nebraska...
ACCCTTTCTCCCAGTGGTAAAAATATAAATACGATAACTCTGGATAATCTCCCGGGTGAAATGCTCACCGATATCCGTGCGCTTGCGGATCATTTCCTTATTGCGTTACCAAATATCAACAATGAAGATGCAAGTACACATCTGCAGGACTTCATGGAGATTGGAAACACCATTGCCATAGAAAGAGTTAATCAAGATATCATACTACTTCGCTTCTTTCCATTCTCACTAGTGGGATGAGCGAAACAATGGTTCTATGCCAACCAAGAAGACATCAACACATGGGCAAAGTGTTCCAAGGCCTTTCTAGCAAAATTCTTCGCAATAGGCAAGACCAATGCCTTAAGAGGAAAGATTACCAATTTCCAACAGCAGAAGACAAAAACCATTTTAGAAGCATGGGAGCGTTTGCAAGGAGACATTCAAGGTTGTCCTCATCATGGAATGGAAGAATGGTTACTCATGCAAGGCTTTTATCATGGATTAAACCAAAAGATGCATGAGCACCTGGATGCTACTACTGAAGGATCATTCTTGTCACTCACTATTGGGAAAGCTAAGGAGCTTATGGAGAAGATATCAGATAATCAAAGCTGGTCCCAAGACAAAGGTGAAGAAGCAACTGAAGAAGTGAATGCACAGTCCACCAAGATGGATGACTTGCTCCACTAGTTAGACTAGAGGGCCAAGTACAAGGAAGACCAGAGGGCGATTGAAGCAATATCTAATCTAAATCAAGTCCCGCCGTTAGGAAAGTTCCACAACAACCAAATTGGAGACAACATCAAGATAGCCAAGGTATGGATTCAAGTAATTTTACAAAGCAACCTTGTTTAAGAGATATAATTATGTAGCAATCTAAAATCAATCTAGACATTAAAGCTAGGCTTGCTAATAATAATAAAACCTTGGAAGATATAAATGCTAAAATGGATAGTTTTTCATCTGCCATTAATGACCAACTTGAGTATAATAAAAATATAGAAGCAAAAATAGCACAGTTGGTTGTTGCATTGCCTGTTGCCACTAACCCTTAGCATGTAAAGAGTATCACTACAAGAAGAGGGAGTTCTACCAAAGATCCTCCCTACCCAAAAGGTACCTAAAGACCAGTGGCAATACCATCAGTGCTTCCCACAATGGTGTAGAATGAGAACAACATCCCTGAAGACATACTACCAGAACCAGTCCAAGACCACGAGATGAGACAAGATTTTCGAGACACCAACTTCCTACCGTTTCCTCATCGGAGTAGAAGACCACAACAAATAGATGAGCAGTATGGTAAGTTCATGGAGGTACTTCAAAAATTATACATCAATATCCCTCTGTTAGATGCCATACAGGTCCCTACATATGCCAAGTACATCAGAGACATTCTCAATAAGAAGAGACCACTGCAATCCACCAAAGTGATCAAGCTCACAGAAGAATGTAGTGCGGCCATCCTTAACAAGTTACCAGAAAAGAAAAAGGATCTAGGATGTCCGACTATCGAATGCACAATTGGAGATTAACATTTCAACTCTGCACTCTGTGACCTTGGAGCAAGTGTCAGTGTGATGCCCGCTTCTTTCTACTACAAGCTTAATCACACTGCACTTGAGCCTACATCAATGTGTCTTTAGCTGGCCGACCAATTAGTCTGATATTTCGGTCAAGATAAGACTTCTTCGTGCTAGTAGACTTTGTGGTACTGGATATGCATTCAGATTCAAGAATGTCACTCATTCTTAGGAGACCATTTTTGAGCACCGCCAATGCACACATTGATGTCGGGAAAGGATCTATCAAATTCACCATCAACGGTCAAGAAGATCAGTTCACATTCAAACCAAAACAAGAGCTCAACTCTTCTGTGAAGATGGTAGATCAAGACAAGCTAGAAGAATCACCAGAGTCACCCACTCTAGGATCATCAGCGGAATAAATAATTTGGAAGGTCCAAGTTCAGAGGACGCTAAACTTCGAACCCTCGCTGGAAGGTATCTCGGTATTTATCCTACTTATTTTTCAGTATATATATACTTTACACTACTACTTTATAAAATTCTACGCCCCATATAAATAATTTTTCCGGTGTGTAACAACCCGTTAAAAATATTTATTGTGGTGGCATAAAAAGATTGATTTAGCTTATATATTTATTCTTAGCTATTTCTCATTTTTAATTCCTGCATTATATTTTTATATAATATATTTCTTACATGATGGGTCCACCACCATGGGTCCCACACATCATAGACCTCACCTAACATACATCACATCATCACTTACCATCCTCCACTCACCCTCCTCTTTTCCACCGGCCAAATCCACCAAACTTCCACTCACTTTGCTTAGGAATGAAGCAAAGTTTCCAACCACAAAATTTGAGTGGAGGAGGAGCAACCACATGGGCGGCCGCCCCACCTCCTATGGGCGGCCACCTGGCCACCTTCTCCCCTATAAAAACCCTTCCTCCCTTCACTTCTTCACACCACACACAAGCCATTTTAGTAGACCAACTTCGAGCTCTCAGCCTCCAGCAGTCCAGATAGAGTTTGGGAAGAAGGAGAGCTTAGAAAGAGTAGAGAAGAGGAGAGAAAGTTGGGAGAGTGAGCAAGAGCTCAAGACCTAGTGAAAGAGGGTTAGTGCTGTAATAATTTATAGAGAGAACTTAGTGGAAGTGTTGTCCAACTAGGGATTAAGAAATTTAAAATCAAGGGGAGGTTCTGTCAAAATCCAAACTAGCAACTAGACTTAATCTTGAAAGAACGACTGACTTCTAGACGGCTAACCACTAACCTTTGACTAACCCCCTTGCACTAGTGTTTTTCTCTATAAGAATTTATTGTAGGATGAAGAGCTGCGCAAAGGGAATCGCCAACAAGGTCTCGAGAAGGACCACAAGGAGCTCATCCTGGTACACCTCGTCGAGGGCTGACTCCGACATGAGCATCGATCCTCCTGCCGATGCTCAGCCATCATCTTCATCAGCTGCACAATGGGTTCTCCTCACAGCAAATCACCTTGCCTTGAGGGATGCAAGAGAAAAGAACACCTATAATAAATTAAGGAGCAGGAACTTTGTCCACACACCGGTTTTCGATGAGGTGTTCCTCTATGATACAGGTATGGCAACTGAACTTCACACTATTTTCCAGTTTGTTGGTTGGAGTTTTTTTGCATCTATTACTAAGTTAGGGTCAAAGCTCTTAACCATAGAATTTCTATGCACCCTTCAACTCACCCAGATAGGAGTCTATTTTAGGTTGTTTACCTAAGAGTTCTGTTTAGCATGGAGAGTTCTTAGCGATCTTTTAGGCTTTCCTTCAAATACACATCTAGATCTAACTCAAGCCTTAAAAGATTGTGACACCCATAAGTTCTAGATTGAAATATCTAAAGAGCCTTTCTTTCATGGCAATCGTACTCGGGACATAGAACATCCTAAGTTGAGGTTCTTACATAAATGGTTGGGTACAACTTTCTTTCCCCAAGTTGATGCTAGTAAGATTATAGCTATAGATTTACAATTAATTTATGCAGTAGTAAAGAAAATAAGGGTGTCGTCTATCCATGCTTTAGTAGATCATTGGTTAAGCATACCTGAATATAAAGTAGGAGATGTAGCAATTTGTTCTTTTGTTATCCTGTTTAGCTGTTAAGCTTAAGTTACTTGAAGGTGCCTCTGTGGATTTTATTGATACACATAGACAAACTTATGGGTATGAACATTTTAATCATGCGCACCTTGTAAAGAAAATAAAAGGGGATCTATACATGACATATGGGGACACCAAGCTTTAGTAACCTAACCCAGAGATGGCACTGTATTCTGTCCAAACTCTGCACATTGAATTTCAGGCACAACCAGTGAACAGGAGAGGAGCTCAGGGGGAGACTTCTAAGAGGGCACCTAAGAGGACAGCCTCTGAGAGATTTGCTTGTCAACACGAGCCAGTCTGGCTTGGTGCTGACACAACTCATGAAACACCGATGCACACCAGCTATGATGAATGGTAGGCACGCCAACACCGTGCACAGAATCTTGGGATGTATCCTCTGTTCCATCCTGACTACCATCCCTATGGGTATTATCCACCACCACCATTCATTCCCACAAGAGAAGGTCCCTCAAGAGAAGCTCCAAGGCTTTCATTCAGCACATATGGAGAAAGGACAAAAGACGAGGAACAAGGCTTTGAGCAAGGACACAGGTCTAATGCTTCTGGGTTCTTCTACACCCAGCAACATTACAATGAGCAAATGGCATTCCAAAACTACATCCACACCTCTCTTGCTCACAATGAGCAAAATTGGAATGACCAGTGTCAGTGGAACCAAACCACCACTCAGACGTTGGCATCTATTCAAGAAGGGTAAGATCAAGCCAACAGCACCCTAAGTGACATCTTTGTGTTCCTCCAGATCCCTAAAGAAGACTAGCTTGGGAGAGGACCCCCATTACCAAGGTAAGTTTTCTTTTTCCTTCATTTTGATTTATTTCTTTCCTTTCTATATAAATTTATAAAATCAAATAAATATTTTGCTGTTTAATTTGTTTAAGTTTTAGTTTGCTTAAAAATGAAAACCAAATAAAAAGAGTGTGTAATATAAGTTTGCTATAAATAAAATATGTAGAGATGAAGAAGGCATGATGGAAATGATGAATAGTTGCTCTGCCATAATTTTTCTCAAGTACCTAGTTTTAAATTTGATCTCTCCCAAGGATTGGATACACTATTATGATCTGTTGTTTATCATGTTCTTAGTGCTACTAAATTCTGGAGATTTATTTTATGAAAATTAAAATGCTTCATTTTGAGTTCTATGTATGATAGAGAGTATAAAATTCTTACCACAACTATATTTATTTAGAATAGGAAGCCTCCACATATATGTAGGGCTTTGTGTTTGCTCGAGCTGTGTTGACCCTTAGGAACTCATCATGTGACTAATCCCGGTATCACGTACACTCATGTTCACCCCTTTTTGCTATTTCTACTCTGGAAGTACGCACCACATATATATTCCATATTCACCTATCCAAAAATATTTCACTCTTACACTAAGAGTGAACACCAAAAACATTTCCCTTCCTTATTTGCTAGCCAATTATCTCAAGTTCAATGCTCCAAGTACAATCTTTCATTCCACGACAAAATATTTGTTACAAAAAGAATTGATGGGCTGCAAGAAAAAAAATAGTTCCATAAAAGAAAGAAAAAGAAAGATTTATGAGCCCAAGTTTGTTATCAAAATTTCAAGTTCAAAGTTAGAGGAATCATTCCAAGTAAAGGAGCATTAGAATTATTTTGCTCCCCTTCTCCTTCCACAAATATTCTTTAGTTTAGCATCCACATATAAAACCACGCATGCACAAACCGGTTGGTTATGTGGTGAATTCATTTGGATCCATGGTTTGATCAGATCCAATGCATTAGTTATCTCCACACCTATGAGCTCCACATAAGCTTTATTAGATACAGGGTGTGAGAGAGAGAAGGCTATAAATGCCTTGTGCCATAAATACTACATATCTAGAGGCTAAGAGAGAAGGCATCACTCCTTTCAATGCCTAGGAGAGGTTCCAAAAATACCACATAATGAGAGACTTGAAAGGATCATACAAAAGAACTCCGAGTTTTATTTTGAAAATTATAAAAACTCTAGGACAAAGGTAGAACAACAGAGCATGAGACAACAGTGCTTGACTTAATTGGTCTGTCTTTCAACTGCTCAAGACCCAAGTGTAGGTAAAAGTCCCATGGTTGGAAAAAACATGAGTAAGTTTGGAAGTTATGATAGTTCACTCTAGTCTAAGGATGAGTTCTTATTTAAAGCATGTGTACTAGTAAGGTGTGAAAGCAATGTAGCAACTCCTGATCCATCCTTTGTACTTGTTTGCTTAGGGACGAGCAAAAGGTAAGCTTGGGGGAGTTTGTTGATGGTTGTTAACCATCAAAATTATATGTCATCTAAGGAGAAGAAAGGGGATAAAAACTGAACATCACCATAGACTTAGGGTTTTCACTGACAATTTCCACAAATTTTGTTGAATGTCTGTTTATGTAGGGGTTTATCAGAATAATAACAAAAGGAGGTCCATATGTCAGATTTACATAGAGAGGAGACCCGAACGTCAACTCCAGAAGACTGCAGAAGACTCATGAAGGCATGCCCTAAAACCTAGGGCCCACCTGCCATAGGCAGGGGCGGGCGCCAAGGCCAGGGTGGGGCAGCCGCCCGGGGGGTCTGGCCAATCAGAGCCAACCTCGTGGATTCTACCTCCACCAACTTTGAGGATCAATCTTAAGTGCACGTTTATGTTGGTTTGATCGAAGGGCTGTGGTGCTTCCTAGGGGGCTATAAATACAAGCCTACCCCCCTGGAAGAGTGGTCATAATTGAGAGAGAAAAATAGAATTATATTTTTATTCTCATCTGAGAATTAGAGGGAGCCATTAGAGCCAAGGATTAGAGATAGATTAGCTACTCCTAATCTTCATCTTTTGCATAGGTTAGATTAGATCAAGGAAGAGTCGGGCGTCTGTGCTCGGAATTTCCAGATCTTCATCATCAAAGATTGGTATATTATCTCTCTTTTGACTTTATTCTAATATCATTATGTTCTTATTTATTATGTTCTTAGTTTATTATAGTTCTACATTTGATATGGTTATGATTGATAATGAGTTTATGTATATGTTTGCAAAGCGTTTAGCTTTCGTCGTGGGAGAGTTAAGTGATAGATGTCATGTAAGCATGGTGCTTAGATGTCGTTTATCTGCAATTACACCCTATTGGCCGGGTTGTGTGGTAGATCACGGAAGTGACAGTTCTGTTGAGTCCTTTGTATTCCATCCCCCGTTGGTAGGACAGGTAGAACCACAGTTGCGTAGGAAGTCTAGCTCTGTCTTGGCTTTTTATAGCAATGTTCCTTATACATAAATGAAGAGCCTTTTGTGCTATATATGATAGTGTAGCATTAGAGTAGATGAATGACTTGATAAATTAGAACTACATAGGGATTTATATCTCTTGAACTAATCGGACGTCTGCCTAATATTAAGCTGAGTAGTCTAAATCTAGTCTCTATATTCCCTAGGCTTTTTTATTTTATATATCATATATCTATGGTTTACCCTCCTGCCAAGTATGTGACTATGCAACCGAATCACTCTTTGGTAGTCATGTTTTGCAAGTTGATCTCATTGTTTAAGTCCTTAGTTCTTTCCCTTGAGCTAAATATAAATAACGAGACCTGGAATACTTCCCGGTGAAGTGCTACAATGGTATTTAATCTATATGCTTGTGGATCCTATATTTATTTTATTAGTGGACAGTTTTAATACCACACTTCTGGTGCCATGCTAGGGATAACAACTTAGCTTAAGTGGTGTTAGAAGTGTCAACAATGCCTTAGGGGGAACTGCCCCTGCTTATATAGTCCGATGGGATGAACCGCAACCTTCAGATCAAATCAACTTGAAACAAGGATCAAGATGTGTCGTAGAGGTCAATTGGAAGCCGTCATGCAAAGCGAAACTCACTTCCATGTGGGCCTAGGCTGGCTGGCCTCGCATGTGGGGCTGACCAGCTCCACCTGTCTGCCGCTGCACTCCTGTTTCGTTGTCATGTCTTTTGGTGTCCTCTAGAACCTTTCTGTCAATTCTTGCAGAATTTTGAATTGATTTGGTTCGGTTCCTTGGCTTCTACTCTTCCCCGGCATATTCTTCTTATATCCCTGAAAATTCATAATTCACCAAAGCTATGGAAATTGTCATGTTAGTCCATAAAACTTTTGCTCGGTGATGTCTTCAGAGTATTCCAGAGAATTCTTAGGCGTATCCATTAGGGACTCTCTCGTCGGGACTCCAAATCTAGCAAATGATATGTCTGTTTTGATCATCTCGATGAGCTCTTCGCAATGGTGTGCTTTATTTCATCATTTGAGATACTTTTATGTGGTGAAATATCAATAATCCTACAAAAGAGGTGAGAGCAACAAAACTCGTGGAACTTGTTAGAATAAACCCTACAACTATGCACTAATAACTCTTTTGCTATTATGTTGTGCATTAATTGAAGGTATAATGTTGACATTAAGGACCATCAACAAGCTCCCCCAAGCTTGACCTTTGCTAGTCCCTTAGCAAACTTCCAGAACAGATCAGGAGTTCCTGCAAATCTTAGTGTCATCACTAGATATTAGCAACAACACCAGAAATGCCAGGTGGGTACTTCTTATATCTATTGGATTATTCCGCAAGCGCACAGAATATACCGATATAGCAGTTCGCGGATGAGTATTCCAAGGTAACGTTATTTACTTTATCCCAAGGTAAAGCAGTGCTAGGAATGTTTAATAAAGAGAAGAGAGATCCTTATGTCTATTATGATCTAGTATAGACTAGTGAAGAAGGGGGGTAAGTGATTGATAGGAAGGGTAGATAAGTAAGGTAGCAAAGAATCTAATCTAAAGATAACTGGTAGAGAGTTAGCTAGGTGGGAGGACAACGAGTGAGTATAGGACTCATATGTATTTAACTTTTCTTTTGTGTATTTGATCCTAAAAGATAGCTAACTCAACGAGACTGACGCCTTACTGCTTGTGTGAGAGGGGTAGCCGAGAAAACCGGAGACAGAACCCTTGCTAAAGCGACTATACTCTTATGGACACCCTACCTTTTAAGAACTAGTTCGTACGTGAGGAGATCCTAATGCCGAGCATGACCTGTCACGTCCTGCCAGTGCGCTCCTACTGTCCATCCAAACCAGCGACCTTCTAAGGTGAGCCTTAGTCTAAGCACCACACTTACACTAACTCTCACAACTCTAACTACCCTGATCAGATAACTAGAGCTCCTATGCAAGATAGGACGATGAAACACACACAAAGAGTTGGTTATAGGAAACCAATCCAACTAAGTCAACTACACTACTAAGACAAGCACACAACAAGACTACAAGGATAGACTTGCACTGAGTAAATACTTAAGTAAATACAAAGTAAAGTAAAAGAAGAATAATATATTGATAAAAGAAAAGTCTTACAAAAGAGGAAAGGTGCAAGAGCTATACCAGACTCTCTAGAAGATGACTCGAGAGACCCCGAGCTTTAATCAACTCGAATTTAACTCCCACTCTAGACTAACTACTACTACACTACTTGATCCTTGAGGGATTGAGAGACTTGATGCTCTTCTAGAGAAACCTATCAAGGGTGGAGGCAACCTCTATTTATAGAGGAGGGAGAGGGGGTGCTACATCAGCGATCCGTGTGCTCCATGCCTCTCCACCCTTGGATGAATCGACCTTCCAACTGCCATAGATGGACGACCAAGGTAATTTGGACATTGTTGACGGTGGTTAAAGTCAACTTTTATTAGAACTTTAGACACAAAAGGATACATAAATACACACTTGTCTAGGGTTTTAACTAACAGTTTCTATGAGTTTTGCATATTCTATATTTTCTAGGGATTATTCTAGAAAAGCTTAAAAGAGGGATTCAAGTGCATATTTACCACAAAACTTATCCGCCACAGAAATTTCACAAACGGGACGTGGGAAGGATCCAGAAGACACCGTAAGCAACCAGGGGCCAAGACCCTGCCAGGTGGGGCTGGCCGACCCCCTGCTGGTAGGGTTTGCCTCCCCCTTCTAGAAGCTTCCTCCACCGCCTCTCGTGATGCATCTTGGCCATTGGTTACGTCGGTTTGATCCTACGACACACGTCGATCCCACCAGGCTATAAATAAAGGGGCAGACCCCCTCCCTGGGGCATCAAGTCATCTGGAGATTAATCCATCAAGAGCCTTCTCTAGTTTGTCAGAGCCTCTCTAGTTCATAGCTTTAGCCTAGTTAGATTAGAAGTAGAAGAGTTCTTGTTCTTCAGCAGGATCCGGAGCCCTTGGTGTTTGTCTAGAGCGCGGAGTTCGGTATTGTTCTCATACTTTGCTGTTATTGTATTCAATATTATGATTCAGGCAACATTGTTCTTAATTTCTTATATATTCTTAATTGCAATAGTCATTTTCTACTTTGATTATATATCTAAGATAGTTGGTTTGATCTTATTGAATTCATATAATTGCTCGTATAGCGTTTACCTAATTGATCGTTGGGTAGATGGTAGACAATATTTAGACATGGTGTCTAGATATCTTGTTTATCTGCGAGTGCACCCTGACATGATGGGACGTGTGGTAGTTCGTGTAGGTGATAGCTGCATTGGTTCCTCTATAGTCCACCCTCTGTACGTAGGACTAGCATGGGCACGGTCGCGAAGGAGGTGACCCTTGTGTCTTAATACCTGTTGACGATCCTTAAGTACCAAATTTAATAATCAAATAAATAAAGAAAAGGATCCAAATGCAACCAACACCCAGACTTAGGGTTTTATCTGACAGAATTCCACGAGTTTTGGTGTTTGTCTATTTCTGCTGGGGTTATCAGGAAATATGGAGGAAAGGCCCACACGTCGGGTTCACCTAGAGATATTAACGTGTGCGCCAATTTTCTATCATCTAAAAGAGTCCAGAAGCTATGGGAACGAATGGGAGGCCGAGCGGGCCCGGGGGCAGGGCACCCGCCCTCCCCCCTAGGGCGCCCGTGGAATATGCTCCACCGACCTAAAGGATTAAGGAAAACCGTGCGATTAAGGTCGGTTTGATTCGATGGCCCACGTTCATTTGGAGGGGCTATATAAGCAGGCCCCCTAGCCCCTGGAGGAGGCATTCTCATTTTCAAACCCTAATTCATTCATTCATCCAAGGAGGAGAGTCTCTGAACAAGCTCTAGAGCCACCACATCAACTAGATCTCTAGTTTAGCATAGCTACATAGGATTAGAACTAGACGGAGTCAATCTTCGATTGGTTTCCGGATCTGTCAAGAGGATTCTTAGTAATTCCTCTACTGTTCTTCATTTGTTCATCATTGTTCCTCAATATTATGAATATGACTTTGTTCTATTTCAATATATTGATTATGACTTTGCTCTACTTATTTATATTTGCAATTACATCGTTCTTAGTTTAACATGGTTATATACTTGGCTTAGTTAGATTAGAATTATATACATGTTTAGGATCGTATAGCATTTATCCATCGGGTCCATGGGTAAATGATAAGTATTGTGTAGGCGTGGTGCCTATACCGTATTTATCTGCGATTGTACCCTATATGCCGGATCGCGGGGTAGT
>Ga0182004_10004553_pt1 | contig 11193 bp, 10 predicted proteins | sample Sormic07211540_1_FD_120479 | JGI IMG/M metagenome (GOLD analysis project Ga0182004, IMG submission 120479) | Endophyte microbial communities from Sorghum bicolor roots, Mead, Nebraska, USA - 072115-40_1 MetaG | ecosystem: Host-associated > Plants > Roots > Unclassified | place: USA: Nebraska...
GCAGTTGTAGTCTTTTCTATACATCACTCACATCAAATCATAGTGGTTGTAGCTTAAAGGTTAGTAGTAATAGATTTGGTTAGTCAGATGCACGCTTTCTCCTAGTGGTAAAATATAATTACGATACTCTCGATAACCTCCCGGGTGAAGTGCTCATTGATATCCGTGCGCTTGCGGATCATTTCGTGATGGTGTTACCAAATATGAACTGTTGCAGTGTTGAGTCATGTTTGGAAATTCTCTAGATGCTTGATCTCCCAATGTCTGCCCGACGAACATCTGCTTATTCCCGACAGGAACAAAATATGTCGGTCCTCTATTCTGAATATCCAAATTGAAACCTTCCTTTATAGCATTAGTAATACCATTTAGTAATATTTCATTATGATTAGCATGGCTTTACTGATAGTTTCACTCATAGCTTGATGTTGGAGCTAAATTGTAGGGTCACGTTCTCCTTCCAAAATCACTCTTGGGAAAAGAATCTTCTGGTATACCATCTTGTCTCTGGTCCTACTGAAGGAAAGCAAGCACTTCTCTTGGTATTGATTCACAACGGTTTTAGCCAATTCCGTCAGCGAATCTGGGAGTTAATCCAGAGTGACATTGAGCACGTTCTCATTCTCTATGTTGATGATTGATGGTCCCACTCGGCATGCCAAAAGATGTGTTGGTGCAAAAATTGGTTTCTCACACCAACAATTTCGGGGGCTCTCAGAGGGAGTGCAGGAGCTGGAGTCCTAGACCTCCTAAGCCACAAACACACGAGCTTGGTGAATGGATTCTAGGGCGTACCAGTTAATTTGACCTAAAAATTGACAAGGTGAAAGTTCAAACGTCAAATTAAGGAACCTGTCGGTTATTGCCAAACAGTTCCAAGATATATGGCTTTGAGAAGCCGTTGAGCAGACGAAATTAACTAGAAAGTCAACACCTTGGAATGATGCAAAAAGATAAACGTTATCAATTATACTAAGCAAATGCATCTTTCAGGTGTAAATTATCGGATAGGCTATTTAGCCAATACGCTTGTGTATAAAAATAAGAGATAGATTGTATGTATTATCCTTTTATTCATTAAATAAACAATAGCTTACTAAAACTAGTCTAACGGCCTGCGATTTCAATAAATTACTTTCATAATCTGTATTAAATCTATATTCACCTGGTCTAACGGCTAGCGGGCTTCAATAAATCCAACACAGACTACTAGTTCATTTAATGCATAAGTAGACTCATACACACGCGCTATTTGTTAAAGCTTAACTGGATCGACTATTTTAGCCGATACAGGGCCCATGAGGCACGAACAAGGTCTATCTATGTTGTTATAATTGGATTTAGTTGTTGATGCTAGAACTAACCATAACAAAATAGATATCTCGAATGCACAATAGGTAAGGATCAAGGTTAACAAGCTAGCTATCTTGTATTTGCTTAATGATTATAATTTGCTTTAACGCTCGTAAATAAGCATTTAGATTTGAAGGTCAAACCAACTTGTTAGGCCTTGATCGGGCAGAATATTGTTACAATAAATAAAAACATTAAACTTTGAGTAATATTGATAACTTAATGAATCTATTAAATTGCCAATTTAATAGAGCTGATAACTAATTTGAACCATAATTCATAAGAGATTGAAGCAATGCAGCCTTACAAACATGATTCAAATCGATAACTAGTTCATAATTAAGCTTGACTTGAGGTCAAATGATGCAGCCATGACAAACTGAACATGAACCATGACAATACTTACAAGCAAACCGAAGGTCAAATTCAACCGATGCAGCTCGATTTGTTGAAGGTGTCGTCGAGATCAAGTTTTACTCCTACTCCTAAGGTTGGTGGTCGGAGCCAAAAGGGTTTGTATTCTGATTGTGTATATTTTTACAAGGATCGGCTTCCTAATATTTATAGTCCAGAGTCCTAGTCTCATGTCCTAATATGACTCTTTCCTCAAAAAGGTAACTTGGACCCTAACTTTCCCTTTCTAATCGAACCCGATACGTCTTCTTTCGTCTTGCCTTGTTCCGACATCCTTCTGATCGACTAATTCCTTTGTGCCTTCATTTAGTCGATCCACTTATCTGGTTGTCCCTCCTTCCGCAAAGCAGGCCCACTTGGCAGTTTCTTGTCTCGCCAAATTTGCGATTAACACCAGGGGTGGGGCCTCCTGGTTCCTACTTTGAACCATGGTCAGGTATGATTTCTTTAAGTCGCAAATTTTTATTATTGTTGTTGTTTCGATTCGGAATGAAATATCTCTAGTTAAACCACCCTATACATAAATATTGAAAAGATATTTTATTCATGACCACAAGATAGACTCACACCATGATAATTCTTGGGAATTCCTATTGGTATTGGGAACTTTTATTATAGGAACCCCATATCACTTAAGTTGTTGTGGAAATAGAGATAGTATGAATATGAGAACTTGATTTCTAATGTCCAGTCATTTGGAGAATTTATTTTCAAAAATCTTAAAATTATTATCTACACTTCTCTTTAGCAAGAATTAATATCCTACTAGTGCCATGCATGATATAGATAAACTAGCTCATAAGCTACTTGTTTTGTATTGAGTTTTGTCAAACCTTGTTGACCTATGTTGAGTAGATTTTCATGCTCTCAAGATCAAGATCACGTACACCCACATACATCTGCCATTCCTACACTAGGAATGCACACAAACATGCCTTTCCATCCACAAAATGTTTTACTCATACATTGGGAGAAAACACAAAAAGAGTCTTGGTAGGAATACTTGCTCTAAGTTCTTTAAAGTCTTTCTCAATTTTTTTTGGTTACAGAAGAGAGCTATGTGGCTATGCAAAATAAAGTATTGAAAAAATGGACAAGTGTCCAAGAAAGAAAAAGAAGAATAAAATAAAGAGATAGCCCATACCATCCTTTGTAAAGATCATAAATGTTTTAGAGGAAGAAGACATTCTGAAAGAGCAAAGTAGAATTAGGATTGGCCACTATAAACTTTCACACACATGCACTTCTTGATCTAAGAGTATGCTTTTCCCCTCCATAGATCTAAGTACTGACTTAGCAAAATATGCAAGATAAGTATGCTATTTCCTTGAATTACCTTCAACTCCATATAAACCTTTATAGAGTAGGATACATATGAGGCATAGATCATACATGCCTTGGTGAGTTCCACAATACCACTTACTGAGCGATTCGAGTGTGATACATGATGAAGAAGGGTAAGCTAAGTTTTTATTTGCAAAATATTATAAAAAACTCCAAGTGATAGGACTAAAGGAAAAGGGAACTCTATTATATACTATTCCATCCTTAATTTCCCAAAGTTTTGTGATAGACACTTTGAATCCCGCAGTATAGGTTTGACTTGGAATAAATCTATTGGTGATGTCGGGATTGAGGTTATGATTAAAATGATCTATTCTTTTTCCTCGAGGATGAACAAATGCCAAGTGTGGGGGAGTTTGTTGATGGTAGATAACTTCTAATTTTAACCGTCAACTAAACATGAAAATAGATCTTTTTGGAAGCACTTAGTAGATATAGGGTTATCACTAATAGAATTCCATGAGTTTTGGTGAATATCTATTTCTGTAGGGTGTTAGCTAAAACAACCAAAGATGGTCCACATGTTAGATATACATAGAGAGAATATGTGAACGTCAACTCAGGAACAATCTAGAAGACTAGAGGAGCCACCACCTACAAGCTAGAGCCCACCTGATAGAGGCCAGGGGCGAGTGCCCCTGATAGGTGGGGCGGCCGCTCGGGGGTAAGAGCCAATCAGGTTCCACCTCGTGGATCCTACATCTACCGTCTTTGAGGAGTAATCTTGGCCATCCATCAAGGACGGTTTGATCTGAGGGCTGTGGTGCTTCCTAGGGGGCTATAAATACAACCCTGACCCCCTAGGGAGGAGCTAATTCTGAATCCCTAATTTATATTTTCCAAAGAGAATTAGTTACAGAGGGGTCCCTCAAATGGATCTATCTCTATAGGAATATAGTAACAAGAGAGATTGAGAGAGTTGTTGGTGCAAAAGTGGATCTACAAACACAAAGGGCAAATACCCGATTCAACGTTAAGGCGTGCCAGCCGATTTGACCTTACAACCGACAAAGGTGATAACTCAAATACTTTTTGGTCCCGACAACAGCGATGCGCCCGGATGCCACGGCCAAGAGGTATTCACACGGAACTTGAGAACTCGCCGAGTTTAACTTGATGAATTCCTAAGAACTCGTAAGTAAAAAGAAAATACGTGAGTTGACAAAGTCGTCGAAAAGTAGATGCTGGAATAGATGTAAAAACTTGTGTTTGATTGATTGGATTGTCTTTTGCATCGTGACTAGGCCCATATTTATATCATGTCCTAAAGAGTTACTATCAAGCACGACTAAGACTCTAATTCCAAACTAAACGGAATCTGTATACAAAACAAACTCCTAATAATTATGGAAAACAACAATCTATCTATCCTAGGCGATCGGCACATCACCGTCAATTTCCTAACGATTCTCATGTCTTCCTCCATCGTCATCGGCATATCATCATCCATCGACATCGGCAACCGCTAATATCAACCATCGGCAAAGGCCAACCACCATCCCTGGACCTGGTCGTATCCTATTGCTTTATCATCAGCATTATAACCCATCGGTAATTCCCTTGTCAACCATTCATTACTTTTTCGCCTGCCGATCTTCATTTCATTAATTTCTAGATACGTGTCCAAAAACGGTGTCAACACATGCCCCCAATTTCGGAGTATAAAATCATTAATGCTCCAGAATTCTCTCATAGTAATGATGCCCTTTTTTTGCCATTATTTCCTTCTGACAGCAATTAATTACCAAATCCAAACAACCTTAACCTAGATCTCCAGCATGCACCTTGAATGTCTCAACTCCTCGAACCAAATCTCCCAAACACCCGCTCATCGGCAACTTTTCTGTTAGAGTGGACTGCCGGAGAACTTGCATAGTAAAATATCTCCCAAAATCATGACCGCTTGCTGTCAAATCACCTACACAATCCCTTGATTACCATGCGAACAGTTACCATATCCACCTGAACACCCTCGAATTTCATGGATACGGCGAAGAGATAAGTCAGAAATGCCCCTGCTCACTTTATCCTATAAATACTTCCTTCCTCGGCACTCCTTCTCCACCTTGTCATCCTACATCCTCCAAACCCATCTCTCTGGCGGCGGCATAGTTGAAGAACCCAAGAACTCCAGCAAAAATCTTCCCCAACGGTTCTCCAAGTCCCCGATCTTCCTCTTCTACGGGAAGAAATGGCCGTCAACTTCATCGTCCCTGAGGTTAATCTATTTCCATCTTTCTTCTCTTTGCCGTACTTTTTACATTTTGCAAGTCTACTTACTTAGCATTTTCTTTCTTTCTTTTTCTCTGTTCTTCCAATCTTCAAACCTTTAGGAATTGAGCGAAAAAGTTGTCATCCCCACCGAGCAACCCCATCTCCAATGCCTCGGTCCATTGGGTGACCCAGATCCCACTGATTTGATCAACGCAGAAACCAATAGAATACCCTTTAGGGCCGAAAATTTTTCATTAGATCTGTGGAAAGATACCTTTCGATCTTGGCCAAGTTCCACCAAGGGATGGAAAGACTGGTTCTTGAGAGTTAGCAATACGAATGAAGTACAATGGGGTGAACGCAAATTAGATCAGTGCATCAGGCTATCTACTGCCGATATGGATAGAAGTGAGTCACTACTGAAAGCTGCTTCATACTTCTTGTCAGATACTCTCAATGCTTTCCTTTTTGGTCACGGCCCTGCTTCTCCCACTCTTGCCAATGTACTCATGCTCACCGGCTTAGACATCGCAACTGCCGATGATGGTCATTTGTTCGACCGCAATGCCAAACGTAAAGTAGAAACCCGCAACATCGGCGGTTGGTCAGGGTATATCTAGAAGTACTAGAGAACGGGACCAGTCAATCAGAGGGAACATGCCATTTTCCTGAACGTGTGGCTGGATAAGTTCATCTTTTGTGGCCGATCGGTAGGACCAACTTCCGTCTACCTATCGGTCGCAGAAAGATTAGCCGATGGCGGCAGATTCCCTCTTGGCCGATACTTGTTCGGTTCTGTTTACCACCTCCTCCATCAAGTAGCTAAGAAGCTCCTACTAGGTGAATCCATCGGCAACTTAGGAGGCCCCTGGTGGTTCATCTATATGTGGCTCAATGTCCATATGCACAAATGCCTTCGGTTTGATTTCTTTGCACATCAATTTCCCAAAGACATCGCCGAAGATTATGAACGGGCCGACGATGAATCAGCAACTCACTCACCCCTCAACTATGGTGAAGCTGCCATAGTTCTCCCTGGCACCGGCTACAACGAAAACCAGATCGGCCGATTCTTCCAAACCTTGTATGATGGCCTCACCAAAGATCAGCGAGCTTGGATGCCTTATGAAGATCCAGAAACTAGATTCCCACACACCTTCCATCGTTTCGACGATGCTCTCAACAAGGATAATGGCTTGATGATGGCAATCATCACTCCGAGGGCCATCCCAGTGAACACCTTTGGTAGTGGGAAAAACACCAAGCCCACCTTTACAACCCATCGGTACTAGCTCGCCAACAAGCTTTTGGCCAACTGCCGATCAGACTCTTTTACGCCGATGTGGTGAAGTCAAGGGAGATCATAACCAGTGGGCTTGAACGGATAAGGATAGCCCAACTCTAGCCAAATGCTGATACGACGGACGTCGATCTATCGGCCTGGGTGCCAGCTCTCTTTATTACTCAGTTGTACAAACATTGGTGGGAGGAATGGAAGGAGCTTCTGTTCAGTGCATCGGCCCATACATACCGCAGCATGATCGACCCCGACTATAAAGTCCCCGATAACATTGTAAGTCTTTTACCGATACTTTGATTCCTCTGTTATTTCTGATCCTATTGGCAACTTATTTGTTTTCTGTTTATTTCAACAGGTCGATAACCCAGTACCGACAATCAGCAGGAGTGGAAGGTCGATCGAACTCCTTCCATCAGGCCCAATCTCTCTGATCGGCCATAATGCACCAAGCCTAGCAGTCCTGATGCATCGGAATGTGCGCTTCAAGAAGACCACCAAACGATCGAAAGTATCCCCAACGTTTGCTGTTGCCACCCTAGCACAAGCTTTCAAGGTAAAACTCTTAACAATAATTTTATACCGAATTCATCCCACACTCACTTCATCCTTTTAGGGCACATCGGCTGCAACAAGAACTTCATCGGTAATTTTTATCCTTCAGCTAACTTCCATTGGTTATTCTTTTATATTTCTACCCATAAAACTTTGGTTGTTGTAACAGCAAACCAGTAAATTGGCTAAGACCAGAAGCGCTCAAACGTCAAGTGCCGATGCCCCCCAGCCCAGCCAAGCTCCGACCAAGAGAAAGGGTCCCAAAAGTACCAAGACCCAGCCAAAGTGCTAGAAGACAGCACCATCCTCTCCTCCTCGTCCAGTATCTCCGATCCAGGTAGCATCATCCCCTTCTCCACCGGAAACTCAGACACAAGAAGCAACTTCTCCCCCTCAACTAGCACTTCAGCCACAAGAAGCACCAGCCGACGTTTCTGAACAGATTGCCGATCTGGCTGATCTGGGCACATCATCGGCAGCTCCCTCAAAACAGATCATCATCATACCCCCTCAAGGTAAAGTACTAACCATAGAATTATTACCGATGAATTTGTTTCACAAACTATAATCATCTGTGTAACTTTCCACTTGAAGTCATTTCATCGGCAACTTCAGCCGATCAAACCATAGTACCAACTGCATCTTCACACCAGAGGCATGAAATCACTTTGAAGCAAGTAAGTTATTTGATCTCTAGCCTTTATATTATTAATACTTGATCTTTGAGCAACTCATCCTCTTTCCCTTTTTAGGAACAGGACTCTCCAAATAGCTTGTTCTCTTTTGCCATCGACATTTCCGATGATGAAGGCGAAGAAGCAAGCTCTTCTCAGGCAGTGGGAATCTCATCGGCAGAGATTAAAGCTAAGTTGGAAGACTTGTTGGCCCTGTTGCATCAAGACACGGCCTAGCTAGTAGACAATTCCGATCTGTCCAAAGCTTTGTTCAAGACCCTCCGTGGTCAGATTCTAGCCGATGCCGAAGAGATCCTCTTTCAAGCTACCCACTTGGAAAGCCGTCAGCTTCAGTACCAGAAGGCTACTCAGCATCTCGCCGACAGAGTTGCTTACTCCTGGCTTGCGGAGGAAATGATGCAGGTAAAACGCACTGCCGATGAGAAGCACAAGAGCATCGGCGTCCTGCAATCCTCTCGAGATGCACTAAAGCAAAAGATTTCTGATTTATCGGCAAGAAGGGAAGCCTTGTTGGCTGAACTTAAACAAGTGGAAGAAGCCCTGATTCAAGCTCAGCAAGAAGAAAGTCAACTGCCTGAAGCGCTCAAAATCCTCCAACAAGAAATAGATACTCAAGCCCGGAAGGCGCTTGATATGAGGAAGAAGCTGAAGCCAGTTGAGGGTTCTCCCGATGAAGATACTCAAGAAATAGAAAAGGCCAACTAGATACGTCTGCATGCCATATCAACCTTACAAGGTCTACTGAATCTGTGAATTCTTCATCGGCAACTTGCTTAGCTTTGCTTTCATGAACCTTAGTCATTTTGGTCTAGCCAATAGGATTGTTATCGGCATTAAAACTTTATGCATGGTTCCAGATACACTTAACATCCCGTCCAGTCGATAGGAATGTTATCGGCATTTAAAGTTTCATGCAATAATCCAAATACTTGGGTAATACTTCTTTAAATATTTTCCATTTAATGCCTTGGGAAATTCGACTCCTTTGAGAGTTTCTAAAATATAAGCATTGCCGGGAGCATATCGATTTATCCGATAAGGACCTTCCCAATTAGGAGACCACTTTCCAAATTTTGAACTTTTAGTCCCAATCGGTAGAATTAATTTCCATACCAAATCCCCATCAGCAAACTCCTTGACTTTCACCTTTTTATCATACCATCTAGCAACTCTCTTTTTATTTTCTTCTATGCTTATCAAAGTCTCAATCGATGCTCTGCCAATCCATCCAACTCATCTTTCATCAAAGTGGCATAGTCATCGACGGTTAGTTGATCTTGAGAAAACAACCATCTGGAACCAACTTTAATTTCCCATGGCAATACCACATCATGCCCATACACCAACTGATAAGGTGATACTTTGGTGGAACCATGACACGCCATCCGATATGACCATAAAGTTTCATTCAACAATGTATGCCATCTTCTAGGATTTTCTTCAACTTTCCATTTAATAAGCTTAATAATTCCTTTGTTAGAAGCTTCGGCTTGTCCATTAGCTTGGGCATAATAAGGAGAAGAATTCAACACTTTAATTCCCATACCGATTGCAAATTCATCAAACTCTCCCGATGTAAACATAGTACCCTGATCGGTAGTAATTGTCTGGAGAATACCAAATTGGTAAACAATATGCTCCTTTACAAAATTGATCATATTAGCTGATGTCACTTCCTTCTAGGGAATAGCCTCAACCCATTTAGTGAAATAATCTGTGGCGACTAAAATAAATTTATGCCCTTTGCTTGATGGCGGATAAATTTGACCGATGAGATCAATGGCCCATCCCCAGAACGGCCATGGTTTAATAATAGGATTCATGGCCGATGCGGGCACTCTCTGAATATTGCCAAACTTCTGACATCCTTGACATCACTTGAAATATTTAAAGCAATCTTCAAGTATAGTCGGCCAATAATATCCGTTTCTCCTAACCATCCATTTCATCTTGAAAGCCGATTGATGTGCTCCACATACTCCTTCATGAATTTCACCTATCAAGCTTCTAGCTTCATCATCACCTAAACACTTGAGCAAGACTCCATCTACCGTCCGATAATACAATTCTTCTTCAAGGAGTACATACTTTGTGGCTTGAAACCTAACACGCCTCTCAACTTTCTTGGATGGATCTTTTAAATAGTCAATAATTTCCTTTCTCCAATCATCGACACCGACTACCGATAATATGTCCAAGATGTGTTGAAATCCCAAGGCGTGTTGAGCTAATCGATTTGCTTCTTCATTATGCAACCGAGGAATATGCTCTAATCGAAAATCTTTGAATTCCCTTAACGGTTGCATGGATCTTTCATAATAGGCTATCAAAACCTCACTCCAGCATTCATAGATTCCAATCAGCTGATTTATAACAAGCATAGAATCACCAAAAATATCAACAGCATCAGCATGGATCTCCTTCAATAATTCCAATCCTTTGATCAGAGCTTGGTACTCAGCTTGATTATTTGTTGATGTGGCGACAATCGACAAAGAGAATTCATACTTCTTTCCCCGAGGGGAAATTAATACTATTCCAATCCCTACCCCCGGTCACATGTAGATCCATCAAAGAAGAGCGTCCAAGGAATGATTTCCAAAGCATTCGCTACTCCACAATGTTGAGTTACAAAATCAGTCATAATATGTCCTTTAATCGCTTTAGCCGATTCATAACGTAGATCAAATTCCATTAATGCTAATATCCATTTACCGATTCTACCACTCATAATCGGCATTGATAACATATATCAGACCACATCGTCCTTGCATATAACAGTGCATTCGGCCGATAGCAAGCAGTGTCTCAATTTGATGCACGAAAAATATAAGCATAAGCATAGTTTCTCAATTACCGAATACCTAGTTTCAGCGTCCACCAATCTTCTACTTAGATAATAAATCACATGCTCCTTCCCTTCAAATTATTGAATTAGGGCTGAACCAATGACCATCCCATCGGTAGACAAATATAATCTAAAGGGCTTTCCTTGTTGAGGTGGAATCAAAATGGGAGGACTTGTCAAATAATTCTTGATCTCATCCAATGCTAACTGTTGCTCCTTTCCCCACACAAATTCTTGATCGGCTTTTAACTTAAGTAAAGGACTGAAAGCACGAATCTTACTAGACAAATTAGATATAAATCCCCTGATGAAATTTATCTTACCGATCATTGATTGAAGCTCAGTTTTATTGGTTGGAGCAACTATCTTGTTGATGGCGTTAATTGATCTCCTACTAATTTCAATCCCCCTTTGATGCACCATAAAACCAAGAAATTGTCCTGCCAATACATGTTGACGGTCCTTAATGCTCA
>Ga0182004_10004554_pt1 | contig 11192 bp, 6 predicted proteins | sample Sormic07211540_1_FD_120479 | JGI IMG/M metagenome (GOLD analysis project Ga0182004, IMG submission 120479) | Endophyte microbial communities from Sorghum bicolor roots, Mead, Nebraska, USA - 072115-40_1 MetaG | ecosystem: Host-associated > Plants > Roots > Unclassified | place: USA: Nebraska...
CCGCAGTCAAACCGTGTCAGCTATTTCCTTGTTTTAAGCTTTGCATGTCATTACTTTCCGTCTGTGCTTGCTGAGTTCGACATGAACTCACCCTTGCTATTTCCCCCCCCCCACACCCCAGTGTGTAGTAAAGTGCTGCTCAGAGGAAGGACAAATGTGTCATAGAGTTTTCTAGAAGCTTATCAGAAGTGCTTGGCGTACGGAGCCCCCAGTCAGCCATCCCTGAGAAGAATGGAGCCTGAGAAGAGAAGTTTAGCTACTGTTTCCGCGTACTCTGATAGTTGTAAGTGTTATTATAAATATGTTTTCCGTTATATATAACATTGTTTCTGATATTTCTATTCTTTTGTTGTATGTGTGGACTTTCTGGACACACATATGATGACTCTGGTCTTCTTTTAAAAGCCAGGGTGTTATAGCATGTGCCCTTAAGGGTAAAGAAACTGCGTTCATCCCCTTGTCCCCTTCTTTCCTCCACACATCCTTACACATGGAGGGGCTGTTTTGCATCCTGTCCTCGCGTGGGCGTTCTTGCTAGGCATGTGCATCCCACCCCAGGTGATCAAAATCGAATGGCTGGGAGCGCTGCCTGGCTCCGGAGCTGCATGGGAGGCAGAATCCAAATAGATAGAAGTGCTTATAGGTAGGGATGAAAACGGATCAGACACAAACAGATATCACTAATATTATATTTGTTTTTATATTTCTGACCGAATTTAGATTCGAATACTGATAGTGTGAACTATGCCGGATAGGATACGATTAGATGTCGATGTTATAAATATACAATTTGAGTATTCAGATACGGATACGGTATCAGATATTGAATATCCAAACTCAGACACACACGGATATAAACCTCTCTAAACAGATTTGGTCTTAAATACGGTTAGAAAATATCCATACCGTTTTCACCCATAGTAGTAGGGAGTGCTATGCGCAGCTCCTCAACGGTGGGGGCGCACCGGGTGGAGTGCCTCCTTGGCAGCCACAGGGTGGAATGGCGGCTCCGCGAGCTGGCATGCTCCTCTCTTCCTCAAGTCCACTTGAACTTTTACATATATTAATATTAATATGTATACACTATGTGTCTTGCATGCATAATTATATTTGATTTCTTGCATAAATATACATATTTGATCCCTGTACATACATAAATATGTATATTTTTTTAAAAAATACTTACTTGAATAGTTATTTTTTTATATTAGGCATATAATAGTTTTGGTGATACAGTACAAAGTTATGTAAACCGCCTAACTCTGTTTAAAGTTCTAAACAAATTGCTATCTTCTGTTACTACTAAACTTATTTCCTAAACTTAAAACAAACGCTTTGCAAAAATCTGAGTCATCAATCCGGTATACAACGTGGAGGGAATTTTGTAGAAAGAAAGAAGAACGCCGGAGATGCGACATGCAATTTGTTGATAAAACCGTTGCACATGCGTCCATTACTAAGGACGTGTGTGGCTTTCGAAAAAAGAAGATGACTTAGGGTGCATTTGATAGGAATTCAGATTTTCTCAAGAAATGTGATGATGAATTAGAATTAGTTTTTGAAATTTTTGGTTGGTAGGCGCTAGATTCTAATTCAGAAAGACAAACTGTTTTTCTCATAAAAATCATATAAATAAAAAAATTCTTAAAAAGATTCAAAAAAATTTGTGGATGACGAAAAACATAAATACAAACCATTTTAACTTGTTTCACTTTAAAAGGAATGATAAACAAACAAAATACTGTTGTTAGAAGGGAAGGGAGGCAAAAGAAATGGTACTAGAATCATTACGAAACCAAGTATGCAGCCGATTCTAGTTTCTAGGCAAGAACGAGAAACGTTTCTAGCCTGAAATGTTTCACCATCTCACCGTTTGGCATGGATTCTTGGGTTCCAGACAAGAATCTGAGACGTTTCTCCTATCCAAATGGCCAAGTTATATACTACCTCGATGTTAAGCTTTTTTTTTCTTTCAATTAATTATATATTATAGTCTTCTGAATATGTAGCCCGATTATTGTTTCATAATTAAATTACTCAAAATACGATCTTAATATATAGTTAGCAGTCACATTATGTAGACATGCATAAAGTCTGTGGTAATATGCCAAAATTCTGGCCTGTTTGGATCCTTGGAATTGATATATGGAATATAATTGATTGTTAGGCATACAAGAAATATACTTATAAGTTACATTTTTATTGTAGAGAAGTTAGTTAAAAAGTATGCTATAAGTTGGAGAATAGAGTTATAGCATAATGATTTATAGAATCCATTTTCATCTCTCACCCTACAAATTTGAGATAGGCTTATTTGTGAGCTTAAGAAAGTTATGGAATATCAAATTCCAAGCCAAATAACCTAATCCATTATGTAGATTTCAATTACTCTAAAATGAAGGGATCTAAACAGCCCCTGACCGCTTCTACAGGAAAAGCCCAAGAGCCAAAAATTGCTATCTTTTTTTGTAATTCCAGTTGTCTGTTCTTGTAAAATCAAAACATGTGAACTCTGTGAAGTCATCCTTTCCACAGCATGAGTTCCTAGTGGCCAGACTTCATCAAGACCTGGGACAGGGATCGAGTTTGAAACGCACTGACCAATGCAAGTGACCAGGACTAGCTAGTTGCTTTTCAAGTCCTGCGACTGCGAGCTAGCGGTGACTCAACTCACATGTGTTTGAACCCATGTACACATTCTGAAAAACATGGGAGGAAGGAAACCTTTGACAGTTACGTAGCATGCCCGTGTGTGTTGCATATATCCATTCGTCAAGGGACAGGCTGCGCCGAAGATTCTGAATGAAGCATCTCAAACGGCTCGGCAGATATCGATGACCATTATTTTCTGTTTTTTCATGTGGGAAACTGTTGGCTATGTGTACGTAATGCAAAGTTTTAAGTTTTTTTTTTTCTGAGGCGCCATGACTTGAATTTGACAGGGTGACAGACACACTATGCCAAGCTAGGCTCTAACCGTTCGATGATCAGTTAGTCGTCAGAACTACTCAGTAAGAACAGCTGAATTGTATGCATTTCTTCAGTGGTTGTGACAAATCTGACCTGAGCTGGCAAATACGACTGCTGAGCAGGAAAATACGGACGCTATGACTAGTACGCCATCGTAATGACTGCTACTTTTCTTGTGTAGTGTTTCCGTCATTCTATGCACATGCTGTACAAATTGTCCTTGTATAATAGTGACATACAGTAGTAATTGTGAGGGAAAAAGGCAATACGTACTGTAATTTCATGGAGAGGCGGCATGCGTATTTAATTTGGTGTATATATTTGGGCCAATAAAATGATGCAATGCAACTATCCCCTCCTACATCCGACTGCTATTTGGCACATATATATCCTTAGTACAATAAATAATCATCGATATAGTATAGCAAATAAAACAGCAATTGGAGTACGCCATAAATAATCATCGATATAGTATAGCAAATAAAACAGCAATTGGAGTACGCCATACTATAGAAAGACGACACACCTTGTTCGAACACAGGATCTAACAAGAAGATGCCATGTAAGTTTCTCATAAAAAAAGAAGGCATGTACAACCAGAAGCTAGGCAAATTCGATAAGAAAATACATAAGTGGATGGGCGTTCTTAATTTACACAAGTGGATCATCACCTTGTGCAGGGCGTTGATTAGGTTTGGGCCTGCAAGGATAGTAGCATAAGATGGGCTTATTTTGTTGGGCTTGAAGCCTTTAGCTATCAATCAAATGGCTCCAACACGTTGAGTGGTTGCGAGACAAATTACCCATTGGACCGAACTAAATTCCAGAGCACAACGGAAAGTTTAAAAAAAAAAGAAACGGCCCACGAACAACATCGGGCGCACACAGAAAAAAAAATAGACAATAATCACGCGGCTCTCGATTCCCAAATTGGCGACAAGTGACGGGAAAAAAAATCGACTGATAAGTTGAGAAAATTACTCAAGTAATTAATGATTAGAGATTGCGTTGTAGAGCTAGGGTCATGGAGCATGTGCTTAAAAAGCTTTTTTTTTCGTGAACCTGCACGATATTGCAAAGTTCCATGCATGTTATATATCTTAGTATTTAATCAACAAAATAAACCCTCACATTAATTTCCTAGGCTAAGAAATTACCATGTTGACCAAAGGGAATAGACTTAAAGTGCCTCTCTACATATTTTTGTGCTATGATGAAGAGCGATAGCACATAACCACCGACATGTAACTATTCCAAACCCTTCTACCTTAAATACAAAAATGTGCAAGTCTTTTTTATATTCGAAAAAAATATCTCATTGCGTAAAAACTTACCTAAAATACACTTTACCATGTCATTATTAAAAAATGACCTCCATATGTTTAGGTAAGTGATTTAATCATTGTCTTGGAATCAAACAAGATTGAAGTTGTTGTTCAAGTTATATCTATATCAAATATAAAATAAAAGTCATAATAGTTCCATGAAAGAGTTTTAAAAACATGACAAGTGCGTATAAATAAGATCAAACCATAAGTTCTGACAATGTCAACTAGCTAGGCAACTAATCTGCAAAGCTAACTATAAAAACTTTCACATATGATGATGAAAAAGAAATGTCAACGAAGCCAGTAATATGCAAAATTTGATGAAGTGAATTGTGTAATAGGATATGAGCCATCATATCAAGTTTGGGCCTACATATAGCATAAAGTCATGGTGTTAGATAAAAATTAGATATAGCCACAGATCACTCGTGTAGTGGAACAACTATTTCTTGTGCCAATAAGTAAATAAAGGTTATGGATATGGGATATGGGATATGGGATATGGGAAACAAACAAATGAGAAGAGTGCAAACTAAGTAGCATAGAATGCATTCCTCGTTTTGGGGACATTCACACACCTTTAGTGCAAAAATATTACAAAGTGTCACCTCATGTTCCCATTCCCTTCAAGGAACATTGCTGCTAAGTTCATCCCTAGTGTGTATCCGCTCCTTCCTTTTGGTAATTGTTCAAAATGTGGATCCATCCCTGGCTCTTGGTATGGTACCTCTTAAGGATGATAAAGATTAAATAAACTTCAACATCATGCATCAACATATCTTATCATTGTAAGTTGCTATATTTTAGGTGCCTGAATTTTCAAAAAACAATCATAGACACACTAACTAGTACAAATAAAAGGACAACTACAAGAGACAATTTCAATTTTTTTCCCATAGTCAACACTAGTACACAGAGGTTCTGACCGCCGAAAGAAAAGTGTATTTCGCATCGTCTCTCAAAGATTGAGTTGTTCCGGTGACAGATTAGATTAGATGAGGATAGAGATGATTTGGGTACGGAGTCGATACGATATGTGGGCATCCGTGTTCATGTTGGTTTTGGTACATCTCTGGGGCATACGTGTTCACATCTGGTTTCTGTCGTAGCCTCGTGGGAGGCCGGCCGTGGCTGAGACGGATGTGTATTCCCTTCCCAGTGCTAAAATTATAAATAACGATACCTGGATTACTTCTGGTTAAAATACTATATCAGTATTATCTGTGCGCTTGTGGATTTCATATTCATTTCTAGAGAAGCATTTGCATTTATTAGTACCAGCATTTTTGGCGCCATGCTGGGAATGACAACCTAGCACTAAGTGGCGTTAGAAATGTCAATAAGTATTTTTGGCGCCGTTGCCAGGGAAGGTTGAAAGCCAATGGATAATGAGCATCACTGCACTCAATAATGTGATTGAGCACCGTCACCATTCTCTACTCATACAGCCTTACCCTTGTCTTTTGTCTATTCTATATATTTTATACAGAGTAATGTATGAAAAAGTCTGCTCTTCTTGATAACTATATTGATAATCCAGAAGCTTTATTCAGGAAGACCAGAGCCAAGTTGAAGAAAACCCAACAACCAACATCATCAACATCTCAACTTGAAGGTCTGTCGGATTCAGAAGATCGACCTTTTGTTCGAGACTTGACACCAGTGTTTGAAGTTATGGCAACCAAGACACTTCGCGAGTTCTCAGCTCCCACTATGGAGAACATCCGTACTGGACCAGCTGCGGACATTGACAAAGCTTTTGAGCTCAAGCCTGCGCTTATCAACATGGTGCAAGCAAATCAGTTCTGTGGGAAGGCCCATGAAGATGCTAATGCTCATCTCCAACACTTTCTGGAGATTTGCAGCACTTTCACTATCAAGGACGTCCCCAAAGATACTATACTATTTCGCCTCTTCCCATTCTCACTCTTGGGGAGAGCGAAGTAGTGGTTCTACGCCAATAAGGAGAAGAATACTACGTGGGCATTATGTTTCACCAATTTTCTGGCGAAGTTCTTCCCCATGGGCAGACCAATGCTCTCCGTGGGAAGATATCAAGCTTTCAGCAACAACATGATGAGACCGTTTCAGAAGCTTGGGAGCACTTCCAAGACTATATCCTTGAATGTCCTCATCATGGAATGGAGAATTGGCTGCTCATGCAGACATTCTATCATGGGCTCAGCAACAGCACTCGTGAGACCATGGATGCTGCTGTTGGAGGTGCATTCTTGTCACTCACTATTCCTCAAGCCACAGCTCTTGTGGAGAAGATGGCCTCCAACCTAGGTTGGAGTGAAGAGAGAACTCAGACCTGCAAGAGAGATGGAGGGATACACCAGCTCAAAGAGGTAGACATGCTGTTTGTCAAGATGGACTTGCTAATGAAGAGGCTCGATGAGAGAGCCACTGAGAAGAAAGAAGTCATGCATATACATGATGCTCGCATGACATGTGAAGAGTGTGGAGAAACTGGGCACACAGGTGCCAACTGTCCAGAGCTGAAGGAGGATGTGAACTACCTCAACAACAACAACAACTACTACTACTATCGTGCTCAGCAAAATCAAGGCTGGAATCAACAACAGAGGCCTAACTACTCAGGCAACTACTCAGGTAACTACCAAGGTAATAACTCTTACAACAATTTCAACCAGCCACCTTTGAGAGAGTTAGTGCTGAACCAAGGCAAGTTGATGGATAACCTATCCAAGAAGCTAGCATCCAATGACAAGACCCTAGAAACAATTAGCAATAGAAAGAATGGTTTTTCCAATGCTATCAAGAATCAGCTTAGTTTCAACAAAATGCTAGAATCCCAGTTGCAACAGCTTGCCAACTTTGTCCCCTCCACCGACTAAGGTAAAATGCCAGGCCAGCCGGAAGGATTAGAAACTGCAAATCTTGTAGATATATTCAATGCAGGAAGCTACGGGAGTGATCCATCAAGAGGATCATGGATTGACTCGACTCTACCAATCAAGAAGGGTGATCCAGGGAGGCCGGTCATCTTGATCTCCATTGGAAGTACTAACTTCAACGAGGCAATCTGTGACTTCGGTGCAAGCATCAACATCATGCCCAAGGTGATATATGAGAAAATGTTCAATTATCCTTTATTATACACAACCATGTGCTTGCAGCTTGCAGACCAGTCACTCCGCTTCCCTATGGGAATACTAGAAGACATATGTGTACGAGTGGGCAACTCGTACGTTCCTGCAGATTTCGTGGTAGTGGATACAGGCAGTGACGAAAGGTCCCCCATCATTCTGGGATGACCATTCTTGAACACTGCTGGAGCCATCATGTATGCCAACACTGCCAAGATCATCTTCAACATCAAGGGAAAGAGAGAAACCTTCTTCTTCAAGAATAGAGTGTTGCAATTCCCAGCACACCCTCAGCAACAGAACAATCAAAATAAGAAGAACAAGACCAAGAGTAAGAAGACCAAGAAGACGGAGACAGTAAGGATGGTCACTGCCGTCCACAGGGAGCACGACCACATGCTCAAGTCCCCACGTCTGATCAAGAAGGACGACCCAGGTGTCCTAACCATTCAATGCTCCATCAAAAGAAGCTCCTTCAATAAAGCTATCTGTGACACCGGATCGGGTGTCAACATAATGACTAAGGTAACTTATGAATATCTATATGGTACTATGCCTTTGGAACCTACCTATGCGCAGCTGCAGATGGCAGACCAGACATTTCGCTTCATCGAAGGAGAAGTGAAAGACATCCCCATTCAGATCGATGACCACTATGTCCCCACAGACTTCCTAGTCGTCGACATGGGAGATGACTACGATCCTCCTATCATCCTAAGGAGACCATTCCTTGTCACAGAACCGACCAATTTACATAAGCACAAGTATGCATTATCAACGCCAAGGCGTCGACAAACACACTTGAGCACATGTAAATCCGGTAGTCATCCGAAACCTTGAAGGATTTCAAACATTTTTCCATTACAACCAGGAATCGTAATAAGTTCAACATTCATCATCCACATACACACATAGATAAATTACATCGGAGTTCAAGTCAAATTATTACAAACCAAGTTTAAGTTCAACATTTTTGCGGAAGCTTAAGTTCAACCCTACAACAACTTAGACTAACAGAGTGCCATGTCCACGCCCATTTCCAACCAAAAGCATAAGGAGGTGAGAAGGGATAACTGGTTGTGCCTTCAGCCTATTCATCTCCCAGGGCGGGGTAGAAGCACGTGGCACAATAGCCATAAAACATCTCACCATCTGCAACAACATAGGGATAAACCCTGAGTACGAGGTTGTACTCCGCTAGACTTACCCGTCCAACTGAAAAATAAGATGACTCTTAAGGAGTATGCAAGGCTATATAGTGGTCTGGCTTGACTCAACCATTTGCATAAGAGCTTGAGCTTATTAAACATGCTTAATAAAGCGATCTGCATAGCTTTTAAGCTTAACATTTATCCTTCATAGTAGTATGATATTTAGCTTATCATTTTAGTACAGCCTATCGTTATGCTATGTTTGCACTTGCACTAAACATCACAAAGTAGAAGCATAAAAGCAATCATCCTTACTCATGGTTGATCATCTCCCCATATTAACATTGATAACATAACCCATAGTTGTTCCACCTTCCCCGTGCTCTTATCAAGTTATTCCTATCCAGGAACGTGATTCGAATATATTACTAACCAGCTGGCGATAATTTCTCACACAAACCCAGACATGCCACCGGGAAGGCACCTTAGGTCACCGTTAACTCGTTCAGTTAGAATGATCGGGATTAGCAGGAACCACTCGTGCCCAGGACTCCAACGGCTGCCTCTAGTTGGGTACCAACATCAGTCTTACCACCGCGTCCTGTCCCACCCCAACACCAGCACAGTGCGTCCAGCAGGCCAAAACCCGACCCAAACAGAGCTACTAGGCTTCGGGGTGCCATATCACCACCTAAATGTGAGAAGCGTTCAAATTGACCGAGTTTCGAAGTAAGGCAGAGTTTCTTAACCCGTTTGGTTATGTTTCAATACTTCCTTTCCGATCCAACCATATGTGAGTTCAACCCTAATCTCGCGGATGATTAAACCGAACGATCCGACTTCTACCGTGTCATTAAGCAAGGCTAAGCATTACTCGTCCTACACTTAATCCAGGGTAAGTATATCAAGTGGTCAAGGTAGGGTAATGCATCAAAGGTGTCATTCAACGCCTATCACTTAATGCAGCATAAACAATAAGAGGACGCAAGTTAGTTTTGGCAAACCGAGGGAGAATGCTCCGGGGCTTGCCTTTCTCGAAAGAGCTTGGCTGGTGATCCGGGCACTCCGGCAGGTCAGCGTCGGGCTCCTCCTCGACTGGTCCTTGCTCCTCTACCTCTTGCTGGTCTCCCCCTTCCTATCCCCGGGAACCAACAATGGCATGTGGTCTGACGATCCTATATGATGCATCGTTTGTTTGAGTATACATGTCGTAATACAAAATAGTTGTCGATGGTTGATGCACATGAATGAGATGTCACGTCTTAGGATAAACAACATTGAACTAGCATCACATGACATAGTAGCAAACAAGTCTCATAAACACTATGTCCCATGATAGAATTTATAAATCAATTATAACTAGATGCTAGCACCATATTCATCATGACTAAGTCAACAACCCACTTTGATTGTAAATTGATCCTAACATGATTATCAGTCATCACTCACCACAAGGATCATCCAAACCCCTAGCATTATCATACCATGACCCCTAAATCAACGCATAATTAACCCGTAAATATAAGCTAGGTGTAACTACAACCCCCAGCTCGACATGTCATAAAATTCTGGAAAAATTACAGTAGTATAATCAGGTTCATTTTAGCTTGCTGTCCAAGTTTTATCCCACTTGGACTTATGGTTAAAGCTACACAAAATTCACAAGCTAGCAACTCATAATAGCCCTTTAATGACCCTAAATTACTTTGTACTATGTAGCATGGCAAACACAAACTCTAATCATCTAGATGGTTCCTCATCAGCAAAGAACCATCACACAAAATTTATCAACATCAAATCCTAAGTAGATTAAGCATGGTGAATTTATTTGTTATCACTAGCTATTAGCACCCTCTAAAGCATCATCAAATTCCTACACATAACATGATCATGTTATAACTTCTATAGACACTACATCACCAAAGATGAGCATAGCAACCAGAATCATAATTTTTGGAGCAATCCAGATTTAGTTATGAATTATCAAAGATTAATTCAAAACCCCCCTTTGAATCAATTTTAAATCAACTTGCACAGGAAAGTTTCTCCAAAAATCCCCAAATTAATTCACAGCATAGATCTCATCAAAATATGAATTTATCCCCGCTGTCTGTGCTGCGCTAGATCCACCCGGGTCTCGTACCCAACACCTCCTGGCCACCTGGCCTCCCGACTGCCAGCTGGGCCCGTGGGCCCGTGGGCCCACTGGCCAGCGAGCCAGAGGCAGGGGAGCCACCTGCCGACGGCGAACCTCGCCGGTGGTGAGGTTTTGGACCCCGTGGGTTACGCCTGTGGGGTCCCCGGCTCGAGGCGGATCCGATGGTTCCCAGAGCGGGCTCGCTGGTCCACCGGAGCACACCTCACCAGCGGCCATGGCGCGCGGTGGAGGCAGCTCGATGGCGGCCCAGCAAACCTTGTCGTGGTCGTCCAATCGGGCGGCACCTTCTCGCCCCAGGGGTTCCCGCGGCCCTTGCGAGCACAGAGGCGCGGCCGATTTGGGCCTTGGCCAGTCTCAATAGACTTTAATTCTGATAACCATTTAGGAACATACCAAAATATAGCAAACATGTTTTCAAAGCATGGTTTGGTAGACTGGTGTAGTTACGGATCAACACTCATCGCATTGCTTC
>Ga0182004_10004555_pt1 | contig 11191 bp, 12 predicted proteins | sample Sormic07211540_1_FD_120479 | JGI IMG/M metagenome (GOLD analysis project Ga0182004, IMG submission 120479) | Endophyte microbial communities from Sorghum bicolor roots, Mead, Nebraska, USA - 072115-40_1 MetaG | ecosystem: Host-associated > Plants > Roots > Unclassified | place: USA: Nebraska...
ATATATATATACATATATGTAGATGTGTAATAAAATCTACGTACAACCGACTTATAATTTAGAAAGTAGTGAGTATATTAACGTATCTTTACATAACAATATCCCCCCATATAGGCTATGCATGCTTCGTTGATTTAGTTTACAGTGGCAACTACTGTTTACCTGGTCTGACGTACGTGCAGAGCTCATCATCGGCGAGCCAGCGGCAGGGTCCCCGGCGAGCGCATGCCAAGCCTGGCCAGACGACGGCGCCGCTGCCCCAGGTCGCATTCGTGGACCTCGTCGACTCAGACGACGACACTGTCGTCGGCGTCGACGTCGAGGAGCTGGACTTGGAGCTCAAACTATAGAACGAATTAGATTTCCTGTCAAATTGTTGATGATATATCCAACAATGTGTTCAATTCTTTATTTGCATAGAAGCCGTCAAAATTCATTGTAACTATAGTACACACCTCAAGTGTGCCGTACGTAGATTCCCTTTGTATAGAGCAGTTTGGTTACACAGGAATGCCTTCTAAGTATAAATAAATAAAAATAAATTGATTTGATACAAACTTCGTGTAAATAAATAATTTGATTTAATATCGTGTAATAGAAAACAAAAAAGTCGTCTTGATGATGCGTTGACGTAAACTTTGCACAGCGCCTTCCACCCGGCCCTGTCCGTACTATAAAAGCACTCCTCCCCCCCAATTTTAATATAAACCATATATTTAAATAAAAAATAAAATAAAGGCTCGACGCCTCGACGTCGTCGTCACCTCTCTCGCCGTCCACCAGTCACGGCGAGCGGGCGGCGTCGGCCGTCAGCGGCGGCCGGGGGTTCACCACCATGCCTGACCCCACCGCCAAACCCCCCTCGCCACGGCCCCGCCGCCGCCGCAGGCTCTGCGGCCTCTGCCTCGGCACCGCGCTCCTCGCGCTCCTCGTCTCCGCGCTCGTCCACGCCGTCGCCTCGCCGCCGCGTCGTCCCGCACCCGGCCCGGCCTCCGCGCGCTTCTCCGTCGTCATAGACGGAGGCAGCACGGGCACGCGGGCCCACGTCTTCGCCACGGGGCACGACGGCCGCCCGGATCTGGCGCGCTCCACCGTGATGCGCGTCTCACCGGGCCTCTCGTCCTTCGCCGCCGACCCGGCGCGGGCCGGGGAGTCTCTGAAGCCGCTGATAGATTTCGCGAGGGATGAGATTGTCGGCTCGGGAGGCGCCGCTCGGGAGGCGGAGGTGCGGCTCATGGCTACCGCAGGGCTGCGCCTGCTCGAGGAGCGCGCCCAGGAGGCGATCTTAGCGTCCTGCAGGGACGTACTACGAGCCTCTGGGTTCCGATTCGAGGACGCGTGGGCCAAAGTGATCCCAGGTACTGCTTTCGCCTTGCCATTTTCTGCTTCCTGAGGGAAGTGATTGTACTTTAGCTCTAAAAAATGCTCGGTAGCTGATTGCATTGTGGATAGGGGATTGGGTGATTAAATGAGATGACAAATAATTCAATGAATTGGAAATGCTAACTGATTTAGAATGTGTATGTAAAGAGAGCGCCAATTGCTGCTGGTTCTTTGTTGCAAGCTTGCAATAGATGTGAGCTGATGGGTTTGGAAATGACTAGTAGAAATATGTAATGGCTATGCAGCTTTGGCATTTCTGTTGGTTGAGTAACAGACAAAAACAAATGGAATCAAAATGCTGGAATGCAGCAATCTAAAATAATCTGCACAGTGAAAATTAATACTATAAGCATAAAAATTCGTTGGGGGTATGCCCTTTTGTGTTATATTAGCTAAAATACTTTCAACTTGTTTGCTTACACTTGCTGGTACCTCTTTTACAGGCTCGGATGAAGGTATCTATGCTTGGGTTGCGGCAAATTATGCTCTTGGCAGACTTGGAGGGGATCCTAACAAAACCGTTGGAATAATTGAACTTGGGGGCGCTTCAGCTCAGGTTCAGCGATGAGTGCATACACAGTTTGTGATCCCTCTGGGATCTTGGATCTTGTTTAAATACAATGAATGCTAATGAGTCCCTGATAGTGCACTAAAATTCAAAAGGACTCTCACTTACTTGAAATTACGATTTCTGTAAACTTTATAAATGCCTTCAGTAATATAGGATGGCCAGATTCCACTTATGGTTTCTTGATGTCAATACATATAATAGATTTTTTTTTTCTGGTCATATTCCAAAAATATGTTTCTTTACCAAAGTAACTGTTGCTGTTTTGTTTCAGCTTACCTTTGTTTCTGATGAAGTACTTCCACCCGAACTGTCATATAATTATACTTTTGGTGAAAGAACATACACTCTCTATACCAACAGCTTTTTAAACTTTGGTCAAGTGAGTTATTTATATCCACTGACTCTTCCACTTTGTATAACCTTGTGAATCCTACAATAGATTAACCGGCTGATGAATCATTTACTTCTGCAGAATGCAGCTCAAGACTCATTTCATGAAATGCTGAGGTCAAGAGGTATTTATTTGGATTTAAATTTTCCTTACTCTATACTCTATGAATATATCTAGTCTAGACTTTAGCACTATTGTGAGCTTTGTGCTGAGACCTTGTGGCGTCCTGTTCCTGTGTCACTGGGGACATGCATTAGACCTAGGAGACTAGGCATAACTAAGACCTTATGATGTCCCATGGCATTGAAGACACTCCTGGATGCCTCAAAAAACAATGCTTGCAACTATAACTAGGAATTCAGCACCTGATGTACAAGAGAACTAAGTCTCACAAAATATATATTCTGAATGAAGAGTTCATTCACACCGTCACACAACTAGACGCTACTTCATGAACACAGTGCCTATAAGTAATTCTTACTGCAATTATTTTGGTATGCTATGTAAGTACAAATGTACCTGGACCATAGTTATAGAATAGGAGCCATTTTAGCAGTTTTATGAAGTGGGCACTTGACTGAAATTTTCTGAAGCAGTTACTCGTTCCATTGGCTTATTGTATACTTGGTAACTAAACAGAGTGTAAGATGTGTGGGAAACAGGAAGGGATTAATAGGTTGTGTTTTCTATAGTTGCATTATAGTCTATGGAGATACTAAGTACTAATTACCAAGCGAAGTAGCTCTTTAAGTTCACCACCCGCATTTGCAGGCTCTTCCAAAAATGGTACACTTGCTGATCCTTGTGCTCCCAGAGGATATTCACGCAATGAAGAAGTGATGGTGAGGATGAGCAGCACTTCAAGGTCAACATTAGAGAATCAATATGTTGATAATGGGACTGGAAACTTTACTGAGTGCATATCTTCTTCGCTGCTGTTACTGCAAAAAGGAAAGGGTAAGAAATATATGCAAAACTACAAATCTTTGTTCAGTTGTTCACATACACTGACATAAAAATCACTTGAAGATAGCTGTTTTTCACTGATGCACCAAGTCAATACCTTTTGCAAATCTCGTGCTCTTCAAATATTTTGCCTAACTGTTTCTGAATTAGTATACCTGAACAAGCTCAATTTAGCATGATGTCTTACAGATTAGTGCCACATGTATCTCATATAAATGCAGAAAAGTGCCAGTATCAACATTGTCACCTGGGACCTACTTTCGTACCTGAGCTGCGTGGATACTTCTTGGCAACTGAAAATTTCTATTTTACTTCAAAGGTCCATTACATGTTTCTTTTTTCCTTTTGCATGTCAACCTTTTCTTCTGACACTTCTAACTCCTGTACATTGTCTGTCAGTTCTTTGGACTTAAGAAGTCGTCATCACTATCTGATTTTATGTTTGCTGGAGAACAATCTTGCAATCAGGATTTGTCCACTCTTAGAAAAAAGTATCCTAATAGGTCTGATGAAGATTTTTCACGGTATTGCTTCTCGATGGCATATATTGTGGCTCTACTGCATGACAGTCTTGGTGTACCACTGGATGATAAGAGGCAAGCATATTGAGTACATCATAGTGAAATTTACTCCCAAGTGATCTCATATGCTCATCTAATTTAATTTTCTACTGATCAGGATTGAGTATTCAAACCAGGTTGGAGACGTTCAGGTTGAATGGGCTCTAGGAGCTTTCATCACATTGATGCAAAATACAAGTTTAAAGCCATTGCACACCGCCGCAGAACCAATCCATAGCAATAGACCATTGTTTGCTGTGCTGGGAATGTTTCTTTTATGTGGAGTACTTTTTGTATCAAGATGGAGGAAGCCCAAGACGAAAATCATATATGACTTAGAGAAAGGCCGATACATCATAACACGCATCAGCTGATGCTGAACCTTGTGCAGAAGAACTATATTTATACGACAGGAATAGATGTTGTTGTGTTGTACAACAATGTACGAGTTCAATTCTTTGTGTTTTATCTTAGGTAGCAGAGTTGGGTGGGTGGAGCATGGAAGATAGCACATTTTGTGCGTATAGAAGAATGTGTAGGACAATTTGTCATGTGTTAATTGAATTATTTTGATAAATAAATATAGTTTTTTTGTTTCATCTTATGAGCTCGATATGTCTCACACAACAATTTGTCATGTGTTAATTAAATTCTTTTGGTGAATAAGTATAGTTATTTTGGTTCACGTTATGAGCCTGGCATTTCTCAGATACACATATATTGAGATACTGTAATTGCAGTCAAAGTTTGTGGTGACTGGTGGAGTTCATGAAATTATGGAAACTAGAATCTTGTGCCATACTGGGATGCAAATTCAATCATGCAAGCTGGACTTGTTGTCTCCCTTTTGTCTCTGCTCTGCAAAAGTTCATCTCAGTTATTATTGCGTTAGTTGCAACATGTCAAGATGGCCGAGTTGGTCTAAGGCGCCAGTTTCAGGTACTGGTCCGAAAGGGCATGGGTTCGAATCCCATTCTTGACATTTACTTTTATTTGTTCTAAAACATTTCTGTATTATGCTTTTCCCTAAATCAACCTCTGTACTTGCAGAGTTCCTTTTGTCTTTTATTATGCTAAACTTTTGTGTTTTGCTCTTTCCCAAATGAACCTGAGTAATTTAAAGCAGTCTTTTTCGTTTTTTGTGCTAAACTTATGTGTTTTGCTCTTTCCTGAATATGAACCTTAGTACTTTAAAGCAGAGTTCTAGCCGTCTTCAATACAAGAGTAACCACATGTAACTAGTAAAAAATTGTTCTGGCCTTGATTTATTGTGAAAGATTTATTGTAAAAAATTGTTCTGGTCTTCAATACAAGAGTAACCATATATATATAGATACTACTATGCAGATTTTTTTTTAGCAACTACTGCTCGTCCTGTTCGCTTGACTAAAAAGTCATGACAAAAAGTAGAAAGTATTATTCGTTGATTTATTGTGAAAGAAAAACACAATTGAATAGCAGACATATTTGACTAATAAACTCAAACGAACAGGGATACATATGCTCCATAGTAATTGTTTTTAGCATATCCAAGCCACATAAGCCCATAATATCATGCGGACCCTAATTTAGGCCTTAATATTTTTTGTGCTAAAGTTTTTTTTCTAATAATGTGTGCTGAACATTTTAATCCACACATTTCTATGTTTTTCTCTTTTTCAATAAAAAAGAGTAATGACAAATATTTGGACAAGGGGTACTCCCTTATTATTCGGACTTGTACTCCATCGAGGTAACCTTTGGTCGAGCTTTTAGACTACTGAGTTCTGAAGCAAAACTTGACGGTAGAGAACTCGGCCAAGCATAGGCCTGCACCAAGGGTCCTCGTCGGCTAGGTGGAGCCTACCAGCCCCGCTCCTCCTCCTTTTCCACTCTCCCTCTCTTTGTAACATGGTCTCCAAATATATCTAAGGAGACCCTTAGTATCTAGACATATATCGCTTGTTTGAAAAGCCATGTCTAAAAGTAGTGTTCACTGATTTATTATGAAAGAAAAACATTGCTAAATACGACTTATAAGACAAGCGAATAAGCTCATGCTCTCTTCCGCTCCTTTATTTATAACTCCTAGTGCAAACATTGAGCTATTGTGCTTAGAAACATGATTGAACACCACTAGAAATTAGACGTAAGGCACGTTGCCTGAATCAGTATAGATCCTGCATCTTCAAGTGCCGGTCATCCAAAGCCATACACATGATTATAAAATTTACTACTAATTTTACTGACATTTATAGCTTCGTACTTTATTTTGTCATGAAAAGACTACTATGCAGATGTTTTTTTTTCTTTGAGAAACACTATGCAGATGCATATGCCCCATAGCGATTTCTTTTTTAAACACATTCAGACTTATGGGCCACAGAAGCCTACTCATGCAGACCATAATTTGGGCCTAAAGTTCGTTTAAAAAAATTAGGGCCTTAAAGCCTCTTCAACCATATTTGGGCCACTCCCTCAAAAAAAAAACCATATTTGGGCCACGGGATTCTGACTGGAGAGCGGCTGGAGCGGAAGTTGCTGAGAGCGGGAGCGGAAGCTGCTGGGAGCTCTACCCAAACCGGGCCAGGAGCCAAGGCGTGGTCGCAGCTTGCCGGCTCGCCGCTGCCAGCGAAGCACTCGCCTCGCCGTCGTCCGCCGGCCACCGTTGCTGCGGTGCCGTCGGCCATATCTGACGCCTTTACCGGCAGTTCTCCTCGTCCCTCACGCCTCCACTCCCGCGCCTCTCGAATCTCGATGGAGGGCCGCCTCTTCGACAAGCCCCTGAACCCGAATAAGCTCCTCAAGGAGCAGTAAGTCCAGGGTCCCTAGCCCACGAATCGAGGCTGCGGTTTCAGTCCCTCCCCTTCTCGCCCTTAACACTCCTCCCCTGCCTTGGTGATGCAGATTCGTGAGCAACCTGACGGGGTCTTCCCTGCTGGAGATCGCGGCGCTCTCCACCGTCGTGCCGGTAACCCATTCAAATCTACTGCCAATTTTTCTGTATGCGCAAGCACGCTGAGTTAGGGATTTGACTTGATCCCTCTTTTGGTGCATAGGCATTGGTAGTTCTCAGAAAGTGGAGCAGCAGAGGTCAGTGACTCAGTTCATCTTAAATGTTGCAAATTCTGCTCTGTGTAAGGCGTCAATGAATCAGTTTCCACGACAAATCCTCAAGTGAGATCCACTAATATGGTTGGAAAATCAGATTACTAGTGGGCTGCAACTTTTGCAGATTTAACTGTGGATCTGTTTTATGTAAATCGTGAATTCAACAATATAGTCCAAGTTATTCTACAGTGTTAGCGTAGAAATGTACACTTTTAACTTTCTATTAAAAATTTTCCGTGTCACCCTCCATTTCTAACTTGTTGATAAATCTGATGATTGATGCCATAGATTAGGCCATCCATTTCAAGTATACTCTGTGTTTTATAAGTATGACCTTTTAAATTTTCACATTAACAAATAAACGCTCTCTTATTTTATTTTCCATGTATAGATTTGATCTGACAAACCACAAATACTTCCCTTGTTTCGTCATGTTTTAGATAATTCTAGGAAGGATTCAGCAAAGAAAAATGATGATCAAGTTCACCCTGTTCATAAAGGTTGGATGCAGTACTTCTCTACACTAGGTGTAGATTATCTCACTGTTGTATTGCCAATTATTTTGGTTTTCACAGTAAGTAACCCTTCTCTATATTTTGGTTGTGCTTAGTCGCTAGTGTTTTTTAATTAAAAATGATCAAAGAGCACACAGAGAAACAAACTTTGCAGTACAGGGCATAAATTAAACACTTTTTAGTTGGAAGAAAAGGAAAATGAGGATCCTTGGGTTTTTCCTTGATTTTGCAGGTCTTATCTGAATGGGCCTTTACGTGTGCTATTTCTCTTGTAGTTCTGATATCCATCTACATCATGTTTGAAAGGTATTTCCTATGAGTTATTACATGAACTGTGGAAAGTCATTTTAGATTCTGCCATTCTAAAGTCCATTTTGTATTTCCTTCTAGCACACAGTCTGTGCTGTTGTGGAATTGATGTAATCCTGTCCTCCCAGGTCTCAGCTTCATCTTAAAGATGGGTTCAGTCAGCTGCCTTCGCTCAGGGCAGACATATCTTCTTACCGTGTCTCAGTGGTGTGTAAAATTTTATTTATTGGAAAACATGTGTCCTTTAGTTCTGGAGATGTAGCAGCACCACTGAAGTATAAAAAGTGATTACGTAATCTGTAGGTTCTGGTGACATGTTTGTGCATATTAGCTGTGGACTTCAAAATATTTCCAAGACGCTATGCCAAGGCTGAAACATATGGTAGTGGCATCGTAAGTCATATATCAAGCCCTGTTTCTTTCCTTTTGTTTTTTCGTATCTTATTTGTATCTCCCCATTGTTTTGTCCACACCTGTACATGTTTGGGCCTAACCCTCATGATAAATACTAGTGCTGTTCAAGAACCAGCCCCCCCCCCCACCACACACACACACCACCTTCTACAAACTGTTCATAGTCATTAAAATGTTTAAATTACTAACGGTACAGTGGCGTATTGAAGGGCTGGTGACACAGGGCATTTGCCTGGCCTCGCTGCCATCGAACATTGCAGTTGCAGACCCTTAGACTGCAGGCAAAACAACTCTGCTTGTGCAGTTGTGTACATGGTCTATGTTACAAGTATGTTACCATACTTAGGCTTCGTTTTTTTAGGAAAAAAAACATGCTTAGGCTTGTCCAGGCTCTGCCACTTTAAAGATATATGACTAATATGAGTATATGATTTTATTAGCTTGGCCAGGAAACATGAACTAATAATCACCTCTAGTATCTTACTATCTTTTATCCCGTGTTTTGCATATACAATTTCCTCTATTATTATTTTACTAGAAATGGCAAGCAAGAAACATCTATGAAATGACTTCTTATTCTTCGCAGTTTTTATTTGAATTAATTTTGACCTTTTTGTCTAGAAATTCTTTGCTTATTGTTTTCAGTATTGAACCTATGCTGCCATGTACAATTTGGAATGTATTACTACTAATTTTGAAAGTTCAGAAGTTGCAATGTACAATCTGAAATCATCTTCCCATTTTAATGATACTAAGAATTTGGCACATTGTCTAACAGATGGATCTTGGAGTAGGATCTTTTGTAGTGGCTAACGCACTGGTATCTAGACAAGCACGAAACATAGCCTCAATGTAAGTCCTTAACTATGATTTGATGTCATTTATTATAACAAAATATCTTTAGGGATACTGAATAGACACTTGGAAAAAGTGTGGTGCACTGCAACATATGTCCTGCTGATTCTCAGTTAGTACTGACACTTGGTGCTCCATTTATCTAGTGTAATCACTAATAACTAGAACTTCTTTCACATGTTTCAATGTTTGATTTGAATTCGTTAATTTCACTGTGCGAATACATAAGTTTCTGTACCATAGGTGCCAATCAGCATCAGTGTACCAGATTCATATGATGTCTCTTACAATGTTCCTACTTGGGTTCCTTAGGAGTTTCAAGGCAGCGCTGAGTTCCACAAGTCCACTGGTATTTCTCGGCTTTGCTCGCATTATCTCCACATGGGGTGTTGATTATCAGGTGCTTTTCTTGTTTCTTTGCACCAATTACCTACATTACTATTTACTTATTTCGGTGATTCACTATAACGGACACATACACGGGTGTGCAATTTCTTTGTATATGCACGGCCATTCATGTAATTGTTTAGTTTCATTTTCCTCAATGATCTATAATATGATATGATTTACGATGCCCATTTCCTCTTTTCGATACTGAAGCCCTATGTACCACAAGTCCACAACATATTTGCTTTTCAGTAATACTGAAAGTGGTGTGATTGGATAACAATTTTCCTGGCGTGGTAGAGAAGTTACTAATAGTAATTCCATATTTGAAGACACTACTGTCTTTTTATTTTGTAGGTCCATGTAGGAGAATATGGTGTTCATTGGAACTTCTTTTTCACCCTCGCAGCTGTTTCTATCCTTACATCTATTGTCAGGATTCATCCAAAACATTGTGGATTAGTTGGTCTGCTTATCCTTGCTGGTACAGATTTCTCCAGTTTGCTTAGATGGACTTTACATTGCTAAAATATTTTTCTTAAAGATTTGTCTCTGTTTTTGGTTTCAGGTTACCAGATTTGGTTATCTTCTGGATTGAATGAGTACCTCATTTCTGATAAAAGAAATGCTGATATAATCAGCCAGAATAAGGAGGGCATTTATAGCATCCTCGGTAAAAAAATACAGTTCTACGTAGTTTGTCATTTATTTTCTGAAATGCTGAGAAACATACAGCCGTTCAACCTTCTTAGCATGAAGATGCAGGCATAAATGCAGGTCTTGCACATGCATCTTACTAATCTTTTTTCTATTTGTTTTACCCTATTTATGTATGCTAAACATAGTTTCTTTTTATCTTACTATAAGCTTAATTACACACACTAATAACTGTTAGCTATCGCGCCCTTTTAGTAGCTGCATGCCATAAATTTTCATGCATTGTATTTTAAGATTGCTGTAAAAATATGCATTCCACTAATGGATACCCTCCCATGGCAGGATACTGGGGTATGTTTCTAATTGGTGTTTCTTTGGGTTTCTATCTGTTCGTTGACACTAGTTCAAAGGGCAAGAACAGGAACACTCAAGTCATGAAAATCTGGGTTCTTGCCGCATCTTTTTGGTAAGAAACATTGAAACAACAACAACATGCTTGATTACTATTTTGAATATTTTCTGATTATTAAAATTTGTTCACACGTCATGTTTATAGGTTTTTGGCAATCATCTTTAATAGCTATATTGAGAGAGTTTCTCGGCGAATGGTAAGATACTAATTTTGATTAACTTTTTACTCTAGCATGAAATAAAAAATGTTGAAGAGTGAAGCCATCTTGGTGAATGTTTTTAAAAGTTGCAATAGCAATTTTATGGTTCGTGGAGCAGAATATTGTGGTCTTACATTGAATGACAGTTATTTTAGTCAGGCAACATTAATGCTTATTAATAGGCTGAATACAGTGTAAAAGGAGTTATAACATTTAAATTTGCAGTAAATAAACTTTACTTCTTAGCCTTTTTTTCTGCTCAGTCTTTAGATTGAATTGGTAGTTAATACATGAGCTTGAAACTTGGTCGAAACATCGTTTTGCAGTGCAACTTCGCTTATGTTATGCTTGTTTTTGGCCAGAATTTTCAGGTATTGTTCTTTTCTATGTTCTTTCGTGTAATTATAGTATACATTAATTAGCACACCAGGTTGGTCTTTTCTTTAACATCTTGGTAGTGTTTGTATTTGTTAAGCAGCGGA
>Ga0182004_10004556_pt1 | contig 11190 bp, 15 predicted proteins | sample Sormic07211540_1_FD_120479 | JGI IMG/M metagenome (GOLD analysis project Ga0182004, IMG submission 120479) | Endophyte microbial communities from Sorghum bicolor roots, Mead, Nebraska, USA - 072115-40_1 MetaG | ecosystem: Host-associated > Plants > Roots > Unclassified | place: USA: Nebraska...
GGCTTATGATAAATTTTAATTTAATGAAAATTATTATTTTCCTTATATTTTCGTGAGCACAAAATACAAAACTGAATAAATTTTCATCTATTTTGAAAAGAGCAAATTTTAGGGTGTTACAGTCTAAGAAGAAAAACCATCTTAATACCTCTGGCACTGAACATGCATCGCTAGATGCATCGTATCGATGTAGTCCCCGAGCTTGCTGGAAGGCGAAGTATGAAACTTGTAGCAAGGTCTAAAAAATTAAAATTATCCAGTCCAACTCATATGCAATTGAAAAAAGCAGTCCCCAAGCTATGGTCGAAGAGTGATTGAAGCAAGTCCCGAGCACAACGCAGGGAGTGATTGATGAGTCTCCGTGCACGATCGGTAGTCCGCACAGTCCCCGAGCACGACATAGAGACTGATCGAGCAGTCCCCAAGCATGGTTGGGAACGTAAACATGCTTGGTACAGTCCCCAGGTTTTCAAACGAGTGTGCTAATTGGCCAGTCCCTGAGCGTATCACGCTCGGTGGTCGGTACAATCAATCGAGATATCAATTTAGCAGACTAGTCGACCAGTCCCCGAGCATGTCATGCTCGGTGGTCGGTACAGTCAATCGAAATGTCGAATGAACAGACTAGTTGACCAGTCCCCGAGCATGTCAAGCTCGGTGATCGGTAAAGTCAATCGAAATGTCGAATGAACAGACTGGTCGACCAGTCCCCGAGCATGTCATGCTCGGTGGTCGGTGCAGTCAACAAGTATGTCATGTTCGTTCCTCCAACAGACCCACTCCTTTTTGAAAAAAAAGCATATCACCGCATTAATGCGCGATGTGACAAAGCATCCTGGCACATTGTCAGGCTGTTGCGTGAAAAGGTGCGCCTGGTAATTGTGCAGCCGCTCTTTGCGCGGTCCAAGAAAAGGAAACCATCAACAATGCAGAAAAGCCACCATATTAACTGCGATAATCATTGAGAACCGAAACGCCGCGCCCGCCGCAGGATCCGCCCACTTCCCCAGAATGCGGGAAGTGGTAGAGGTGGGGCTGTTGTTTTAAAAGCCCAAGGTCGTATCCTTGTTTTTACCCAGTAGTCGCATACTATTGCCCAGCCTCCATCTTTCTCAGCACCTTCAAGCCTCAAAACCGAGCTCGAGACTTTCCAGGAGTTGAAATGGCGAAGAGCGATGCCAAGAAGAGGGCCGAGATGATGGCCAAGGAATGGAAGAAATCCCGGAGCAACACAAGGTCCCTCAACGACCTCGTTGAAAAGGGCCTCCTGCACAATCAGGAACTCGGAGGATGGAGTGCACCGGAGGGGGAGAGCTACGCCGACCCCCGCGACGGTGAGATTGTAGTCTTCGAGGAATTCTTTAAAAGGGGTTTTGGATTCCTGTCCATCCTTTTCTCTATGGTCTTCTTTTCTACTATGAGATCAGGATTTGCAATCTGCACCCGAACTCTATTCTTCTTATCTCCACATTCATCCATCTATGCGAGGCCTATGTTGGAATAGAGCTGCACTTCAATCTCTTTTGCTATCTTTTCTGTTTGAGGAAGAAAGGAGCAGTTGGAGGCTCCAAGATTGCAGGTGGAGTATACCTCAATCTGCACGACGGGATGAAGAACCGGTACCTCAGTTGCCCATGGAACACTTCTCTCACCGAATGGTACAAGAAGTGTTTCTACATCAGGGAAGAGCCAGGCAGCGCCACGTTCTGCGATGTGGGCTACATCCCCGAGAAGAGGGTCAGCTGGACAGACCGTCCAGAATACACTAGGCAAGTGGCAGAGCTGATGAGCCTGATCGACTGGTTCCGCTTAGACGGGCCAGGAGTGGTCGGGAACTTCCTTGTGCGTCGATTGATGCCTTGCCAGAGGAGGGTACACTCAGCGTATGAGTAAGCGGGGAGCCAAGACCCGACCAGGATGTGCCCGGATGGTCTGGAGAAGGCAGAGGTCCAGCAGCTGATGAACGAGTTATTCAACTTGTCTGATGATAACTTCGTTCGAAGTGATGACCGGATGCACGCCTTCATGCTAGGACGACCAGCTCCTAAGGTAAACGAGTACCTTTATTGATTTGTATTGTTATGTGAACATTGTAGTCTCTTGATTGATGACCTGTCGATTGTTCTATTGCAGATTGGAGATATTGACCGGTGCTTGGTGTATGTATCATTAGCACCCAGCATGGACCAACCAGCTGGGGTGGACCCCGCAGTGGACGATGCTGCTCGGAGTCCCCAATACACAAGCAGCGAAGAAGACCAAAACCGACCGGCGCCGACCACCGAGGACAGGGTGGCGGAGAAAAGGCCAATGGCCGCAGAGCCATCCCTTACAGAGGCGTTGTCGGCGGAGACCAGCCACGCTCCGAAGCGTCGCCGGCTCGTGAGGATCGCCGATGACGAGGGTGAAGAGGATGAGGCTGCACCATCTTTGGTCCAAAGGCTGCGCAGTTGGCCTGACATCGCACTGATCACCGCTGGTCGGCCCCGAGCTCCCTGAAGACCAGCCCTGCGCACCAAGGTTGACCCCGGTAGAGAAGGCGCAGCAGACGTGGGGCTAGCTTCAGCAGTTCGTCAAGGATGCCGGGGAGTTTGCCGGAGCGCACGTCCTTAGCATGGTATGTGCCCACTAACCCCCTGGTCGACTTGCCCGACTAGAGAGGGGATATCCCTAGGAGGTTGGTCTGCAGGAGGCAGATGACCTTCGTGTCGGCCTGCTCGATCTGTCGTCAACAGTGATCGATGACATAAATCTCTTTGGGACGTCAACTCCCCTTAACCAGCCCGGATCAGATAGGTCGGCCAGGGAGTTATCAGGGGTGTCCATTGTAGGAGATGGGCGGTCGACGCTTGCGGTCTCGACCAGCCAGACGCCAGTGGCCCCGACCCCTTCGGCGGGACAGGAGAGCCATGCGGGTGATCGGCCCGAGCAGTAGGCTTGTAAAGTAGTCTGTAGGAGTACACTAGAAACCGCCCAAAGGGGTGTTTATTGTAAACTTTGTGTATAAAGTTTGTAATAAAGCTTATTTTCTCATAACCATGGTTTTGAGTGCTGTAATATTGTTTGAGTGATGTATCACTGAGTCAAGTTGATGGCCCTTGAGGACCTTTGTCCTGGAAAGTAATTGTAGCAATTGTCGAATATTCTGCGTATGAAAAAGTATATAGCAAGAAAGACAAATTTTATTATTACTCATCACAAAAAGATTTACAAATGAAATATACTGGAACTTACGGATAGAAACGGCGTAGTTTGTCTATGTGCCAGGAGTTGGGCAAGCGTGTTCCATCTGGGAACGCCAGTTTGTAAGATGTAGGGCGTGTGACTTCGTTGACCACAAAGGGTCCTTCCCAAGGTGTAGATAACTTGTTCATTCCTTCCTGGCTTGTTTTCCATTTGAGTACCGGACCACCGACCTCGAAGGAGCGGTTTTTGACGTTCCTGTTGTGGTACCGCCTAATAGCCTCGAGATACTTCGTTGTCCGAAGGCACGAGGTTAGGTACTTTTCTTCTGTGCAGTTGATTTCGAGCTCTCTGGCGAGGTCGGCCGAAGACTGGTTGAAATGTTCGACTCTTGGAGATCCAAAGACCACGTCCGAAGGGAGCACTGCTTCGGTGCCGTAAACCATGAAGTAGGGCGATACACCCGTGTTGTCACTAGTTTGTGTTCGGAGACCCCAGACCACAGCCGGTAACTCTTTCATCCATCGTCCTGGTGCTCTGTCGTTTTCAGTATACAACCTTTTCTTCAAGGCATCAATAATCATTCCATATGCATGCTCCACTTGACCGTTGGCCCGTGGGTGGGTTACCGACACGTACTTTATGACTATGCCTGTGTCATCGCAGAAGTCCCAGAATGTAGTGCCGGTGAACTGGGTGCCCGGGTCAGTGATTATGCTGTTGGGAACCCCGAATCTATGTATGATTTGATTGAGGAACTCCACAGCCTTCTCGGAAGTTGCTTTGACCAGTGGCATGTATTCGATCCATTTCGAGAATTTGTCGATTAGCATGAAGACAAATTTAAAATTGCCAGGAGCCGGCTTGAATGGCCCGATCCTGTCGAGGCCCCAACAGGCGAACGGCCAGGACGACGGAATTGCCTGAATCTCGTGAGCAGGTATGTCGGTCTGCTTGGCGAAGAACTGGCACCCTTCACAGTGTTGTACCAGTTTCTCGGCGTCAGAGACTGCGGTTGGTCAGTAAAAACCTGCTCGGAAAGCCTTCCCGACCAGTGTTTTGGAAGCGGCGTGGTTGCCACAGGACCCGGTGTGTATGTCATCCAGAAGCCTGACGCCGTCATCTTGGGATATGCATTTCAGCAATACTTCTTAACTTGCTTTCTTATGCATAAGTTTGCCATCAACCAGTATGTAATTCTTAGATCGCCGAATAAGGCGCTCGTTCCCCGTTTTATCTTGAAATCCCAAACCGTCTGATAGATACTTGACGAAGGGAGTGCGCCAGTCGTGGCTGCTGGTTGTCGGAGTGGTATCATCTATGAGCATTGCCTCATTGGGTTGCTTGTCGACCAGGTCTGTACCGACACTTGGCGTGTGAATATCTTGGATGAAAACGCCTTGCGGAATCTGGGCCCGGGATGACCCTATTTTCGACGACGCATCTGCTGCCTGGTTCCTGTCCCAGACCACGTGGATGTATTCTATGCCTTAAAAATTGGATTCCCATTTCTGGATTTCTTTGCAGTAGAGGTCCATCTTCTCGTGAGTTGTGTCCCACTCCTTGTTTAACTAGTTGATGACCAGGGCAGAGTCACCGTGGACGTAAAGGCGTTTTACTCCCAGTTCAACGGCTAGTCGGATGCCGTGCGGGCATGCTTCGTATTCGGCGACGTTGTTGGATGCTGGAAAGAGGATCCTAAGGACGTAACAGAGTTTGTCCTTGTTTGGTGAGACGAAAAGTATTTCGGTGCCAGCTCCATTTATGTTCAGGGATCCATCGAAGAACATTAACCAATGGTCGGAGACATCTAGGGAGGGGGGCTCGTTTAGATCCGTCCATTCTGCGATGAAATCGACCAGGGCTTGAGATTTGACGGTAGTACGACTCTGAAAGTCTAAAGAGAATGGGCATAACTCCATTGCCCACTTTACAATTCTTCTGTTAGCGTCTTTGTTGCGCAAAATGTCCCCCGATGGGGAACTAGTAGTAACTAGCACCCGATGTCTGTCAAAGTAGTGCTTCAACTTTCTTGAGGTGATTAAAATGGCAAAGATTAGTTTTTGTAACTGAGGATACCTGGTCATGGATTGGTTTAGGACTTTGCTAATGAAGTATATGGGCCTCTGGACTTTGTAGACGTGGCCTGGTTCATCCTGCTCGACCACGAGCACCGTGGAGATGACCCAATCAGTCGCTGCTATATAGAGGAGCAGGTCCTCGTTAGGTTGGGGTGCAGTGAGAACGGGTGGTGAGGTGAGGAAGGCCTTGAGCTGGGTGAACGCCCTGTTGGCTTCTTCTGTCGAGGAGAATTTCTCCGACGCTTTTAGTAGCTTGAAAAAAGGGAGGCCTTTTTCCCCCAGTCTAGAGATGAACCGGCTGAGAGCGGCCATGCATCCGATGAGCTTTTGAATGTCATTGACATTTTTGGGTGGTTGCATATCCAGTACGGCTTTAACTTTTGAAGGGTTCGGCCGTATGCCGTCGCGGCTGACGACGTTGCCGAGCAGTAGGGCCAGAGGGAACCCCAAAGATACACTTTTTGCAGTTGAGTTTCCACTTGTATTTGTTTAGCGCCTCAAAAGTGTGGTTCAGGTTGTCGATCAGGGTGCTTGTGTCCCTGGTTTTGACAACAACTTCATTGACGTAAGCCTCGGCAAGGTCGTCACGTATCTCGCCACGGAGGCATTGTTGGATAGTGCGTTGACAGGTGGCCAAAGCGTTTTTCAGTCCAAAGGACATGGTGGTGTAATAATATGCACCAAAAGGAGTTATGAAAGAAGTTTTGATCTGGTCGTCTTCTTTGAGCGAGATCTAGTGATAACCAGAGTAACAGTCGAGAAAAGAAAGGAGTTCGCATCCGGCTGTTGAGTCGACCACCTCGTCGATACGAGGGAGACTGAAAGGATCTTTAGGACAGTGTTTGTTGAGATCAGTGTAATCAATGCACATTCCCCATTCATTATTCTTTTTTCTTACAAGGACTAGATTGGCAAGCCAATCAGTATGATACACTTCTTTAATAAATCTGGCTGCAAGTAGCCGTGTTATTTCTATCCTAATAGCCTCCTTTTTGTCACGAGCGAACCGTCATAGTTTCTGCTTGATAGGTCTTGCGGTCTTCGAGACGTTTAAGGAGTGCTCGATCAAGTTTAGTGGGACGCCGGGCATGTCTGTGGGTTTCCATGCGAAAACGCTTACGTTGTCCCTTAGAAACCTAACGAGCGCATCTTCCTATTTAGGGTCCAGGTTAGCCCCAATGAGAGCCATCTTCTCGGGGATGCCGTCGACCAGCTGTACTTCCTTGTGCTCTTTGGACTTTGAGTTTTTCCTTGGAGTCTCCTGCTCGGGTAGTTGGAGCTGGTCGGGTGGAACTTGCGTGGCTTGAGCTACAGTTTCTGCCATGCGAATCGAGAGATCAATTGCTTCAGTAACTTAGAAGCTTTCCTCCTCGCAAGTGTATGCGGTGTAGACGTTGCCTCTTACGGTCAAGAAGCCTTTCTCGGTTGGCATCTTGAGGACCAGGTTCGAGTAGTGCAGAACTGCCATGAACTTGGTCAGCGATGGTCGGCCTAGAAATGCATGATAGGTGCCGTCGAAGTCGGCGACCACAAAGTTGACGAACTCTGTGCGGAAGTGGTCTGGCGTTCCAAACTGGACGGGCAGCATTATCTGCCCAAGGGGTACTAAACTTTGACCAGGCAGGACGCCCCAAAACTGAGCATCATACAGCTTTAGTTGCGCCGGGGTTAGCTTGAGGGCGGGCAAGCTGTTGCGGAAAAGGTTATCAATGGAGCTACCCCCGTCGACAAGTACACGCTCAAACCTAACGCTGTTGATGCGAGGGTCTAGGATCAGAGGAAAACGCCCTGGTTCTAGGATGGCAGCCCACAGGTCTTGCCTGTTGAAGGAGATCTCTCTGTGCGACCAGGGAGGAAATTTCGGGTCAGCGATCAGACCATCTGTGCTATCCACATTGAGGCATGCTCTCTTCAGGAGCTTTCTTTCTCATTTAGATTCGATGGAAACTTTGTCTCCAAAGATGGAGTGCACCACATTGGTGGGACTGACATACTGGTGCCGTGGGTCCCTATCCTGGTCATCGTCTTCGTCTTCGTGACCATGTCTATCCTGTTTCCAGTTTTTCTTGGCGGATTCTCCCTGAGCAGCCCGCTGTGTGTAGATGCTTTTGAGGACACGGCATTCTTCCATTGTGTGATTGGACTTGGGATGGAGTTGGCATGGTCCTCTCAGCGTCTTGTTGTAGTCTTCCTGGTAATCTCACCGTCCATTGGGGCGCTTGACTGTGTTCACCTCATGGTCGTTGTCATGAGATCGCTTGCCTCTAAAATCATCGCGGTTGTCGCGTCGCCGGTCCCAACCTTCTCGGTGGTCGCGGTTGTCGCCGCGGCGAGGGTTCCGGTTGTCGAAGCATCCACGACTGTCATCTCGTCGGGGAAGCTGATCGGTGCCTCTCGCATCTTCTCGGATGAGTTTTTATGCGTCATCGGCATCTGCGTAGTTTTTGGTCGTGGCGAGGTGCTCGGTGACCGTGGTCGGTCTTTTGCGCAGTAGCTTGTTTCTCAATGCTTCATGGAAGCGTAGGCCCTTGATGAAGGCCGATATAGCCTCGTCGTGAGAAATCTTTGGAATCTTGAGGCGCATATCCGAGAAACGTCGGATGTAATCATGCAAGGGCTCATTCCTCGTGTCCCTTATCCTCTCGAGATCGTATTTGTTTCCGGGCTACTCGCAGGTAGCAATGAAATTGTCAATGAACGCCTGGCGCAGTTCCTCCCAAGAATCGAAGGAGTCCTCAGGTAGGCCGAGGAGCCATTGATGGCCAGCTTGGTCGAGGACAACTGGGAAGTAATTTGCCATGATGTGCTTGTCTCCTGCTGGTGACCGGACTGCGATCTCATAAAGAGTGATCCAATTTTTAGGGTTTTCCTTGCCGTCGTATTTTTTAAGCTTTTCGAGCTTAAAGTTGCGGGGCCATATGACTTGGCGAAGGTGTGAAGAGAATTGTCTTAGGCTGGGAGGGCCTTGTGCTACATCATACTCAATGTGTCGCAGGTTTTCGTGTACCGCTCTTTCCGTAGCACGCCTGTTGATGCGGTCGCGAGCATCCTTAGGAGGGATGTTGTATCGTAGATCCCTGTCCTGGTTTACTTCCTGACCATGCCCGCGCCTCTGCTCATGGTAACCGCCCGTGTCCTGACCACGGTTGTCGCGTCCTGTGTCCTTCCTGCGACCGTTGGGGGAGCGGCTATGATGGCGCCTGCTGGGTTGTGGTGAAGTCTGGCTGCGATGAGTCTGGTCGGAAGAAACCTCCGCGTAGCTGACGGCTTGGACCCTTTTGAGCAAAGTGGCTGTCTGCCCCATTGCGGCGATCAGATGCGCTCGTATGCTGGATCGGATGCCCTAGTACTCTGGGTATCGGGGAGCCGGTCCAGGTTTGCCATGGCAACCGCCACGTTAGTGCTTGGCGTCTTGTAGACTGGCTGATTCCCGACCATATCGAAAGCATCGCTGAGGTTTTGTGGCGCAAGTTGCCGTTCCTCGTCTGCTCGTCGCTAAGCAGGATCGGCGTTGCGCTGCTCGCGGAGTTGCTTTTGCTCGTCGGTTTCGCCATCGAAAACTGGTTCGTCGTTGCTGACGTTAAAGATCAGATCTCCTCGCCGGGGTGGAAAGACTGGAAAACGAGAAAAACCCGAAGGGTATGGTGATCCAGGTCATAGTCTTCATCCTCGGATTGTAAAACCTCGGTAGGGACAGACCCTGTACTGGAGTTCGTACTAGTAGCCTTATCGTCTGGCAGGACTCGGATGGATACCATGTTGACATAATGATGAGGTGCTCGGCTGCTATGGCCCGGCGACAAGCCTGCCTTGCTAAATAGAGACCGGGTATGCCGCGAATACTGGTCGGCCGCATTGTTCAGACCATAAGGGCTATTCTAGTCTGGAGAAGCTGTCTTGAGCTTGACAGATCGTCCCGTGGGGTTCGATGTTATTGTCAGGGATGCCTCCAGTTGTTCGTGCGTGGTGACACGAGTTGGCCGACGGGAGTCAAAAAAATTTGTTGACGCCGCCTGATCAGATTTGCGCGAGATCGAGTCCACCAGGTTGGAGGCTTCGAGAAGTTTGAGGTCGGCGCGATCGAGGGATTGGAGAAGGTCCGAGTTCTCGACTTGCTTTGCCTTGTAATGAGGAAGCGGAGGTCGAGTCCTCGGAGTTGGCGTGATGGAAGTCGACGCCTCTGCCGCCCCAGATTGAATCTGGCTTTCTTCCGAGGTCGTGGTCATGAGGCCGTCACCACAAGTGGTCCAAGTGATCTGGCCGACGGTGAGCGTGAGGCCATCAGCCACGTCCGCGGAAACTGGAACGATGACCATCTTGTTCGTCGGGAAAACTGTACGCACTCCCCCTACCTGGCGTGCCACTATCGATGAAAGGTAGTCAGCAGTCTACCTTGGGGTATACCCACAGTAGTAGTTTATCGATAGACGGTGCGCAAGCTACGAACTTGATGGTGACATAAGGCATGGACAAGGTTTTTATCCAGGTTCGTCCACCGTGTGGGCATAATACCTATGTCCTACGTCTGATTGTATTGCTGTGGATTGTGTTGAGTTGAGATGAGATTTCCTAGGGGGGTCCCTTGCCTCTCCTTATATAGTCCAGAGGGTAGGGTTACAGATGTGGAAACTAATCCTAGTCGGTTACAATTGCCATATATAGTACAATATCAATTCCTATTCTAACCGACTAGAATCCGACTTGATCTCCACGTCTTGCTTCCTTGTGCGAAACTCCGAGCAGTTGAATCAAGCCTCGGACTGTCTTTGTGATGGGCCAAGCCTCCTGGCCCAAGTCTAGCCGTAAGGGTATAGGGGTTTATACCCCCACACCGCTCGAAAGATCCAGGAGCTGCGATTTGTTCCTTTTCCTACTTGGTTTCTAGCTACTAGGGATTAGAGAGCCAGTGCCAGATTCTACACAATTGTTCGGGAGGATTTGTATGAGGATTTTGTCCGCTCAGAGGCTCAGTTCAGGGAGCACAGGGTGCTTGATCTTGAGGTGCTTGGGAACGTGGTCGGTGCTGATATTAGGCAGTATTTCACTTATCTGACCGGTCTCCCAGAGTTGCTTGCTCTACCAGGTACCTATTGTGAGGAGTGGGTACAGGAGTTCTATGCCTTAGTATGGGTTTCTCCTGATCATAGCTACAACCACTATGCACTGGCAGGCACAGACTACAGAGTGACAGCTTAGTGGGCCAGAGAGGTTCTTGGATTGACTGCTTCCACTACCAGGATCCATCAGCTATGCTACGGGAACTTCAAGCCCCCTCGACGACCTCATGGTGGTGTTCTACCACCGGTTGACCTCGTGGCTCCCTATTTCCGTCAGCCCTTTGGAGAGGGCTCCAGCAGGACAGTGGGCGATCTGACACGCCCAGCGAGGATCCATGACTTTGTGTTGAGGAAGACTCTCTTTCCCAGGACAGGCTACAGGGATGGCTTCACCAGGATCCAGCAGTGGTTAGTGGCTCATTTGATTGCTCAGCGGCAGTTTGACCAATGGGATTTGATAGTGTCAGAGATTGAGGACACTATAGTAGAGAGCTTCAGGGGTCGTCGTCAGTTGCCGTACGCACATTAGATTACCCTTCTTATTCTTCGTGGTAGGCCTGAGCCTCTGCCAGCTCACCTTCAGAGAGAGCTGTGAGACTCTGACACAGTGTTCCGTCAGTATGACCCCCGACAGATGTTCCGAGTGCATCATGACCTCAGAGCTCCACCACCTCCTCTAGCACCACGTGGTCAGATGCTACCACCTTCACAGAGGGCTACCCGCAGTTCACGGGCAGTCCATGAGAGAGAGGGGGAGCAGGACATGTAAGGCTGAGGAGGAGTTCGAGTTTGCTTCGGATAGCTTAGACGATGATTATCGTTTTCCAGTGCCAGATCTTCCACCGAGGCCGCACGACCACGAGGCAGGA
>Ga0182004_10004557_pt1 | contig 11189 bp, 15 predicted proteins | sample Sormic07211540_1_FD_120479 | JGI IMG/M metagenome (GOLD analysis project Ga0182004, IMG submission 120479) | Endophyte microbial communities from Sorghum bicolor roots, Mead, Nebraska, USA - 072115-40_1 MetaG | ecosystem: Host-associated > Plants > Roots > Unclassified | place: USA: Nebraska...
GATCTTGTCTTTCTTTACAAAAACCCAACTCTGCACTTTTTTTTTCTTCTTTCCCCTGTAAACCGCCGTGGATTTCCCGCTCTTCTTTCTTTCTTTTGTTTTTTCCCCCCCCCCCCCCCCCCAACACACCCCCACCCCCAAATACCTATCCAGTATAAGGGCCAAGGCTCTTCATGTTCCTTAAAAAAAAAGGAGTCAGATCAAACTACTGTTCTCTTTTCCTCGTCTCTGAAAACAAATCCAATTAGTTTCATTACACAAATCGCTGGAGCTGGGAAGCAATAATAAACAAGATGATGAGAGGAAGTGCTGCGCAAGCTACCATGTTTGAAAGCTGAACACGAGAAAACGAAAGCTTGACGAAGAAGAAGATATGGGCAGAGGGCATGCACGGTCGCTGGCTGCAGTGCTGCACTGTACCCAAGTCATCTAACTGTGTATGGCTTTCCAAAATTTTTCAAGATTTCCCGTCACATCGAATCTTGCGGCACATGCATGAAGCATTAAATATACACGAAAATAAAAACTAATTACGCAGTTTACCTGTAAATCGCGAGACGAATCTTTTGATCCTAGTTAGTCTATGATTGGATAATATTTGCCACAAACAAACGAAAGTGGTACAGTAGCGAAATCCAAAATTTTTCCCAAACTAAACAAGGCCTATGCTTCTCCGTTGGCAAATGAGGATTGCTGGATTTGTAGATAGGTACATTGCAAGCGAAACAAACAGGAGGCAAGGAATTCGCGTTGGTAGTATATACGATTCCGATGGCTGTGTTTCCACAGTATGCACGTGATGACCCTTTTGGGTGGGTTTTGTGTAGTCATGTTCATCATACGGCTCTTCATAAATTGCAGTATGACCATAATTTTCGGAAGAAAAAAAACAGCACACGCAATCCTGGATATACGAATTAGTGGTTATATATATCGTCTATTCATATATACCAGGTCAAGTGGAGGAGCATGAAAATGATCAAACGGCTTTTGAAAAAAAATCAGATAGAAGAACAGCATAGACATAATGATATTTTTTTAAAAAAGTAAAAGAATCAGACGGAAGAACAGCACAGATATAATGATAACTAATTAATTAACTAATTAAATTAAAAGTAAAAGAAAGTAAAAGTGAACGACTGAAAATAATAATAAAAAGAAAACGCCGTTGCCGGGGATCGAACCCGGGTCACCCGCGTGACAGGCGGGAATACTCACCACTATACTACAACGACTTCGATGGTGATCCTGACAAATGTACCTTAATATTCGTTTCCGTTGTTGGTTACTGTTATATACGAATGACAAATGTTTACAAATTTTCTATTGAAACTACGCAACACCATCTATCAAACATATAGACTTTGTTTGTGCTCAGGGTTTTAATTTTTTTATTCCGTTGTACTATCTTTGTCTGGGAAAAGGGAGCCCAGGGTTTCACAACAAAGCTCCATTCGCAAATACTGCAGTACACAGATTCCACTACCAGTCATATCCATAATACTCAGTTCGGAACTTTGGATGCAAAGCAAGATGCTCTAGGGCAAGTTCAGTTAGGGTAAATTCTGCTAGGAATAGTTCTTGGTGAGGACTATAGATGCGTTCCTGGCAGGAACAGTTCCAAAACCTCATTCCCCAACGGCCTTACTCATAGCGGTCAAACACCGGCACAAAGCATTCCAGCATTCCAGTTCTCAAAAGATACGTATAATCAACAATCTCATTTTATCTCCATTTGTTGTCAAGGCCTCGAGGGTAGGAATCCATTTTTACATACTGAGATCTTTACATGCCCAAGGAGGAAAAGGAAGGTAATTTCTGAATCAACTACTATCATCATCGCATTATCAACGAATGGAACAAATAGCTTAGCCTTCGGATGCGGGATCACTCCCAGAACAAAAAAGGGGACCAATAGTCCGGTACTGTACAGTGTACACTTTGATTGCAATCATCTTAGAGGTGGTCTTGAGAACGGATTCGGCGCAGACGAGTATGATGATGACGATGATGATGATGCTAGCGGAACTGTTGAGAATTCAGAGTCTGTACTACCCAAGAGATGTGGCCTTGTGGATGGGCCTGGTGCCAGGTTTGCAGGGTGCTGCGATGGTTGCTGGATGCTCGACGATGTACTTGGACCCGTGGCGGTATGACTCTCTTCCTGTGATTGCCTTGCAGCTTCTGAGGCTTCCCGTTTCTCCCTTTCTTCCGTCTCCTTGAGCAGGAAGTCCACCCATAGGTCTGCAAATGACTGCACATGATGGCATGAGGACACAAATATCAACCATCAGGGTGTAACATAATGCAAAGTACAGCCTAGTGCTTCTCATTGTCAGATGAACTTTAGAGGTAAGAGGAAAGGATCATTAAAAACAGGTATCAGGTATATAGATCCCACCTGGCTATCCTGAGACGCTTGAGTAGATTTGCCAGATGAACCTCCACCAACAATTCCTCCAACTAGGCGTCCCGGGAGACCCAAAACACCACGGACAACACCCTTACCAGCATTATTTTGTGCAAAGCCAATCCTTTGCTTGTCTTCCTCAGAGAAACCAAGCATACGGACCATGAGATCCAGAACCTGCCGGTACCCCAACATCAGCAAATTATTGGATAACAAAACTAATTTTGGAAGTATGACACTAAATGATTTGGAATAGCCACACACCTCTTTGCTGTGATTTCGTTGGAAGTAGGTGACTAGCAGTTTGATCACAATTCGCCTGCAAGCACAAGTTTGATTCTTTTATATGTTGCATATATCATATAGCATCTACTGATTTGTCAGATGAGGTGATGAAAGTACAGAAATAAAAGAAAAATCTATTACACAAGATATATCATGTGAAACAGAGAACTTTGGCATAGAACAGGATGATAAAATTTAGAAATGTTAAGCTGCAGATGGCATGGTAACCATAGATTAACCAGCAGTTAAGCTTTGGTCATCAATTCTTATTTCAAAGTTAAAGAAGAAAAGGTGAAAACAAGAGGAATAGAGAACACAATTGGCCTAGTTTTATTTTATCATACACACAGGACTTTATATTAAGAAGACAAAAAAGGGGCAAAAGAGCCCAATCAAAAGAAAATAAACCCACACACACCAAGACTCAGTCACTCATGCATAAGGGGATGGCAAGCTACAATTACACCATTTACAAAAGAACAAAACAACCACAAAAATGGCCGAGGGTGAGCTAAACACAACAAGAAGCAGAGCAATCAATAAAGTGATACCTTTAGCTCCAGCCAAATACCAAAGTCTCATTTCCTCAATGGTCAAAGCCAAATCATTTCGCACAACAGGTGCAGCCCCATTGAAGAGACATTGAGTGCAATTATTCTTAAGGGACCAAGCTCCAAGATTCCACTTCTGGTGTATTATTCTAATACAAAGGTTTGGGAATGAATGTTTGTCCATGGTCTCATTTATATGAGTATATTTAATTCTTACTGTTATATCATGTATTGGACAAAAATTGCCTTCACCAAATAATACATAGCTATCTCTATCATCCGTACCATGGTTTCTGAGGCGTTGTGGCATCCTGCGGTGCTAGGGGTACACAAACCTGGATGCCTTCTAGGCAAAATGTCTAAGAAATATGGTGTAAACTAAAACCTTGTGGTGTCATGTGGCGCCTGGGATATGCCTGCACACCTAGGTGACAAGTTGGTACAATGGTTTTTGAGGCATTGTGGCATCCTATGGTGGTAGGAGTACGCCTGAAGACCTAGACGCATTCTAGGTGATGCCCAGGCGATATGGTGTGACTAAAATCTTTGTGGTGCCCCGTGGCACCTGGGGTATGCTTTGCAACATGCTATGTGATGCCTCAAGAACCATGATTGGTACATAATTATATATATAACAGGTGTCCTCCATAGATGCATTCACTAAATCGCTACAGAAGAAAAAGTAACCATTACCAACCTGTCAACGGAGTTATCTGAATCTAGTGACATCCTATTCACAGTTGTCATGCTTTGTTCTAGTGCTCTCCGCAATCTTGAATTGTCATCCTCAAGCTTCTGCATGGATCGCTTCCCATCTGCTAACATCCTCTCTGCTTGTGAAAGTTTGGTAGCTATATCTTCCTTCTCCCTTCTTGAAATCTCAATAGTTTGATTTGCCACCTGCATAAAAAGGACATGCCTTAGTAATGTAACTAGGCAATAACAAAGACTAAAGTATGTGGGCACACCATAAATTTAGGCCTTCATGAATCCAATGAAAATAAGAGGTACAATCACAAGTACTGAAGTTGGTCAGTGCTTGCTCAAGCATCTAAAAGGTATGCTCTGTTTTTACCTTTAATGACTCTGCCAATTTAGACAGTTCTTCCCTAGCAACAGCTAAATCACCTCCAAGTCGTTCCTACATACAAATTATAGACCATAATCAATCTGACAATTTTTAAATTAGTAAGCTTCAAACAAAGAATAGCCCAAGAATTCAATCACCTTGGCTTCACTCTCAGCATAGTACTGTCCAAGGGCAGTCTGAAGATTTAGCAGCTCCACGTTTTTTGATTCAAGTGCACTCATACAGCTTGCAAGTTTGTACTTCAAATCTTCTATTTGTTCATTTGACCTCTGGTGCTCTTCACTTATGATCTTTTTGTTCTCCTCCTGCTTTGCCATCTCAACCTTTAAAGCCCTCTCTAACTGCATTATATGAGCCCTTTGCTGCTCACAGACTACCCGCAATTCTTCAATGAGTTTACTATCTTCATCCATCTTTTCTTGGTCTTCAAGATCCTAATGAAAGTGAATTGTTAGTTTGCACATCATATCTTAGAGTAAACAGGTTGTCCATTAAACATAAAGGTGTTGCAGATAGCTTGTGCGTAGGTAGTACAAATAAAGCAAGGGACCACATAATACTTTGCCTTGTCTCACGAGTACTACAAAAAAAATGCAAGAAAAATACAAATACCAATATATGGTTACCTTATCTAACAAATGCTGCTTCAGCCGAGCCAAATCCTGCACTGCTTTGTCTCTCTCACGGGAAGCATCCTGTAATGCTCTTTTCAAAGAATCCATCTCTTCCTTAACCTTCACAGTGGAACTACAAGCACATCAGTACTTTTATTCGCTTTGCCATTAGGTGGTATCGCCAGTAATATATACTACTACAAATCCTTGTTTTGTTGGCCCATAACTCTTAGGTAACAAGTCATCCATAGTGACATTTACAAACTCTATGATCTTGGCAATTTTTAGATGACTTAATAGCAAAAACTGTGGAAAATTCATTTCAGCACATTAAGCAACATATAATGCATTGAAATTTTGGTTTAACATCGAATCCATAGTGAAATGTACAAACTCTATGATCTTGGCAATTTTCAGATGACTCTTACTAGCAAAAACTGTGGAAAACTCATTCAGCACATTAAGCAACATATAATGCATTGAGATCTTGATTTAATATCGAAGTTTTGAATAAACAAATACAAGGTTTCAGAAGGTGCTAGGGGCTAGGCAGGCGCTACGCCACCGATTAGTGGCTAGGGCGCCTAAACATAGAGATTTAGTTGCATAAATATGAAAGAATAATAAATAGAAAAGGAAGAGCAATGCCATAACAGCCCACTAGCCCATCTGAACACCATAACACCAAACAATGCCCTACCACCACCTATTCCCAGTAGGCAATCCTTGTGAAGCCACACCACCTCTCCACCTGTGTGCCCCAGTCCGTCACTCTACATCTCCATGGTGCACCACCTCTTCTCCTCCTGCACTCACCAGTCTGCGCCTCCATGCGCCCCACCTCTACTCTGCCCATGTGCAGCACATCCTCCCCCTGCATGGCACCCCTGCTTTGGTTGCGCTCATGACCCTTTGGAGAAATCAAGCAGAAGGGGCTACATCGAACATGAGCATAATCGAACTGACTTGGACACCAAGAGGTAGGCATAGTGGCATAGATTGAATCACGATACAACAAACAATTTTGCCATCCAAAACCTCTTCTCTTCTCTTCCTTTCTTCACCATCCATGGGTTGTGACAGTTCATACAGTGTTTAATTGGACGCCTATGGACTAGGAGCCATGATAGGTCTCTGCCTAGCACCTAAGCGAGCGTTTAACAACATATTTTGAACACTGAATAATAACAAGTAGTGTTTGTCATTGAACAAAAAAAGTCAACCCCATGCATCTTCCATAGCCATTGATCACCATTGAAATTATATATATGAAGCACAGCTTAAGAGCAAGATCATACCTTTTCCGAGTCAGAAATCTTGTTATTAGTATCTAATGCACTGTCAACAGTTTTTTGTGAGGTACTCTTCATACTCTTGAGATCTGCCTCAAGCTTGACTTTCTCTATCTGCAGAAGCAAATATTGTGTTGTCAAAATCTGTTGCAAAGTTTCCATATGTTCATTGTATTAGCACTACATTATAGCAGATGCACGATCTATTCAGACCTTTAGGCTAGAGTTCTCCTTCTGTAGAGCCATCAACATATTTCTTAGGCTCTGGAGCGATCCGTCCGACACATGCTCCTTATCCCTTCTGCTTACCTCATCTTGAACACGTCTCAACTCCGATTTCTTCTCACTCAGTTCCTTGTGTAGCCCTTCCATGCTAGTTGATATCTGCAGAAGAACATAAGAAAATAATCTTCATGCCATTGGAGTCAAATCCATTATCTTAAACATACTGTTGACAGTGGATCAAGATACATAGGCATCTCTTCCATAGGGAAAAAAAAACTTACCTTCTCTTTGTTCATCTTGAGTTCATTTAGTTGCTGCTGAAGAAATTCATTCCGCTTGGTTTCATCTAAAATGTGGAAACAGAAGATTTAGAAAACAAAATATCACTAAATTTAATATAGACTGCTAACTGTTTCAGATGTAACAGTTTGGACTACATCAAGCATACCTTCTAGCCTCCTTTTAGCTTCAGTTTCTTTCTCGGAATTATTGCTGAGCTGCTGTTTCAATTGTTTGATTTCATTTTCGAGACTAGCTTGCTTGGCAATCAAGGATGATCTCTCTTCCTCCAATGCACTTCCCTGTAGCATGATTAAAATTTAATGAAGAGTATTGATTATTTTAACTAAGTACACAATTTCTTTGCATGCAACAAATAAAGATATCAAAGCTGTTGTTTTTAACGCTTCACCACAGGATAAAAAAAATCACATCGACAGCTTTTAAGTAGGACGGGGGTGGGAAGGGAATACAAACTAGGAATATATAATATAAGCAATGTAATGAAACTCATTATAAGTAATAACTACCTTCTGATACCCTGTCACTGGATGCAGACCATTTGCCTGAGCACCGTGAAAAGAACCACCGCCATATCCATTCTGCTTGGTGAGATTCAACGGATTTTCCTGAACTGCATTCCTTTGTGCTCTGGGTGATCTTTCCAAAGTACCCTGTGAGATCTTATGTTAATAGTTTACCATAGTGGCATGTTGCATAACTCTATTAAAGTGAATAAAACATAAAATTACATTAGAATTGGCTGAAACTGCCTTACAGCTCTCCATGCTTCTTTTAAGAGATCCATTTTCTTCACGAAGTTTTCCAAGTTGTTCCTACAAGAATATACAGACCACATGTAAGAAAGATTGTAAGCCTGCCACGTAAAATCAGTAAAGTTGTACATAAATATTAAGCATGACACCTTATTATGATGTGGAAACTAGCTAAAAATGATTCCCGCATCCAAAAAAATATGTATCAAGTAAAAATGATCTGGCAAGCAGATACGCATAAAAGGGAGAAACAGGGACCTTTAAAGAAGGCATACCTCTTTTTCCTTCAACATTGCAGCATAATTGAAAGATAATGCCTTTATTTCAGCCTCGGAAGCTTGAAGCTTTTGGATGTCAACCCTCAGTTTAGAAATCTGCAAAGGAAAATGAAATTACATAAATTCATACTTACTGCACTGCTTTCACAATTTGTCATGTGGGAATTGAACCAGTAGGATCTGTTCTTAGAACTAGTAGAACCTCGTGCAACCTAACAAATAATAGTTCACTTCACAGTTCAATATTAAGAGAGATTGACAGACAATCAACAAGTTCCATATAGTCCACCAGTCCCCAAGGATAGCTTCTGTGCAATATGTCCTGTCTAAGATCACAAGTAACCAACCGCATTTTCTGCCACATGATATGCTAGGAAAGAATTTACTTCTCACTGCATTTAACCATCTATTAGAACAAACGCTTGACGTAATACACAACATTTCTGTGGAAGCAGCATTTGAAACACTAATATATCAGCATTCTACCAACTTAGATGAATTTATGCACCATAACTTGAAGCCACATTAATCACGGGATCAATTAATCAGAGGCAAAAGCTATATTAACCTACTGATCCCTTACCGACCTTGCTATCAACACCCCCTTAAACTCGGATATAAACACTCTATACACTCCTTTTTCTTCCAACAACAACAGACTGCTCGTCAATGCAAAATTTCCCCTAGTACATTGTCTCTGCGTGCTGGTTGACTGATTGAAATCAATCATACTATCTAAAAGGCAGTTGACTAGCAAAGGTAGCATCGAATCCCGATAACATAACAGACACAGGAACCTCTACTCGAAGCCAATTCACCTGATGAATTTGCCGCGGGGGATGGGGGTTTTACCTCGTCGGGCTCGGCGGCTTCGGGGCCGGGGCCAGGGCGGGAGTACCGTCGGCGCCTCCCCGACGACGGCGGCGTGGCGGAGAGGTCCCCGCCCCTAGCTGCCGGGGCCAGCGGCGGCGCGGGGACCTCGTCGGCCGCGGCGTCGTCGACCTCGCCGGCGAGCCGGGAGAGGCTCTCCCGGTAGGTCGCGATGGAGCTCCGCATCGCCGCGGCGGGCGCCACCGCTACTCCTCGTGGCGCGGGGCCGGGTCTGGCCCGATCCAACGAGGCTGAGGGGTAGGGTTTGGAGGGGGCGGTGGCGACGCGAGGCGGGGAGGGGTGGGGAGATCTGAGAGAGGTGGGAGGAGTGGGATGACAGTAACGGAAGGAGGCCACACGACGCTAACGCGGGGTTAGAGACGAAGACAATTTTTCCTTTTTTTTCCCCCGTTTTATTTTATTGCTTCATTTAAAGTTGTCCGGTTTTTTCGCCGGCTTGACTAGCGCGAGCTGCATTTGTACAGCGTGGCCGTGGTGGATGCGGATCTCGAGCATGGACGCTGACTCGCCGTGCACTCCATTTGTGTGTTGCCTCGGTGCAAAAAAAAATTGCATGTCAAACAATTCTAATTCTAAATTTAACTAAGAGCAACTCTAAAAGTTTGGCTAAAATTAATAACTATATTTTATTATTTAGCCATTTTATAAAATAGAAAACTTCTTAAAAAAGAATAAGTCAACAATAGTCTTGCTATTTACGAAATTAGATGCCAGCGTCAGTGGTTGGCTATATATAACCACCAAAATTCAAGAGATAGCTAACTTTCTATTTTATAAAACCAGATAACACATTATATTTTTAATATACAAATTCTAAAATAGCCTCCATAACAAAAATAGTCAAGCTCTTGGAGTTGCTCTAAAAACCTATTTATTTGTGTGAAAAGTTATGACTGAAAGTAATGTTCGCTGATTTGTTATGAGAGAAAAAACACTATAGCAGATTCGTCAAGCGTGATTTGTTATGAGAGAAAGATTGGTCAAGCGCACAGGACCCGATCTATACCTATTAGGCTAATCGGTTGTGCTTATTTTGGTTGTGCTTTTGCTGACTTCTATTACAATGACTGATGATTGTTTCTACTATATAGAAGACAATATTATTATTATATTATAAACGAGCATCCTGCTAATCTTTATTTTATTTTTAAAAAAATCTCTAGTGCTCTTCCTTGGGCTCACCATGCATCATGTAACACAATAATAGTTTAGTGTTAGCATAATATAGAGGACGTGCTCTATGTACTTGTCGTAGGTTCGTAACCATGGTAAATATCGTGTTGTTCAAGGTGGGTCGATGTGTAGATCTTCGGTGGCTTAAACAGTCAAATACTCTAGGACACGAACGATATATCCTGGTTTGGGCCCCTGAGCCCTATGTTTAGCAATTTGGTGCTCGTCGTATTAGGAATGCTCAAACGAGAGAGCTCACTCAAAACACATAGGGTCACGAACGATTATCCTCATTTGGACCTCTGAGTCATTTGTCCAGCAGTTTGGTGTTCTTTGTATTAAGAATATTCAAACGAGAAAGTTCTTACAATGGAGCAATCATGACAAAAGAGTAGGGGAAGCGTTATGTTGGCCTAAGGTTTCAGCCTGTTCAGTTGATTGATCTGTTGATCTCCTAATGTTCTACTATATATGTTCAATCTTTCGGTCTTTTCCTAGTCCCTTCTAGAGGAGCTCATGCCTCCCCTTACATATTGAGGAGGGCATGGGGGTACATTAGAGGGTTTTGTTTAGGGTTTCTCGCCCTTATGCTTTTAGTTCCTTTATCTTGGCGTCACTAGGTCCTTCTTTGTCTTGTAGCTAGGGGTGAACACAACCTCAACTACTCCCCAACATCTCTGTTGCAAGCTAGTGCTTTACCATCAGACGTTGTGCTTTTGCATTGTCGTAGTGGAACCTTTCCTTGGTGAGCCTTCTCCTAGCTTCTTGGGCACATCAGGCCTCTTCCTCTACCCGGAGGGGCTACCAGGTGGGGCTCGAGTCCCCTGCCATGGGCTTCAAGGACTTCTTGTCTTGACGCATCACGCTCTAGGCATGACACTACCGAGGGAGTGGCCAACAACGCCTCGTGGCTCTGAATGGGGTGTAGTGCTTATGCACCTGTTAGGATATGAGCACCTAACATATTTTGGAGCTAGCTTCTAGCTTTGCCCAAGACGAGTGTTCACATTGGCCAAAGGTTGCGATGGCTATGGAAGCAATAGTTCAACTAGGGCTCCCCTTTGGTTCAAGAACTCGCATCTTAGGTGAAGCCCCTGAGCCCCCAGTGAAGGCGACTCTGCCTTCTTAGGCTCAACCTCTAATATCAAGTACTCCTTTGTGGGAGGGGTGCCTATGGGCTACCGAGCCATCTGAAAGGTCCTTGTTTGGTTTTGGTAATTGAGTGACAACTTAGGTGGACTAATAGTGTTTATATGAGATACACAGGAGATTAGTCCATAGGTGATGATGTGATGATGGAGGAGCTCATTGCACATGAGACATGA
>Ga0182004_10004558_pt1 | contig 11188 bp, 10 predicted proteins | sample Sormic07211540_1_FD_120479 | JGI IMG/M metagenome (GOLD analysis project Ga0182004, IMG submission 120479) | Endophyte microbial communities from Sorghum bicolor roots, Mead, Nebraska, USA - 072115-40_1 MetaG | ecosystem: Host-associated > Plants > Roots > Unclassified | place: USA: Nebraska...
ACTGGACTTATGGGACGAACATAAGAACACTCGAAACTAAGGGTAGATGTGAACCTAACGGTATACCTGAAGCTTTGATTACCACTTCATGAGAAAAAGGGTGGACCGATCTTTCGAAAGGTTTTGGTAACTCGATTTGGTAGAGACGAGACAAAAACCGATCCGGCTTCCGAACAACACGATCCGAAACCCTACAATTTTTTTTATTTTTTTTATAATTTAATTTTACTTAGGAGCACTAAAGAAGTAACCACAGAAAATTTAAGCTTAAACAAGTGAAAGACGTGGCCTGCGGAATTTTCTGAAGATTGTGAAAAATGTGAAAAAAAACTTCATGAGGTGAAAAATCAAACTTAGGAGGCAAATTTGGAGATTTTAAAATTTTCAAACCCACCAAAGGCGTGGATATAAAGATCCAAAAAATTTTTCTAATCGATTTTGATATACGGAACGTTGAAACCAGAGTTCGTACGTGAATGTTATGGCTGTTTTATGAACGGACTCCAAATTAGAGGAAAAACGGTCCGAAAGTGGGAAAAATTTACGGTGGTGGCTAGAAATTGATGGAAATGGTGGCGAAAAACACACGAACTAGACTCTAACAAGACCTCGACCAGGACACAAACTCAACACTGCACACTCTAAAACTGAAATGTGCGAAGGCTATGGCGCAGAAGGGTTGTAGGGCAGGAAAACGGTATGGCACTGGACTTAATGGACGAACACAAGAATACTCAAAACTAAGGGAAGATGTGAACCTAATGTTATACCTGAAGCTTTGATTACCATTTGATGAGAACAAGGGTGGACCGATCTTTCGAAAGGTTCTGGTAACTCGATTTGGTAGAGACGAGACAAAAACCGATCCGGCCTCCGAACAACACGATCCGAAACCCTACAATTTTTTTAAAATTTTCTTTTACTTAGGAGCACTAAAGAAGTAACCATAGAAAATTTGAGCTTAAACAAGTGAAAGACGTGGCCTGCGGAATTTTCTGAAGTTTGAGAAAAATGTGAAAAAACTTCACGAGGTGAAAACTCAATCTTTGGAGGCGAATTTGGAGATTTTAAAATTTTCAAACCCACCAATCGCGGATCCGAAATTTTTTTCTGATCGATTTTGATATATGGAACGTTGAAATCGGAGTTCGTATGCGAAAGTTATGCCTTTTTTACGAACGGACTCCGAATTAGAGGACAAAATTGTGCGAAAGTGGGGAAAATTTGCGGCGGTGGCTAGAAATGGATGGAAACGGTGAGGAAATACACACGAACTGGACTCCACAAACAACACTGCGGACTCTGAAACTGAAATATGCAAAGGCTAGTGCGTTGAAGGTTGTAGGACAGAAAAACGATATGGCACTGGACATATGGGACGAACACAAGAACACTCGAAACTAAAGGTAGATGTGAACCTAACGGTATACCTGAATCTTTGATTACCACTTGATGAGAACAAGGGTGGTCCGATCTTTCGAAAGGTTCTGGTAACTCGATTTGGTGGAGACGAGACACAAACCGATCCGGCTTCCGAACAACAAGATCCGAAACCCTACAATTTTTTTATTTTTTTATAATTTTCTTTTACTTAGGAGCACTAAAGAAGTAACCATAGAAAATTTGAGCTTTAACAAGGGAAAGACGTGGCCTGCGGAATTTTCTAAAGATTGAGAAAAATATGAAAAAAACTTCACGAGGTGAAAACTCAATCTTTGGAGGTGAATTTGGAGATTTTGATATTTTCAAACCCACCAAGCGCAGGGGCAGACAGATCCGAAAATGTTTTTGTGATCGATTTTGATATATGGAACGTTGAAATCAGAGTTCGTATGCGAAAGTTATGGCTTTTTTATGAACGGACTCCAAATTAGTGGAGAAAACGGTGCGAAAGTGGGGAAAATTTGTGGCGGTGGCTAGAAATTGATGAAAACGGTGAGGAAATACAGACGAACTAGACTCCACAAACAACACTGTGGACTCTGAAACTGAAATATGCAAAGGCTATGGCACGAAAGGGTTGTAGGACAGGAAAGCGATATGGCACTGGACATATGGGACGAACACAAGAACACTCAAAACTAAAGGTAGATGTGAACCTAACGGTATACCTGAATCTTTGATTACCACTTGATGAGAACAAGGGGGCCCGATCTTCCGAAAGGTTCTGGTAACTCGATTTGGTGGAGACGAGACACAAACCGATCCGGCTTTCGAACAACACGAGCCAAAACCCTACAATTTTTCTTATTTTTTTAATATTTTTCTTTTACTTTGGAGCACTGAAGAAGTAAGCACAGAAAATTTGAGCTTAAACAAGTGAAAGACGGGGCCTGCTGAATTTTCTGAAGATTGTGAAAAATGTGAAAAAAACTTCATGAGGTGAAAAGTCAAACTTCAGAGGCGAATTTAGAGATTCTAAAATTTTGAAACCCACCAAAGCATGGAAATATATATCCAAAAAAATTTTTCTAATCGATTTTGATATACAGAACGTTGAAACCGGAGTTCGTATGTGAAAGTTACGGCTGTTTTACGAACGGACTCCAAATTACACGACAAAACGGTCTGAAAGTGGGAAAAATTTGCGGTGGTGGCTAGAAATTGATGGAAATGGTGGCCAAAAACACACGAACTAGACTCTAAGAAGACTTAACCAGCAACAAGACCTCGACCAGGACACAAACTCAACAATGCGGACTCTAAAACTGAAATTTGCAAAGGCTATGGCGCGGAAGGGTTGTAGGACAGGAAAACGATATGGCACTGGACTTTTGGGACGAACACAAGAACACTCAAAACTAAGGGTAGATGTGAACCTAATGGTATACGTGAAGCTTTGATTACCACTTGATGAGAACAAGGCTGGACTGATCCTTCGAAAGGTTCTGGTAACTCGATTTGGTAGAGACGAGACAAAAACCGATCTGGCTTCCGAACAACACGATCCGAAACCCTACAATTTTTTTTATTTTTTTGATATTTCTCTTTTACTTAGGAGCACTGAAGAAGTAACCATATAAAATTTCAGCTTAAACAAGTGAAAGACGTGGGCCTGCGGAATTTTCTAAAGATTGAGAAAAATGTGAAAAAAACTTCAAGAGGAGAAAACTCAATCGTTGGAGGCGAATTTGGAGATTTTAAAATTTTCAAACCCGCCAAGCGCAGGGACAGACAAATCCGAAATTTTTTTCTCATTAATTTTGATATATGGAACGTTGAAATCGGAGTTCGTATGCGAAAGTTATGGCTTTTTTACGAACGGACTCCGAATTAGAGGACAAAACGGTGCGAAAGTGGGGAAAATTTGCAGTGGTGGCTAGAAATTGATGGAAATGGTGAGGAAATACACACGAACTGGACTCTAACAAGACCTAACCAGTGACAAGACCTCGACTAGGACACAAACAACACTGCAGACTCTGAAACTGAAATATGCATAGGCTATGACATGGATGGGTTGTAGGAAACAAAAACAATATGGCACTGGACTTATGGGACGAACACAAGAACACTCGAAACTAAGGGTAGATGTGAACCTAACGGTATACCTGAATCTTTGATTACCACTTGATAAGAACAAGGGTGGCCCGATCTTCCAAAAGGTTCTGGTAACTCGATTTGGTGGAGACGAGACACAAACCGATCCGGCTTCAGAACAACACGAGCCGAAACCCTGTAATTTTCTTATATTTTTGATATTTTTCTTTTACTTAGGAGCACCAAAAAAATAACCATAGAAAATTTGAGCTTAAACAAGTGAAAGACGTGGCATGCGGAATTTTCTGAAGATTGTGAAAACTGTGAAAAAAACTTCACGAGGTGAAAAGTCAAACTTCGGACGCGAATTTGGAGATTCTAAAATTTTCAAACCTGCCAAAGGCATGGATAGATAGATCTAAAAATTTTTTCAAATCAATTTTGATATTCGGAACATTGAAACAGGAGTTCGTATGCGAAAGTTATGGTTGTTTTACGAATGGACTCCAAATTAGAGGACAAAACGGTCCAAAAGTGGGAAAATTTTGCGGCGGTGGCTAGAAATTGATGGAAACGGTGGCGAAAAACATACAAACTAGACTCTAACAAGACCTAACTAGCAACAAGACTTCGACCAGGGCACAAACTCAACACTGCGGACTCTGAAACTGAAATATGCAAAGGCTATGGCGCAGAAGGGTTGTAGGACAGGAAAACGATATGGCACTGGACTTATGGGACGAACAAAAGAACACTCAAAACTAAGGGTAGATGTGAACCTAATGGTATACCTGAAGCTTTGATTACCGCTTGATGAGAAGAAGGGTGGCCCGATCTTTCGAAAGGTTCTGGTAACTCGATTTGGTGGAGACGAGACAAAAACCAATCTGGCTTCCAAACAACACGATCCGAAACCCTACAATTTTTTTTATATTTTTGATATTTTTTTTACGTAGGAGCACTAAAGAAGTAACCATAGAAAATTTGAGCTTAAACAAGTGAAAGACGTGGCCTGTGGAATTTTCTGAAGATTGAGAAAAATGTGAAAAAAATTCAGGAGGTGAAAACTCAATTTTTGGAGGCGAATTTGCAGATTTTAATATTTTCAAACCCGCCAAGCACAGGGACAGACAGATCCGAAATTTTTTTCTGATCAATTTTGATATATGGAACATTGAAATCAGAGTTCGTATGCGAAAGTTATGGCTTTTTTACGAATGGACTCCGAATTAGAGGACAAAACGGTACGAAAGTGGAGAAAATTTGCGGCGGTGGCTATAAATTGATGGAAACGGTGAGGAAATACACACGAATTGGACTCTAACAAGACCTCGACTATGACACAAACAACATTGCGGACTCTGAAACTGAAATATGCAAAGGCAATGGTGCGGAAGGGTTGTAGGACAGGAAAACGATACGGCACTGAACTTATGGGACGAACACAAGAACTCTTGAAACTTAGGGTAGATGTGAACCTAACGGTATACCTGAAGCTTTGATTACCACTTGATGAGAACAAGGGTGGCCCGAAACCCTACAATTTTTTTTGATATTTCTCTTTTACTTAGGAGCACTAAAGAAGTAACCACAAAAAATTTGAGCTTAAACAAGTGAAAGACGTGGCCTGTGGAATTTTCTAAAGATTGCAAAAAATGTGAAAAAAAACTTCACGAGGTGAGAACACAAACTTCAGAGGCGAATTTGGAGATTCTAAAATGTTCAAACCCACCAAAGGCGAGGACAGACAGATCCAAAAAATTTTCTGATCGATTTTGATATATGGAACCTTGAAATCAGAGTTCGTATGCGAAAGTTATGGCTATTTTACGAGCGGACTCCGAATTAGAGGGCAAAACGGTCCGAAAAAGGGAAAAATTTGCGGCGGTGGCTAGAAATTGATGAAAACAGTGGGGAAATAGACACGAACTGGACTCTAACAAGAGCTAACCAGCAACAAAACCTCGACCAGGACACAAACTTGATGGTATGAAGAATACTCTTGTGTTGACTAGAATGTCCTCGGCAATTCCTATTAGATAGCAGAGAGATTGATCGGCTAGCTATAGACACATTGATGTTGGGGTGTTCTTCGTATGTTGGAGCTTGTCGAAGACTGCCTTAGGCATCACACTGACGCTTGCTCTAAGGTCACACAACGTGTTATTGAAATATTGATCTCCAATTGAACAATCAATAGTGGGGCATCCTGGATCCTTCTTCTTTTCTGGTGACATGTTGAGGATGGCTGCACTAAACTCTTCCATCATTTTGATTCCTTCAGTGGTGAGCAGTGGTCATTTGTTGTTGAGGATATCCCTTATATATCTTGCATATATGGGTACTTGGAGGGCATCTAACAAAGGGACATTGCTATATAATTTTTGAATTACATCAACAAAATTACTAAACTGCTCATCCATTTTAGCCTTCTTCTCTCTTCGTGGGAATGGTAAAATATTGGAGTCATGAAAATCTTGTTTTAGCCTTCTTCTCTCTTCGTGGGAATGGTAAAATATTGGAGTCATGAAAATCTTGCATCATTTCTGGTAATGGTGGCTCTAATTCTACAACTTCATCATCCTTCTCTCTGTTACTACTAGGGTTACTAGCGCTGCCTATCTTCTCGCTGCACCCTTCGGATAAGGGGATCATGAGTAGATCTGCCACCTCTTGTGGTTATGGACTGTATGTGATCAGGGTTAGTGGCAAAAGGCACAGTAGCAGCTAGTTGTGCCAACTTGGTTTTTATTTGTTTATTATGAAAAAGTTGATCTTTTATAGCAGAAGAAAAGTCATCTAATTTAGCATTTATATCCGCTAATATATTATCATTAGAAGCAAGCCTTTTAACAATGTTAACATTAATTCATGTTTGAAGATTAAACCTCTCAAGGGTAATTGCTTGAAATTAGAAGAATTATAACTGCCTGAATACTTGTCTTCATGGGTGGAGGTTTCCTGTTGATTCCATACATGCTTCGTTGATGTGGAAGGGTTGTTGATGATGCTTGCATTTTCTTGATTATCTATGGATTCAATGCCTAGATATTTTCCACATTTATTCTGAGCATCGTATGCATCCTTGATAGCTTGACGATCTCTTTTATAATTATCCCTTTGGTCAAACCAATCCAACAGTGTTGACGGTAGATAACTTCTAATTTTAACCGTCAACTGAACATGAAAATGGACCTATTGCAAACACCTTGTGGATATACGGTTATCACTAACAAAAATCCATGAGTTTTGGTAAATGTCTATTTTTGTAGGGTGTCAGCTAAAAACAACCAAAGATGGTTCATATGTCAGATTTATATAGAGAGAATACCATGAACTGCAACTCAAGAACAATCTAGAAGACTTGAGGAGGCTCTAGACCAAATGGGAGCCCAAACCAGCTTGGGAGCCGGGCGGCCGCCCAATTGGTAGGGGTTTGCGCCCAAGCCTCTCAACCAATTAGAACCAACCCCATGGATCCTACCTCCACTGCCTTTGGGGAGTAATCTTGGCCGTCTATCAAGGTCGGTTTGATCCGAGGACTCTGGTGCCTCCTAGGGGCTATATAAGCAGACCCCCTACCCCTTAGATCAGTGCCAATTCTGAAACCCTAATTCATATTTTCTAGAGAGAATTAGCCACAGAGGGGTCCCTCAAATGGATCCATTTCTTTAGGGTTTTTAACAACAAGAGAGATTGAGAGAGTATAGGGTGGACATAGAAGTGGAGGAAGCCCGACCTGTCGGTGTCTTCTGATGAGGACATCGCCATGCTAGATACGTTGACACCATCATCTTTTCCAAGTTGCAATTCATCTCCAACTCTCCTACCATGTCACTCTCGGATTCAGCAAACACGTCATCAGTGTTTTGATCGTAACTTCTTCATACGACATTGAAACGGGGTGATCTTGGACTCATTGGAAAGGGGACAATGACACCGTCATTCTAGATCTGGTCCCAGCTCCAAATCTTTCATGGATTAATCTTTATGTCCACGACAAGGTGCTGTGTCACCTATTTTGGGCCAACTTGGTCATGTATCGAATTCGGGCCTTAAGCCCATGTTGTGGGCGCCTCCCCCTGGTTGCCTCCAACCCTAGGTCGCTTCTCCTTTATATTCCATGCAGCCGCCCCTACTTAGACTCGGGTTTTGTTTAGAGTTTAGTTTTCCTTCGAGAAACTGAATCGTTCATTGTAACTGTGGTGACAAATCCTTTTATAGTGATCTATGGCCCCCGTTCTTGATCTCCTCCACTGTGTCGATTAGTCTTTTGGAACCGAGTTTTTGAACCCTCATTTGAATATTCGTGTCATTCATATCTGCAATTTCAGATTGCATGTTTATACTTTCTTGCTTGTGTTCTTCGATTCGCTTGCAGGAACAGTTTTCTTGGCGAGGACAATCAAGTTGTGCTTGGTTGATAACCAACGAAGCAGTGGTGTAACAGTTGCAGGGTTCGAATCGTGCCGATTTGAAGCCGGATCGCCAGCGTCGAGTTCTCCACAATCAAATTTACCAAATACCTCTCGGAAGATTGGGCCTGACCCTCATCAATTGGTACCAGATATCTCAGGTTTAACGTGAGGTATAATCTCGTTTGCCCTAAATTCATATTTGTTCATTACCTACAGTCGACAAAAAGCCCAAAAATATTTAATTTTCTGCTGTCCTATCACCCATTGTGCCTTGCAATTTCGTTTTCAGATTTGCTTTGTTGAGTTTGTCCGTGGTTGAGTCTAGTTGCTGGTTTTGATTGTGTTCATCATCGTAGTTCATTGGCACCATTACTATTCTTAGTTTCTGCCACTATCCTATCCACTGTTTCCAAACAACAAGTCGAAGCCACCACATTACTCGACTTGCCTCCGCTAGCCGCCTTGTGTGATCTCTCGCCGCCGCGCTAACCCTAGATAGATTGCCAGCCGTTGTTATTTTGCCTGCTTCGCAGCCCTCCTTACATCATCAAGCAAATACCTACTGCTGTTAGTCATAGGGACGATTCATCCTATGATTGGTGTTGGAGTTTAGGGACGCTTTGCCCTAACCGCCGCCACCGCCGCCGTGTTGTACCTTCTGAAAACATAACTTGAGATACCTTCGGTAAAATAGGCATAACTTTTCGCTCGTCTATCAGAAAAATCTGAAATTTTTACAGCAGCTTCTTGACATCATTTGGACCTGAGCCAATTTCGGCTTTGCCCTGTTTGGTCTTAGAAAAATTGCCAAAAATTTCAGGAAAATAAAGAAAAAAATCGACAAGGGTTTTGCACGCTTTTCATATAACTTACTGAATTTCTAGACCACATCTGACCTCACTTGTATTTGCCAATTTTTGTGGTTACAACTTTTGTGATCCCTGTTCAGAGAAAAATATAAGAAAAAGTGAAAAATAAAAAATCATGATTCCTACTAGTGCCTTTTGGGAAAATCCATGAAAAATCAGGATAAAAGAAAAATCTGCTCTATTGCTTGTTCACTGAGTTTTTCCATCATACTTTGTTTCACCTTGTTGTGCTACGTCTAGACACGTCTTAGCGAGCAATTATGATTTGTCCTTTGGTTACTTATTGAACTTAGTAACTCTGTATTCGAATATTGCTAATTCCTTGCTACTTACATTGTGTCTGTCCAAAGCTCACATATAATTCTGTCAGCACATATTCATCTTGCAACTGTTTACCCACGCTCAACAACAGATTACTTTGCTAATTTGGTTTTACTCCTGTTTGCCTTTGTTAAGAACACTTGTAAGACGGTGGTAAGCCGCTTCTGATTTTGTATTCTATTTTTACCACGACTACCACCACTTTGTTCCTTTTAGTTGATAGGGATAATTCTTTGTTGTTGTTTTTCCCTATTTTCTAACCATGGCAGGATCTCCAACGGATTTCAATGATTGTGTTTCCAAGGGTGAACTTACAGCGTTCATCACTGAACAGCGCAATCTTATGACTGAGCTGACACGTAATGTGAACAATCTGGTCACCCGCATTGAACAGATTGAGCAATGCCCTCAATCTCATCATGGTGATGATGAAGATGCAGATGGAGATCTATCTGATTATGAAGATGTGGATGATGACGGTGATGCACGCAACCATCGCCACTAGAACTTCAATCTGATGGGAGGTAATAACCATGGTAATAATGATCCCTTTACTAAAACTAAATTTAGCCTACCTCCTTTTGCTGGTAATGTTGATCCTAAGGCATATTTAGATTGGGAGCTTGTTGTTCAACAAAAATTTGATTCTCATAATGTGCCTACTGAGCATATAGTTAGATTGCTACTAGTGAGTTTACTAATTTTGCTTTGTATTGGTGGAGTGATCTTTGCAATACTAATAATGTTGCTGCTATGCCTCAAACTTGGAATGCTTTAAAATAACATATGAAATCTCATTTTGTTCCTCCTTATTATCAACGTGATTTACGTCTTAAACTGCAAACTTTAAAACAAGGAGATAAAAGCATAGAAGCATACTATCAAGAACATCAATGGCGCTGGTGCTAGAATTCTTTTCATCTCACCAAACTAGGACAAACTACGCTACGTCCTTAGGATCTTCTTCCCGGCATCCAACAATGTCGCCGAGTACGAAGCATGCCTGCACGGCATCCGATTGGCCGTTGAACTAGGAGTCAAGCGCCTTTACGTCTACGTCAATTCTGCCCTGGTCATTAACCAGTTAAATAAGGAGTGGGACACGACTCATGAGAAAATGGATCTGTACTGCAAAGAAATACCGCGGTGGGAATCAAATTTTTATGGCATAGAGTACATCCACGTGGTCCGGGACAAGAATCAAGCAGCAGATTTGCTGTCAAAGATAGGATCATCCCGGGCCTAGATTCCGCAAGGTGTTTTTGTCCAAGACATTGATGCACCGAGCGTTGGAGCGGATCTGGTCGACAAGCCACGCAACGAGTCGACAAGCCATGCAACGAGGCACTGCTTGTTCAGAACGCCACTCCGACATCCAATAGCAACGACTGGCGTACACCTTTTGTTAAGTATCTCTTGGATGGTTTGGGATTTCAAGACAAAATGGAGAACGAACGTCTTATCTGACGAGCCAAAAACTATATACTGGTCGACGGTAAACTTACGCGCAAGAACACAAACTCAGAATTCTTGTTGAAATGCATAACTCAAGACGATGGCATAAAGCTGCTAGATGACATACACGCTGTGTCCTATGGCAACCACGTCGCCTCTAGAACACTAGTCGGAAAGGCTTTCCGAGCACGTTTTTATTGGCCAACGGCAGTCGCCGACGCCGAGAAGCTGGTCCGGCATTGCGAAGGGTGCCAGTTCTTCGCCAAAAGAACCCACGTACCTGCTCATGAGATCCAGACAATTCCGTTGTCTTGGCCATTCGCCTGTTGGGGTCTTGACATGATTGGGCCATTCAAACCAGCCCCTGGCAATTTCAAGTTCGTGTTCGTGCTAATTAACAAATTCTCCAAGTGGATCGAGTACATGCCATTGGTCAAAGCAACTTCCAAGAAGGCTGTAGAATTCCTCAATCAAATCATACATAGATTTAGGATTCCCAATAGTATAATCACCGACCTGGGCACACTACACCACAACCCTTAATCTGCAACTAACTGCAGTTGCTAAAAGTTGTTATTAGCATAGAATGGTGAGTCGCTAAAGGTTAGTGAAGGACGGTCAGTTGCTAAAACCGAATAGGGCGAT
>Ga0182004_10004559_pt1 | contig 11188 bp, 9 predicted proteins | sample Sormic07211540_1_FD_120479 | JGI IMG/M metagenome (GOLD analysis project Ga0182004, IMG submission 120479) | Endophyte microbial communities from Sorghum bicolor roots, Mead, Nebraska, USA - 072115-40_1 MetaG | ecosystem: Host-associated > Plants > Roots > Unclassified | place: USA: Nebraska...
AACCAAATCTATTGCTACTACCCTTTAGGCTACAAACAATGTGATTTGATATGAGCGATGTATAGAGAAGACTACAACCGCACTCTCGTTCTAACCTTGGTAAGGATGATCTACTGTTCTATTGGGGAGGCTCACAGAATCTAGACACCACAAAGGATGTTCGACCCGCACCTATAAACCCTACCGATCCAGCTAACGGGATTATGGGATACAAAGGTAGCTACGGAAATGTCACGTTCCTCGCTACTACCACGGTCCAGCTAGACAGGGGATATCTATGAGTACCCAAGCCCAAACACCACATTTACGCTAGCAATGATTACTCTAAACTCTATCAGAAGAGATTAAAGTAAACTCATAAACGAAAGAACAATAAGAACAAACAACTTACTAGAATTTAGAAGTCGAAATACAGAAGAATACTAGGAGCAAGCCTCGGGTTATGAGACTTGATCCCACAGGTACAACCTCGAAGTAGACACCGACAGACCAGGCTTCCTCCGATCTACACCTCCACTCTATCTCTCTCAATCTAGAAGAACTAATTCTAATCTCACATTGGATCCTACGCACTATGAGGTTGGAACCCTAGAGGGACCTCTCTCTCTATGAATCCTCTCTAGAAAATATGCTAATGAATAATGGGATTACCCTCCTCCAGGGGCTTGGGGGCCTACTTATATTTCCCCTCCAAATGAACGTGGGCCGTCGTATCAAACTGACCTCAATCGCACGGTTTTCCTTAATCCTTTAGGTCGGTGGAGCATAATCCGCGAGGCGAAGCCTGATTGGCTCAGACACCTGGGCCCGCTTGGCCTCCCGTTCGTTCTCGTGGCTTCTGGAGTCTTCTAGATGATAGAAAATTGAGCGGCACGTTAATATCTCTATGTAAACCCGACTTGTGGGCCTTTCCTCCATATTTCCTGATAACCCCCTACAGAAATAGACAAACACCAAAACCCGTGGAGTTCTATCAGATAAAACCCTAAGTCTAGGTGTTGGATGCATTTGGATCATTTTTGGTACTTAAGGACCGTCAACAATAAGCAAGGGAAGGCGTAGGGATTGTTGACAAAGATGATGACGGTGTGCCGATCAACCAGGCTGGATACGTTAATATTTTCCATAGATTTTAGAGTCCGTTTTGTATACGAATTCCATTAAATTTGGAATTAGAGTCCTAGTCGTGTCTGGTTGTAATTCTTTTGGACAGGGTATAAATGTAGACCCCATGGCTATGTAAGAATGACAACACAATCAATCAAACACAAGTCTTTTACATCTATTGCAGCATCTACTTTTTGACGACTTCGTCAACTGCATATTTTTCCTTTTACTTACAAGTTCGTAGGAATTCATCGGGTCAAACTCAGCGAGTTCTTTAGTTCTGCGTGAATACCTCTTGACTGTGGCATCCGGGCGTATTGCTGTTGTCAGGACCAAAGTATTCGAGTTATCACCTTTGTCGATTGTAAGGTCAAATCGACTGGCATGCCTTAGTATCAAATCGGGTATTAGCCCTTTGTGTTTGTAGATCTACTTTTTGCATCAACAGTTGCTTTGCTTTAATTCCTTTACAGTACCTGGTATTCAACCTAGAGTTCTCCTGAGTTTTAGATATTATTGTTCTAATATGAGAGTTTACCTTGAATCTAAAACTTGTGGGTAGCAACTGCTTCTGGGTTGATTGACGGGTATGATTTATTTTGCAAAAACCCTAAAACCCTACATGATTAGTTTGTGTATGATGAGTGTTTAAAATTCCTACCACAACCATACATGCATGCTTGATAGATCAGGAAAACCAAATACTTTTCAATTTGTCTATTAGGCATGGTGGTCAACCTATGTTGACCCTTAGGAACTTGTCATGCAGCTAAAATCAAGAATTTACACTCCACTCATCCACGCTGCTTCTACCCTAGAAGTACGCATCCATATATTTTCCATTTAGATCCACCCAAAATTGTTATACTCCTATCCCGGGAGAGAGCAACCAAAAATATTTCCTTCATCCACTGCACTTCATGCCACCTCATCACTATAAGCTCCAAGTGTTTATGTTTGCTTCAGTTCAAAAAGAGGCTTGGGCCATAAAAAGAAAAAATAGAAAAAAATAAAAGAAGAAAAAAAAAAGAAAAAAAGAGAGAAAGAGTAGCCGAAGTTCTCCCTGGTATTATAAGTTCTCCCCAGTATTCAATATCTTCAAGTTTTTAGGGAGACAAGTTCTTCAAGGAGCAACATTAATGTTGAGTTGTCACCATTTTTTACCCCTCATCCATTTTTCCACCACACACATTCACTCCACATATATAGGTCCACACACATGCACTCTTGATTTGGTTGTATGCCAAGTTCCTCTAGATCCATGGTTTGATTGTGCAACACTGCATAGTATGAGAGATCTCACCTATAAACCCTAGATATGCCTATTAGTTATCTTTAGAAAACTCTAAGAGGAAAGTTGATCAAAGAGTTTGAAATAGTGCTTGACTAACCTGTTATATCTTTCAACTTCCTAAGACCCAGGAAGAAGTAATAAGATCCATGGTTGATGGTAATATAGGCAAGTTCAAAGGTTGGAACAGTTTGACCATTGTTTGGTTGAGATTCCTATTTGAATACTTGTGTGAATTAAAGGTGTGAAGGCATTGTAGCAACTCCTGATCCATTGTTGAGATTGGCTTTGCTCAGGGACTACCAAAGGCTAAGCTTGGGGGAACTTGTTGACACTCCTTAACATCAATATTATACCATCAATTAATGCGCAATATAATAGAAAAATGTCATTAGTGCATAGTTGGAGGGTTTGAAACTAACAAGTTCAACGAGTTTTGGTGTTCTCACTTGTTTTGTAGGAGATTTAATTTTCCATTGAATAAACTACCTCAAATGATGAATCAAAGGACACCATTGCGAATGACTCGTCGCACTGATCGAAACCGATATATTATTCGCTATATTTGGAGCATGAAATAAAAATATATTAATAAAGGAAAAAGGCCTCCATCATAGAGCTGTGGGATTAATTGGGCCTAAATCAGAATTTGGCCCAATAAGGCCTAGGTGCATTTTAATGAGATATGGTGGAAAAGTTTAGTACCACATTGCCAATTCAAGGGAGCCCGAAGGCCAGGCGCCCTCATATAAGGAGCCCAGGGGCGCCCCCTCAAGCAATCATCCATCTCATCAATCCACCATCATCAACATCAAGAGGCAGGATTAGGGTTAGGGTACGAGAGGTGTCCCTCGATTGGATGACCATGCTACCCCTAGGTTAGAATTGATCTAGTCTTCTAGATAGTAGAGAGATGGAGAGCGAGGGAGGAATTCAGAGGAGGTGCTGGTCTGTCGGCGTGTCTTCATCAACTGGTAATTCGGTGGGATTGGGCTCAGGCTTCGGTCATCAGCTTCTAGTTCAAGTAAGGTCCATGTTGTATATTATTCTTCTGGTCACGAGTTTCTTTTGAGTACTTTAATCTATGCACATAGGTTAGACTATAATCGTAGTGTAAGCGTGGTGCTTAGACTAGGGTTACTCGTAGATGCATCCTACATTCTGGATCGATGGTAGATCGTGAAGGTGACTAGTATAGCTTTGTTGAGTCTTCTATAGCCCACCTCCCATTTGTAGGCCTAGCAGGTGCCCCTTTGTTATGTGGTAGATTTGTACTCTGTTTGCGGTCTTCCATAGTAATGCCCTAGATGAATAGTATAAGCTTAGTGTAGACCTACCCAAGTTAGAGTAGAAACCCCGATTAAGTTATCTTCTCTATTTTCCTTCTATCACCCCATACTAGATTAATTTTCCCCTAGGTTCCATTCTTGTTTCCACCATAGATTTAGTCCCTAGAATAGTTTTGATTCCAATTCATCTACTCTTTTCTGGTTAGGTTAGACCACGTAGTTGACTCGCCCGTTTCCCTATGGATACGATATTTAAAATCCTTTGGGTGAAAGCTACAATGGTATCTATATGCTTGCGTATCTTTTCTGTTTGTGTTAATTAATACTCACCGGTGGCTCACCATCTCTAGCCAGGATAGCAAGGGCTTAGGCATGCACAAGACTCACGGGGTTGAGATGAACATGGTGTGCAGGTCACATGAGGAAAAATGGGTGTGGATGAGGGCACCGGCATGAGCCAAGATCTCAATGGAGCTCTGGCCATGGCACGACAGGGAAAGACCAGGAAAATTTGGCCTCCTACCTTGATGATGGTGGCCACCAATGGGAGGATGGGGTAGAGCTCGTTGGGGCAGAGCTGCTAGCACGCGCAATCGGTGTCCGTCGCATGGGTGTGCGTGCACGGCCCTGGTGGAGGGACGCCACAGTGCAATGCATGGTGGTCACGCTCGAGCTGAGGCTACTACTATCTATGGGTGGGGAGAGAGCGAGTGAGGCAAGGGAGGTGTGCGAACAGGCCTTCACGGCTAGGTGTGGCGTGGTCGGGACGGCTGGCTTGGCCACCGCCCATGGCCGCTGGTGGCCGAGCGCCAAACAATGCGTACTGGACAGGGCAAAGTGGGTTGCCATCACCACGTGGGAAGGTGGAGGGGATGGCAGGCCGGGCCACGTGTGAGCTAGGCTGAAAAGGAGGGGGGTGGGGGTGGCCCAACAGTGGCCTTTCCCATTTTTTATTTTTTTCTCAATTATTTTAAATGCACGTTTGAGCAAGATAAAAGCATTTTCTAAGTTTGGGCCCAAAACAAAAGTTGCTCCAAATATTTTTCTCTACAACTTTGCTTTAAAGTACAACTTAGGATTGCAATTGGATTTTGAACTGTAGGTTAAAACTTGATTCTAGGTTTTAAATAAAACATTTTCATTAAATTTTGAATTTGAAATCCTTTTTTCAAAACACTTGTGCCAAAAATGACACTTTGAAGTTTTCTAAATCTAATTAGACCCTAAAGACACATGAGTATGCATCATAATAAATTTATGGCATATCACAATTAACCTAGCAATTTAAACTAATTCTAAGAAACACATGTAATAACACTCAAGTTTATTTGGAATGCTATGCAAGGATGATGCTTGATTCTTGTGTAGGGATGATTATGTTAAGTTAATGAAACCAAATGCATGTGTTAACACTAGGGGTGTTACAACCCTTCCCCCTTATAAAAATCTTGTCATGAGATTTGAGTTACTTACCATAGTTTATGAAAATCAAGGTAAAATTTTCTTAGGTATTGCTCTATTTCCCATGTTGCATTTCTATCATCGTGATGACTCCATAACACAATATATATCCTCACTACTCTCTTCCTAGTCACTCGATCTTTACTTTCAACAATTTGGACTAGTTGTTCTTCATACTCAAGATTTGATCTGATCTTGAGATTTTGGGGTTCGATCCTTTCTTCGGGTACTCAAAAACATTTCTTTAGTTGAGACACATGGACGACTAGAAAAATTGAACTTGTCTCCTTACCTAGATGTAACTAGGCCACTATACCCTTCTTCTCTAGAAATAGGGAAGGCCCTACATATCTTGGCGCTAGTTAACTCTTTACTCCAAACCGTTGAATTTTCTTCATAGGAGTAACCTTGAGGTAGACATAGTCACCAACTTCAAACTCAAGCGACCTTCTTCTCTTATTGGCTGTTGACGGTAGATAAGTGTTGATATTAGATATGCACATAGAGAAATAATCAGTAAGTGCATGGATATCGGTGAGCACTTCACTCGGGAGATATTCTAGAGTATCATTATTTATATTTTCACCACTGGGAGAAAGCATGAATCTGACTAACCTAAATCTGTACTTAACCCCTAAGCTCGCAAGACAAGATAGTGAGATATGAGTGATATAGAGAGAATTGCTTCATCAGTGTTCCTCTAACCTATGGTAAGCTGTGTAGATATTGTTCTAAGGGGGCACCTAAGGAAAAGAGTCACCTTCGAGAGTGCTTAACCCCGGCATGTTAAATCCTACCTTACCTCTTGACGGGACATGGATTATATAGAGACGAGGAAATTGTCACATCCCCCCAATGCTACCACAAATCTAGCTAGATAGGGAGTATCTATGAGTATTCCTAGCCCAAGCACCATGCTTATGCCAGAATGATTAATCTATTCCCAAGTGCAAGCGAATAAAGTAAACTCGTAAACCAAAGAACAATAAGAACAGTAACTTACTAGCATTAGAAGTCAGATTGCCGAATGATCCTATAACCAAGCCTTGGGTTAGGAAACTTGATCCCACAGATGAAAGAAAGAAGACATCGTACCGACAGGCCGGGCTTCCTCCACTTCTACCTCCACCCTATACTCTCTCAACATCTCTTGCTGCTAAAACTCTAAAGAGACAGATCCATTTGAGGGACCCCTCTCTGGCTAATTTTATCTAGAAAATAAGAATTAGGGTTTCTGAATTGGCACTGAGCCAGGGGGTCAGGCTTGTATTTATAGCCCCCTAGAAGGCACCACAGACCTCTAATCAAACTGACCTTGATGGATGGTCAATATTACTCCTCAAAGGCAGTGGAGGCAGGATCCGTGAGGTGGAACGTGATTGGCTGAGCTAGTGGGGCGGGCGCCCCTACCCTATGGGTGGCCGCCCGACACCTAGACTCGATTTGCTTCCTGTTTGACCTAGAGCCCCCTCGAACGTTCTAGATTACTACTGAATTGCAGTTCGCGGTATTCTCTCTATGTAAACCCAACATGTGGACCATATTTGGTTGTTTTCAGCTAACACCCTGCAAAAATAGCCATTCACCAAAACTTGTGGAATTTTGTCAGTGATAACCCTATATCTACTAGGTATTTGCATATAGATCCAATTTCATGTCTAGTTGACGGTTAAAATTATGAGTTATCTACTGTCAACGAACTCACCCAATCTTACCCTTTACTCATCTCTGAGCAAAGATAAACTCAATGATGGATTAGGAGTTGTTACAATAGTTTCACGCCTCAAAAGTACACATGCATTCAAATAAGAACTCTCTTGTGAAATAGAGTGAACTATTCTGACTCGAAACTTACTCATATTACCTTCCACCATGGGGCTTGTAATCATGACTTGGGGTCTTGAGCAGTTGAAAGACAGAATAGTCAAGTCGAGCAATATATTTATCGCTCTTTGATCAACTATTATTCTGGAGTTTTTGCAAGATTTTCAAATAAAACTCAAAGTTTCCTTGTATGACTCTTTCAAGTCTCTCATTTGTAGTATTTCTGGATCCTTACCAAGGCATAAATGATGTATGCCTTCTCTCTACTACCAGAATATGTGGTATTTATGGAATTAAGGCATAGTGGCATTATGCCCTCTCTCTCTCACCCTACATCTAATAGGATTATGTGGAGCTCATAGGTTGGGAGACAGCTCAAACATACTTGTAGACATATGTTGTATAGTTAAACCGTGGATCCAAAGAAACTAGTCATACAATGAAATCTTATGTGCATGTGGATGAGGGGAATGAAATGAGTCATATGAATGGTGATGATGTTAATGGTGGAGATCTAATTCTACATTTGCTCCTTGGTGATATATACCTCCCTTGTCTGGATCTCTAGAAACATTGGAGAGTACTTGGGCTGCTCATTCATTTTTCATTTTTCTTGGAACATTTGTCCTCTCTCTTTTTAAGAATAGCCAAGCCTCTTGATAGAACTGTATCAGTATGGGGTATCAACTCAATTAACTAGAGCTTTATTGGATGACAGAAAAAGGATAGGATGGCGATATATTTTTGGTGTTCACTCCTAGTGTAGAAGTATAACATTTTCTGAGTGTATGCATATGAATAGTGGAATGTGTTCTCCTAGGGTGGTAGCAGCATAGGTGCGTGTTTCTAGGGTAGAAACAGCACAAGATGCATGGAGTGTGTATATATGTGGGTGGTACTTTGTTGACAGTTGTTAACCATCAAAATTATATGTCAACTAAGGAGAAGAAAGGGGATAAAAACTGAACATCACCATATAGACTTAGGGTTTTTACTGACAATTTCCATGGGTTTTAGTGATTGTCTATTTCTGCAGGGGGTAATCAGAATAATAAGAAAAGAAGCTCCACATGTCATATTTACATAAAGAGAAGACCCGAACGTCAACTCCTGAATACTCTAGAAGACTCAGGAAGACACCACCTGAAAGATGGGGCCCACCTGCCCCAGGGCAGGGGCGGGTGCCCCACCTGGCAGGGGCGGCCGCCCGAGGAGCTTGGCCAATCAGAGCCAACCTCGTGGATCCTTCCTCCACCGACTTTGAGGATTAATCTTAAGCTCACGTTTAAGTCAGTTTGATCCAAGGGCTGGTGCTTCCTAGGGGGCTATAAATATAGCCCTAACCCCCTGTAGGAGAGCTCAGAATTGAGAGAGAAAAACAAAATTGTATTTTTATTCTCATCTGAGAATTAAAGGGAGCCATTAGAGCCAGGGATTAGAGATAGATTAGCTACTCCTACTCTTTATCTTCTACATAGGATTAGATTAGATAGAGGAAGAGTTGGGCGCCTATGCTCGGAATTTCCGCATCTTCATCATGAGAGGTTGTTATTATCCTTTATCTCTATTTTGACTTTATTCTAAATATCATTGTGTTTCTATTTATTATGTTCCTAGTTTATTCTAGTTCTACATTTGATATGGTTATGATTGATAATTGTAACACCCAAAATTTGCTTTTGAATTAATAGGGTTTAATTGGATTTATTTAAGTATTTTGTGAGCATTTAATTTAGTGAATAAATAATTTTAGTTGAAAATAAAATTCATCATAGGTTTAGTAACCTTGATTGTGCATTCATGCTGGAGCATGGTATTTTTGGTGCTGGTGTTTTATTTTATCTATTTTTGCTCAAAAGCTTCTTTGGAAAAAGAATTGAAAAAGAAAATAAAAAAGAAAAAAGGAAGAACACCCCCTGTGCGCGGCCCAAAGCTCCCCCGAGGCCCAGCTCCCCTCTTTTCTTCCCCGGCCCACTTCCTTCTCGGCCTAGACGCGCGCGCACTCCCTCCCCTCCCTCCTTTATGCTACTGACAGCCGAGCCCCACCCCTTCTCACGCTGCCACGCAAGACCCACCGAGGCGGCGTCTTCCCCTTCCCCTTCCATGTTCGTAACCGAGCAGGATACCTCCTTCCGAACCTCATCCTAGGAAGCCACGATTTCTTGCCATATCGAGCCCTATAAAGCTCCTAGTGATGCCCGCGTCTCGGTTTTCCCATCTACGTCACAAAACCGAGGCCTAACCGCCCCAAACCTTGAGCTTTTGGATCTCACCATGGCCGCACCCGATCTCCACCACGGCGAGCACTCCCTCCTTCTTCTCAGCGCGAATCGAGCGTCTTCGTGAGTACGCGGTGAGCTTCTCGTTGCGGCCCAGAGCTCCCCCGAGGCACAGCTCCCCTCTTTTCTTCCCCGGCCCACTTCCTTCTCGGCCCAGGCGTGCGCGCACTCCCTCCCCTCCCTCCTTTCTACTGCTGACAGCCAGGCCCCAACCCTTCTCTCGCTGCCACATGGGACCCACCGAGGCGGTGTCTTCCCCTTCCCCTTCCCTGTTCATAACCGAGCAGGATACTCCTACTGAACCTGATCCCAGGAAGCCACGATTTCTTGCCATATCGAGCCCTATAAAGCTCCTAGTGATGCCCGCGTCTCGGTTTTCCCATCTACGTCACAAAACCGAGCCCTAGCCACCCCAAACCCCGAGCTTTTGAATCTCACCGTGGCCGCACCCGATCTCCACCGCGGCGAGCACTCCCTCCTTCTCAACACGAATCGAGCATCTTCGTGAGTCCGTGGTGAGCTTCTTGTTCCCTTGGCGTTTTCCTTTTGAACAATGGTGCACCGAGTCATGTTTTTGACGAACTCCGGCGAGGTTGTCAATGGCGCCGCCGCGGGGAGGACTGTTCCGGCCAGCCGGCGCTGGCGCCCCTCCCTCTCTCCCCCTAGATCTGATATGCACCGTTCAATCGCGATCCTACGGCCGAAAAAGAAGGATACCCCTTCCCCCGGCTGGTTTCTTAAAGAGACCCTAGAATTCTTGATAATTGAACCTGCAGTCCTTGGTGCTAGAGAACAAATACGTTTCCTGAGTTTTAAAACGTATTCCTGGCCGGTTGAAGGAAAATACGTTTTCTGTTATTTACAGTTTTGCCATTAAAATTCATTTAGTCATAAAATGCTAATTTTTAATCTGTTTTGGTCCATTCAAATTTTGTTAGATTCGTATTTATGAGCTCTACATGTTAGAAGTATTAGTTTACTGTTTTGAAACTTTTTATTTTTGCAGTAGCATTTAATTATTTATTTATCTATAGTAAATCTTAGGAAATTCATATCTTCTATGTTTTAATTCTGATTTTCCTGAACTTTACGTTTGTGTGATCGTAGCGCTGCATAGAATATTTTTATAAACTTTTATATTTGAGTTACCACTGTTGAGGTAATGTTCTAATTATAGCTTGTTTGCTTTGTGTATGATTGTGTCCATTGGATTGCGTGTTGTTGATTGATGTTTGGGAATAGACGGTGAGCCTTACGTTGGTGAGCAAGACCAAGCTTTTAATGACCAGCAGCAGGCTCAGGAGAGCTTTGGTCAAGGCAAGTATAACTTGGGAACATCCTTGTTACCTACACACAATTAATACAATATTTATCATATGCATGTGTCCACCTTGAGACCTTAGCAAAATCATAGGTGATTGTTATCCTGGATTCCTTGTTACCTATTTGGATATGCATTTGGGTTGTTCTTGCTAGTGCTTGATTATTAATCCATGATCTTATAACATGAATATTTGGATATACAATAAACAATAAAATAAGCTTTCTAGCAACTTGAACATAAAGAGTGGAAAAAACTTTGGCTTTTGCTAGATTGATCTTGACCCTCCATAAGGACTTATCCCTTAACAAAAGCTGGGACAACTCGTACAAACCATGAGGTCTATATGGCTCTGGCTTTAGCTCAGTATGAAGAACTTATCTAGCTTGTTAGAGGTTACCCGAAAGGGCGCTAGAGGGGCTTGCCATTTTGGGTATAGTGTGGCCTCTGTCTTTATGTGTATAGGCTGCGAGTCATTGCACCATTCAAAAGGGGGGCTCTATATTTGCATGACCGAGAATCCTTGCAGCCCTAACTTGTTAGATGAACTTTTGAAAGGCTTCATAGTGAACCCTGTCGACCTCCCTTGGAAGGGGGTTAAGAGATTAGCTACCTC